>SAMEA3663057__coassemble_134_pt1 | contig 25231 bp, 15 predicted proteins | sample SAMEA3663057__metabat2_high_PE_009 | metagenome-assembled genome bin SAMEA3663057 (sample SAMEA3663057) | pig gut metagenome | biome: pig gut; feature: pig-associated habitat; material: faeces | place: France | collected 2012
TATTACGAGAATAATATATTAATTTGTTTCACATCATTGACTAACATACAAAAAATAAAGGAAAACAGTACTGATTATGTTGACAAAAAAGCAAATATATGATATATATAATGAAATGCTAAATGCATTAATAAAAAATTCTATTAATATTTTAAGGAGTTGGTTTTATGTTACGGAAAGTTTGTTCATTGGTGATTGCTTTGGTAATGGTAATTATATGTATACCTATTAATACCTTTGCAATTGAAGAAACAGGGGGAAATGATACCGATATTGGTATTGTTTCTTATGAGAATGATGAGCTTTTTTACACAAGTACTGAAATCGAGGGAAGTGTTATTCGGGCCGAATATACAAAGAATACAAATGAATATTCTTTGTATAGAGATGAAGTTAAGTACTCGTTGAAAGTAGAAACGCAAGATACATATGTCTTGGTTGATATTGTAGACGATGAAGGAACCGATAGTGTCATGAAGGATGAATTATTCTATGGACAGAATCCGGTTGCTTTAGCTTTTGCGTACTGGACACCTGAAGCAATTGCTGCTGCAGAAGCTGTAATATGTTCAATGTTAGCATATACATCAGGAAAAATAGCGTATTTTTCAATTAATTCTATAGCAACTACAATTAAAGGTGTTAAAAATGGAACTATATCGAAAGCAAGATTAAAAACCCAGGCAGGTGTGACATCATATTGGGCACTTAAATTATCTCGTACAAGGCAGCAAAATAATTATTATGCTGCAATGTTACAGAATAATACTGTATATATTGGTCCGAAGCTCACATCAGGAGGAGCTAAATACAGATTAAAAGCAGGATATGATGTTTTTGCAACTAATTCAAGTACGGCCAATTATATTGCAGTTTCAGCGTCACCTGTAAGAATGGCAGTTAGTCATCCTGCACATCGCTCGGGAGAAGGATATTATCCTCATTATCATCCTGTTGGTTTACCATGGTATAAAAACCGTAATCATAATCCACATGTTTGGTATCCATATTCATGAAAGAGGTGATTATTTATGAAGGTAAATATTGATTTCGCATCATATATTGATGTAATTGAATTTGAAGCTTTTCTTGGAGATAGTATAGAAAAGTACAAAGAAGCTTTTAATTCATGGTATTATGAGGAAAAGCCTTCAGAACATGGTGGAAAGATTTTAGTACAGCGTAATAATCTTAAATATGAGGTGTTTGATGTCAATGTTATACTTGATTGGATTAATGAAGTTGCACCAAATGCAAATGTACATCTTATTAAATGCGGATTAGTACCTGGAACAGAAGATAAGGATTTACCTACAATGTATTTCTAAAAAAATAAGGGGCTTATTAAAATGAGCCCCTTATTCAATAGGAGGGAAATATTTATGAGTAGTTACCGGAAAATAGCAATTATATTTTTGTTAGTTTCGAGTATCATTTGTTTTATATTGTGTGTTTCTTGTAATAATAAAAAAAAGACAGCTATAAAAATAGGAATTGTCGATTCGTATATATCTCCGGAATTATTAGACAGTAAAAACATTAAAAATATAGACTTTTCTAATAGTGAAGAAAATATCGAAAATATACATGGATTGTTAACATTGCAATTAATATTGGATGAATGTAAAAATAGTGAGATATATTATGCTTCTGCGTTAAATGAACAAAATGTAGGTGATATAAATTCAATAGTTTCTTCTATTGAATGGTGTATAAGTCAAGATGTTGATATAATATGTATGAGTTTTGCAACAGTGTATAATAATAAAGAACTTGAAAACATTATTTCGTTAGCAATTGAGAATGAGATAATAATTGTATCATCGTGCATTAACTTTTCAGATGCTGAATGTTATCCTGCAATGTATGAAAATGTTATTTCTGTTTCTGAAGGAGCAAATAATGATGCAAGAGTTATATTACCGAATAAAAAGTTTTCTCTGAATGTTAATAAGAAAACAATAGATACAAAGGGAACATCAGTATTGGCAGCATATGTGACAGGTTATATTTCTAATCAATTATACAAAGGAAATTTAGATATAGATAAAATATTAAATGAAATAAACTAGATAATAATAAATTAAAATAATGGTAGAGGAGATTTATTTACTTCCTTTGCCATTATTTTTATGCATATTAATATAAAAATATCCTCAAAAGAAGCATCTAAAATAGGATAGTCATAATCCGGGACAAACTTGCATATATATTATAATATGTGCAAAGGAGGAATAAATATGTGGCAAACTCTTAATCTTAGCGAGTTAAAACATAAGTTAAAAACAAATTATCAATATGGACTTACAGCAGATGATGTAAGTAGGCATTTTCAAGAATATGGTGAAAATAAATTAGATGATACACCCAAAGAAAGCTTAATTATAAAGTTTTTTAAGCAGTTTAATGATTTTATGATTATTATTTTGATTATTGCTTCAATTGTTTCGGCTGTAATCGAGAAAATTCAAGGGTCAAATGATTATTTAGATTCAATTATAATAATAGCAATTGTTGTATTTAATGCAATTATGGGAATTGTTCAAGAGGCCAAAGCTGAGAAGTCATTGGAAGCTTTACAAAATATGACTGCTCCTGTTGTAAAAGTAAGAAGAGAAGGAAGAATTAAGCAAGTTCATAGCAGTGAACTTGTTCCAGGAGATATTGTTATTTTAGAGGCTGGAAACTTTGTGCCAGCAGATTGCAGATTAATTAGTGCATTTAATTTAAAAGCAGAAGAATCTAGCTTAACAGGTGAAACTGTTCCTATAGATAAAAATGCAGCAGTTATTTTAGATGAGAAAGTTGGTATAGGTGACTGTGTAAATATGGTTTTTGCAACCACTGTAATAGTAAATGGACATGGAGAAGGAGTTGTTGTAGAAACTGGTATGAATACTAAAGTTGGTAAAATTGCCAAAATGATTATAACAAATGAATCACCTGAAACACCAATTCAAAGAAAACTATCTGAGGTTGGAAAAACACTTGGACTTGCATGTTTGGGAATATGTGCTGTTATTTTCTTTATAGGAATATTAAAGAAAATTCCACCAATTGAGATGTTTATGACATCTGTTGGACTTGCAGTTGCGGCTATTCCAGAAGGATTACCAGCAATTGTAACAATTGTTTTATCAATAGGTGTTACAATAATGGCAAAGAAAAATAGCATAATAAGAAAATTACCAGCTGTTGAAACACTAGGCAGCAGCAGTGTAATTTGTTCTGATAAAACAGGAACATTAACTCAAAATAAAATGAAAGTAGTAGAAGTAAGCAATTTGGGAGCACGTACTGAAATGTCCCAAACTTCAAATTTCGCAATCGAACTTGCTACAATGTGTACAGATGTAGAAATTTCTTATGACGAAGGAAAAGCTAATATATCAGGGGACCCAACAGAAATTGCAATTGTTGAAGAATGCTATAAGTTAGGAAAAACTAAAAAGAGTTTATATAATCAATTTGAAAGAATAAATGACATCCCATTTGATTCCTCAAGGAAAATGATGACAACAATACATAGAATAGGAAACAAATATAGAATAATCACGAAAGGGGCTCCAGATGTTCTATTAAAAAGATGTAGTAAATATTTTTCCAATAATCAAATTTCAAGTTTAGCTATGTCAAACATAAAATACGTAGAACAACAAAATGAAAGCATGGCTAGAAAAGCATTAAGAGTCATAGCCATAGCGTATAAAGATGTAGACGCATTGCCAACCAAAATTCAAAGCAACTATATTGAAAATGATTTAATATTTGTAGGTTTAATTGGTATGATTGACCCACCAAGAGAGGGTGTAAAAGAAGCAATTGCCACATGTAGAAAAGCAGGAATAAAAACTGTAATGATTACAGGAGATCACATTACAACAGCAAATGCAATAGCAACAGAATTAGGAATTTTAAAGAGAAATGATTTATCAATAACCGGAGCTGAACTAGACAGGATTCCCAAATCAGAATTTAAAAATAACATAATGAAATACTCAGTATTTGCTCGTGTTACACCAGAACACAAAGTTGAAATTGTAAAAGCATTTCAAGGAACTGGCGCAGTGGTCGCAATGACTGGGGACGGTGTAAATGATGCCCCAGCTTTAAAAAATGCAGATATAGGAATAGCAATGGGACTAAACGGTACAGATGTAGCAAAAAATGCAGCAGACATGGTACTTACAGACGATAACTTTGTAACAATAGTAGAAGCAGTAAAATACGGAAGAACAATTTTCAACAACATAAAAAAAGCAATACACTTTTTAATTGCAACAAATGTTGGTGAAATAGTTACAATATTTTTAGGTCTATTAATTGGAATGCGTTCACCTTTACTAGCAATTCAATTATTATGGATAAATTTAATCACAGACTCACTTCCAGCAATTGCCTTAGGCTTAGAAAAGCCAGAAAAAAATATAATGGATGAAAAACCACGAAATCCAAAGAAAAGTATTTTTGCAGATGGATTATGGGGACGAATAATTGTTGAAGGTTCAATGATTGGAATTTTAAACCTGTTGGCTTTTACAATTGGAAAAAGTTTTTATAACTTAGAAGTCGGAAGAACAATGGCCTTTGTTTCATTAGGATTGTTAGAATTAGTACATAGTTTTAATATTAGAACAGATGAATCAATTTTCAAAACAGGATTATTCCAAAACAAATACTTAATTATGGCTTTTTTAGGAGGAGCATTTTTACAAACAATTGTAGTTGTTGTACCACAGTTTGCTGAAATCTTTAAACTAACTAATTTAACTCTAGAGCAGTGGTTGTATACAATAGGAATATCTGTTACACCAATTCTTCTGATGGAGATTCAAAAAGTAGCTAACCAGTGGAGATTTGGAAAAGTAGTTAGAAAAGAAAGTGAAAAGAGGAAAATTGCAGTTTGATTTTAAAAAATATTGAACCGTTAAGTTTATTATGCTAAAATAAATTTATATGAAGAAGAGGTGGAAATATATGAAGAAGAATAAGTTAGCAGAATCAAGAAATTTAGACGAGTTAGTTTTAACAAGAAATGATAAAACTCCTATTTTTAGAGAAAAAACTGTAAAGGTTCAGCAAATAGGAGAAGGTAAAAATGGACCAGAATTTGAAATTCTTGACGATAATGATAACAGAATAGGGATTGTAAAAGATGATAAAACATTTATTTTTGATGAGAAATATAAAAAAGAATTAAAAGCAAAAATAGGGCAAATGTATAACTTGCTTGGTTTTGATAAAGAAAAAATAGAACTTGATGTTTTAGAAAAAATTAAAGAGCAAGAAGAAAAAGATAAAACAAATAGCAATATTAAAGAAAATCCACAGGTAAATAAAAAGACTGATGAAAAAGACGAAATAAAAAAAGAAGTTAAACAACAGAAAATAATAAAACCAGAAGAAAAGAAAAAAGAGAAAAAGGATAATTCTCTAACAGAAAAAGAATTAAAATCCTACAACAATGTAAAAATTAAAGACTTTGAATTTGCTGCAGATATGGTAAACCCAAACGAATACAATATTTATGACACTTATTTTATTAACAAAGATGGAAAATTCCACATGATGGCATTAAATATGTATACAGGAAAATATGATGAAGTTCAAGAATATCTAAGAAAAGATTTAAATATTGGTTCACAAGACACAATAGAAAAAAACAAAGAAGAAACAGAAATTGGAATTGCTCAAAAAGTTACATATAAAGACAGATATGGAGACAGAGTAGAGCTTAACTATAATCAATTAGATTCAGGAGAAATAGAAGCCAGAGTATCTCAAAGACACAGAGAAGGAGGCAAAACAGGAGATATTGACAGAGATGGAGATGACGAGGGAATTAAAATTGCAACAGACAGAGATAGAGTAAATCCAAAAGTAAAACAATTTGACCATATCAAAGAGGACGTAAATGAAATAAAAGAAAATAATTACATTGAATCTGATGAAATAAATCAAGGTGAATTATCTACTCAACAAATTAGAGAAGTTATAAACGAAAAAATTGAAGAGGAAGTTATAAGTGAACAAGATGAAGTTGAACTTATTCAAGCAATTTCAGTTAAATATCCAACTAACAATCCAACAAGAGAACAATTAGAAGAACTTATTGATGAATTTGTTCAAAATAGAGAAGAAAAAGAAATAGAACATGATGACGATGAAGAAAGAGAACCAGGATACACAATGGGACCTGATGGAATATTAAGATTCCATGGTAGACCAGTAGAATAACAAGAAGAAGCCACATGGCTTCTTCTTTTAAAATTAAATAAATATGAAAAAATTTCCAACAAAAATCCCCACAAAACTTATTGACAAAAAATGACGTTATTTGTACTATTAAAATAGGTATAAAAACAAAAGAAAATAAAAAAATGGAGGGAATAAAATAATGGAAAAACAAACCAAAAATAATTCCAAAGTAGTGCTACATTTCATAGCAATAGTATTAACAGTAATAACAATAATATCACTTGCAATAGGCCTATTTGCAATGTCAAAATATACAGCAAACCAAAGTGGAAATGCAACAGCACCAGTAGCAAAATGGAACTTTAATTTAAGTTTAAAATCAGGAACAACATCAGTAACAGGAAACACAAGCTTAAACTTAGCAGACACACAATCTGTTGCCTCAACACACGTAGCAGAAGGCAAAATAGCACCAGGAACATCAGGACAATTTGACATAGAAATAGACACAAGAGGAACAGAAGTAGCTATGTTATATGATGTAACAGTAGCAATGTCAAACTGCCCAAGAAACATAATATTTTCTAAAAAAGGGCCAGGAGAAAATGATTTCACAGTAATATCAGCAGCAAAAACAGGAGACGAAAACGAAAGAGCAAGAACAGTAAACTTCAGCAAATACTTAACACTAAATGATATAACAACAGCAAACACAAATGATACAAAATTTGTAGAAACAATAAAATGGGAATGGCCATATGAATTAACAGGAAATGATCCAGCAACAAATCAACCATATAAAGCTGAACAAAAAACAGCTTATGATTTAAGAGATAATGCTGACCAAGGAAGAACAGTAACAATAAATATAACAGCTGTTGGAACAGAAGTAATGAATACACCAGTATTATCAGCTGCAATTACAGACAAAAACGGAAATCCATTACACGAGGGAGATACATTAGAAGTATATGCACAAGGAACAGACAAAATAAATATACCAACAGGAGCAGAAAGTGTAACATTTACTTCATCAGACTCAACAGTAGCAACAGTAGGAACAGACGGAACAATAACAGGAGTAGCAGCAGGAAATGCAATAATAACAATAACTGGACAAGAAACAGGAAAAACAACAAGTATAAATATTACTGTAGTACCTGCTAAAACAGCAAAAGTAAATGGAGTAGATACAATATTAACACCAGATAATACAGGTGGATACTACGGAAGTGTAGTAACAAATTACAAAGTAAATAATGAAGATTATCAATTATTCTTTATAGATTATGAAGGAAAATATGGAAATAAAGGTGATATTTATCTAAAGAAAAGAAACAAAGTAGCAAATACAGATTTAACATTAAGTAGTGAATCAATAGATTCAACTGATTTAAAAATTAAAGAAATGAATCCATTGTGGGCAGCAGCAGATGGACAAATATTAAACTATGACAATGAAAAAGCAGTAGCATGGTTATGCGATACAACTGTATGGGCTCAATATGCAACAGGTGACTCAAAAGCAAGATATGCAATTGGAGGACCAAGCCTAGAGATGTATGTAGATTCATATAATGAAGCAGTAGAAACATATAATAAAGCCAATAATGTAAATTTTGCTAAGAGCAGTTATTCGTATTTAAATACAGAATATGGATATAGATATTCAAGTAGTAGAAGATCAATCGTAGGAAAGAATTCGATGTATTATCAAAACTCATCGTGGCTTGCCTCTCCGTGCTATAACTACACTAGCTACGTGATTTATGCGGACGGCTACACCTTCTACAACAACGGCTATCTCTTCACGGCTGGGGTGACCCCTCTAGTTTGTCTAAGCTCTGATTTCCCACTAGAATTAGAATAGAGAGTAGTGGAATGCATGAATTAGAACAGGAAAGGAAATAGAATAACAAGAAAAAAACGGTGACAGGCTTTGGTCTGTCATCCGTGAGCAGTGCAAAAGTGATATCACTCAATTGGGAGTGGTATCATTTTTTTGCATAAAAAATCCAAATTTGCAAAAACTAATTCTAAAAAAGAAATGTAAGAGGTGGCAAATTTGGGTGATTACAGGGTATTAAGTATAAAAGGAGTTTTATTGGATAGAAATCAGTTAGAAAACTATTTGGCAAAGCTTGCTTCAGATAATATTTTGAAAAATAAATCAGATAAAAATACATTTCCAATTCCAAGAATGTTGGAAAATTTTGAGTTTATAACTAGTGTGTATAATATGCTTTTAGAGCATGTTAAGCTTGAAATTCCAATACATCCAGCAGGGGAGTGGCTTTTGGATAATTATTATATTATTGAAAAGACAGTTAAAACTATTGTTAAAGATATGACTTTAAAGAAGTATACTAGTTTTGTAGGTCTAGAAAATGGAAACTATAAAGGGTTTGCAAGAATATACGTTTTGGCTAGCGAAATTGTTGCATATACAGATGGAGTAATTGATAGAAACAATTTAAGTAATTTGCTACAAGCATATCAGTCAAAGAAAAATCTTAGTATGGAAGAAATTTGGAATATAGGTATTTTCCTTCAGATTGCTTTAATAGAGAATATCCGTGGAATTTGTGAAAAAATATATTCTTCTCAAATTCAAAAATACAAAGTTGAAAATATTATAGAAAGATTAGTTGAAAATAAAGACAATTTAAAATTTAAAAACATTCCGGCTATTAAAAATTATGCAAATAGTGAAATGAAATATCCATTTATAGAGTATATGTCTTATCGCTTGAAACAATATGGAAGACAAGCATATGCTTTTTTAAACATTTTGGAAGAACAAGTTGATAAAATGGGATTAAGTATTAGTGAAGTTATTCAAAAGGAACATTTTGACATTGCTCTTAAAAAGATTTCAATGGGAAATTCTATTACAAGTATAAATACAATTATTAGAGTTAATTTTTTAGAAATTTTTGAACAAATAAATGGAGTTGAAGAGTTGTTAAAAAACGATCCGGCTGATGTATATAGCAAAATGGATTATAAAACAAAAGCTTATTATAGAAAACAAATAGAGAATATATCTAAAAAAACAAAAATATCTGAAATGTATATTGCAAAGAAATGCTTGGAATTGGCTAAAAATGGTAAGACAGGAAAGCAAGCACATATTGGCTATTATTTAATATCAAAAGGAAAAAGTATTCTACTGTCTGAATTATTAAATAAAAAAGTTAAAAATGTAAAGCAAAGTACAAAAAGGAAAGTTTATATTTTAGGAATAAGTGTTTTATCAGTTTTACTAAGTCTTTTATGTGCAATATATGTGGAAAAATATACAGGGAATATTCTAATTTCGTTACTTATTTTTGTTGCAACATTAATTCCAAGTCAAACGATTGTAGTTCAGTTAATACAATATATTTTAAGTAAAATTATTAAACCAAAAATGTTACCTAAACTTGATTTTAAATCTGGAATTCCGGAAGAATATTCAACCATGGTAATAATTCCAACAATAGTAAAAAATAAAGAAAAGGTTCATGAGTTGTTTTCAAAATTAGAAGTTTATTATATTGCAAATAAAAGTGACAATTTATATTTTACATTATTAGCAGATTGCTCAAGTGGGCAAAATGATGTTGAAAAATATGATGAAGAAATTATTCAGGCAGGGATAGATGAAATAAAAAGATTAAATGTAAAATATCCAGATGAGAAGTTTAAAAAGTTTAATTTTATTTATAGAAAAAGAATGTGGAATGAACAAGAAGGTTGTTATTTAGGTTGGGAAAGAAAAAGAGGAGCTATAAATCAGTTTAATGAATATATTTTAGGAAATTTAAAAAATCCGTTTTTATATAATAGTTTTGAGGATGATAAGATTGATTTAAAATATGTTAAAATTCCACCAATAAAATATGTAATAACATTAGACAGTGATACAGATTTAGTCCTAAATTCAGGCTTAGAGCTAGTTGGAACAATGGCGCATATTTTGAACAAACCAATATTAGATCAAAATAAAAATGTTGTTATTGAAGGGCATGCATTAATGCAACCAAGAGTTGGAATTGGTCTTTTAGAAGTTTGCAGAAGTAAATTTACAAAAATATTTTCAGGGCTAGGTGGAACAGATTCGTATGTAAATGCTATTTTTGACGTATATCAAGATAATTTTGATGAAGGAATTTTTACTGGAAAAGGTATTTATGATTTACAGTTTTTTTCAAAGGCTTTGAAAAATGAAATACCAGAAAATACGGTTTTAAGTCATGATTTATTAGAAGGGTCATATCTAAGGTGTGGAATGGTTTCAGATGTGATGCTAATGGATGGATATCCTACTAATTATCTAGCTTTCAAAAAAAGATTGCATAGATGGATTAGGGGAGATTATCAAATTTTAAAATGGGTTAAAAATAAAAAATTAAACATTCTTTCAAAATATAAAATTGTAGATAATATTTTAAGAAGCAAGTTAGAAACAAGTATATTGATTTCTATTTTATTAATTATTATTGCTAAATTAAGTTTTAATTTGAAAACATGGCCAATAGCAACATATGTACTTGTTGCACTTACAATTCCATATATTCTAGAATTAATAAATAGAATTGTTTTCAAAAGAGACGGGGAAACTGGACAAAAAACTTTTGAAAAAAAACAAACAACATTTACAAATAGCCTTACAAAAGCTCTTATATCAATAATGACTTTGCCAGATAAAGCATATATGTCACTTAATGCTGAAATTACAAGTTTATATAGAATGTTAATAAGTAAGAAGCATTTGCTAGAATGGGTAACTGCTGAGGAAGCAGAAAAAAGTTCGAAAAATGATTTAAAAAATTATTATTTAAATATGTTACCAAATGTTGTTGCTGGATTAGTTGGAATAGGCTTATTTTTCTTCGATTTTGACGTTATTACTAAAGTTATAATTTTACTAATTTCAGTTTTATGGCTAATAGCGCCTTTTGTTATGTATTTGATAAGTAAGCCAATTAAAGAAATTAATAAATTAAGTTTATTAAATAAAAGTGAGCAAGATTTTGTAACCGAAATTGCTAAAAGAACATGGCTATTTTTCAAAGATTATATTACTGAAGATACAAAATATTTACCTCCAGACAACTATCAAGAAGATAGAATACCAAAAGTAGTTAAAAGAACTTCATCTACAAATATAGGGCTTGGAATGCTTTCGGTTATTTCAAGTTATGATTTAGGTTTTGAAAGTTTAGAAGATACAATTAGTTTATTAGAAAAAATGATTAATACGGTTTCAGGATTACAAAAATGGAATGGACATTTATATAATTGGTATAATTTAGATAATTTGCAGCCACTTATGCCAAGATTTGTTTCATCAGTGGATAGTGGGAATTTTGTGGGTTATTTATATGTTGTTTTACAATTTTTGGAACAATTTGGTACTAATCCTAAAAGTGACACGCATTCCCAAATTGCCACTAAAATTGCCCCAATGATTACACAAGTTAAAGATTTAATAAACAACACAGACTTTTCAAAATTATTTGACTACAAAAACAATTTATTTTCAGTCGGGTTCGATGTTGAGGAAAACAAACTAGTTGAGTCTTACTATGATTTACTAGCATCTGAGGCAAGGCAAGCAAGTTTAGTTGCAATTGCTAAAAAGGATATTGATGTAAAGAATTGGTACAATTTAAGCAGAACATTAACAGTTCTAAATAAATATAAAGGGCTTATTTCATGGTCTGGAACAGCATTTGAATATTTAATGCCAAATATAAACATTCCGAAATATCCAGGAAGTTTATTAGATGAATCTTGCAAGTTTATGATAATGAGTCAAAAGGAGTATGCTAAAAAATTAGATATTCCATGGGGAATTTCAGAATCTGCATTTAATTTGAAAGACCTAAATAACAATTATCAATATAAAGCTTTTGGAATACCATGGCTAGGTTTAAAAAGAGGTTTGGCAGATGAAATGGTTATTTCGTCATATGGTTCAATTTTAGCTATAACAGAAGACCCTAAAGGTGTTGTGGAAAATTTAAAAAGATTAGAAAAACAGGGCATGTATAATAAATATGGATTTTATGAATCAATTGATTTTACACCAAATAGAGTAGAAAAAAGTAAAAAATATGCAAATGTAAAAACATATATGGCACATCATCAGGCTTTAATACTGCTTGCAATTAATAATTTAATTAATAATAATATTTTACAAAAAAGATTTATGCTAAATCCAGAGATGCAATCTATCAATATTTTGCTAGAAGAAAGAATGCCTGAAAATGTTATTATTACAAAGGAAAAGAAAGAAAAAGTTGAAAAAATTAAATATGAAAATTTTGACTTTTATTCTGAAAAAACATTTAACAAAATTAGTAATGATCAAGATAGATATAATTTAATTGCAAATAAAAATTATACAATTATTATGGATGATAAAGGGAATGGATATAGTAAATATAAAGATATTTTAATTAATAGATTTAAACCGACATCAGATGTAGAGCAGGGGATATATTTTTATATAAAAAATATAAGAAATAAAAAAATATGGACAAATGGCTATAATCAAGGAATAGATAAACCTGATAAATACAGTGTTTCTTTTGCTCCTGATATAACTAAATTCGTTAGAATAGATGGAAATATTGAAACAAAAACAAAAATCACAGTGAGCCCTAATGATTCTGTTGAAATACGTAGATTAGAAATAAAAAATCTTGGTAATACAGATGAAACTTTGGAAATAAGTTCATTTTTAGAACCGGTTTTATCTAATAAAGAACAAGATTATGCACATCCTGCATTTAATAATTTATTTATGAGTTATGAGTATATAGAAGATAGCAATACTATTCTTGCAAAAAGAAAAAAACGTTCAGAAAATCAAAAAGAAATGTTTATGGCAGTGAATTTATATTCAGAAGATAATGCAATTGGTGATTTAGAATATGAAATAAGCAAAGAAAGATTTAATGGAAGAAATAATTATGGAATTCCAAAGCTAGTTGAAAATTCTAGACCATTAAGTAAAAAGATAGAATTATCAACTGATTCTGTAATTGCAATGAGAAAAACAATTAATGTAAAAGCAAAAGAATGTGTAAAATTAGATTTAATAATTTGCGTTTCAGAAGACAGGGATTATGTATTAGAAACAATTAAAAAATATTTAAATATGGAAAGTAATAAAAGAACGTTTGAACTTTCAAGGGGAAGGATTGAAGCAGAAAATAGATATTTAGAGCTAACAGGAAAAGATATTTCTTTATATCAAAGATTATTGACATATATTTTAGGAAACAATGCAAGCTTTTCGGAATACTCAGAAAAACAATATCCTATTAATGAACTTTGGAAATATGGTATTTCAGGGGATTATCCAATTGTGTTTGTTAAAATAAAAAATGTTAATGATATTGATGTTATTAAAGAATTAGTTAAAGCCTATGAATATTTTAAAACTAAAAATTTAGAAATAGATTTAGTAATTTTAAATGAGGAAAGAGAAAAATATGATAGCTATGTTAAGGATGCAATCTTAGATAGTATCTTAAATAGAAATATTGCGTATATGCTAAATACTAAGGGTGGAATATACGTTCTAAATAATATCGATGAAAAAGATAAAGAATTAATTTCAGTGTATTCGAAACTTGTTTTAGATGCAAAAAATGGTAATTTAAATTTACAATTAAATGACTTAGATGACGAAATAATTAAAATTAATTATAATGCTGAAAATGAATTGATAGAGCATGTAGAAGAAGAACAAAAAGAAAACAAATTAATAAATTTAGATTTGAAATATTATAATGATTATGGCGGATTTTCACAAGATGGAAAAGAGTATTGTATTAGGGTAAATAAAGATGAAAATGTTCCAATGCCATGGAGTCACATAATGGCAAATGAGAACTTTGGTACACTTGTAACTGATTCTATGAGTGGCTATACTTGGTATAAAAATAGTAGATTAAACAGAATTACAGCATGGTCTAATAATTCAATTTTAGATGTGCCTTCAGAAGCTATTTATTTAAAAGATGATGACACAAAAAAAGCGTGGTCTTTAGGGTTAAATCCAATGCCAGATAATAATGATTATTATATAACTTATGGTTTTGGGTATGCAAAATATGAACATGAAAACATTGGAATTAGGCAAGAAGCGGAAATATTTGTTCCAAAAGAAGATAGTGTAAAAGTTCAAATTATAAAGTTGAAAAATGAAACGCTTCGAAAAAGAAAGATAAAGTTAGTGTATTATTTGAAGCCTGTAATGGGTGAAGATGAAGTGAAAACAAAAGGTTTATTAAAATTCAAATTTGATAGAAATAGTAATACGATTTTAGCGCAAAACATTAGTAATTCTGATTATAAAAATATAGTATTTGTATCAAGTAGTGAAAAAATAAAATCATATACAGGGCTCAAAAAAGAGTTTATGGGAGATGGAGGATTACAGAATCCATCTGGTTTAAAATTAGATAATTTCAGCAATAAATTTTCGAATAAAATTAGCAGTATTATAGCTCTGGAATTAGAAATAGAATTGGAAGCCCTAGAAAATAAAGATATTTCAATTATTTTAGGAACTAGTGATACTATAATTGGATGTCAAGATTTAGCATATAAATATAGCAATTTAAATAATTGTGTTCAAGAATATGAAACTGTTAAAAGATTTTGGAATGAAAAATTAAGTAATGTACAAGTATCAACACCTGTAGAATCAATGAATATTCTTCTAAATGGATGGGCAATGTATCAAACTTTGGCAAGTAGAATGTGGGGACGAACCGGGTTTTATCAATCAGGTGGAGCTTTTGGATTTAGAGATCAGCTTCAAGATAGCTTAAGTTGCAAATATTTAAATCCTGAAATTACAAAAAATCAAATTATTAAACACAGCCAACATCAATTTATAGAAGGTGATGTAGAACATTGGTGGCATGAGGAAACTAGAAGAGGTATTCGTACCAGATTCTCAGATGATTTGCTATGGTTGCCTTATACGGTTTCTGATTATATTAATTTTACAAATGATTATAGTATTTTAGATGTTGAAACAAGTTATCTTAGTGGTGCTGTTTTAGAAAAAGGAATAGATGAAAGATATGACTTATATGTGCCTTCAGAACAGAAAGGAACAATTTATGAACATTGTATAAAAGCAATAGAAAAATCGCTTGATTTTGGAGAACACGGACTTCCTAAAATTGGTTCTGGAGATTGGAATGATGGCTTTAGTACTGTTGGAAATAAAGGAAAAGGAGAAAGTGTATGGCTTGGTTTTTTCTTGTGTACGGTATTAAATGATTTCTTGGAAATTTGTAAATATAAAGGTGATTTAGATAAGGCTGAAAAATACGAAGAAACTGTAAAACGATTGAGAAAATCAATAAACACAAATGCCTGGGATGGACGTTGGTTTAACAGGGCTTTTATGGATAATGGAAAAATTCTGGGGAGCTTACAAAATGATGAATGTAAAATTGACAGCATAGCACAAAGCTGGGCAGTAATTTCCAACATAGGAGATAATGATAAAAAATATATTTCCATGGAAAGCCTAGAAAATCATTTAGTAGACACTGAAAATGGACTAATAAAACTATTAGATCCACCTTTTGAAAAAGGAGACTTAGAGCCAGGTTATATTAAAGCTTATTTACCTGGGACTAGGGAAAATGGTGGTCAATATACTCATTCAGCAATATGGGTTATAATAGCAGAAGCATTACTTGGTTTTGGAGACAAAGCTGTAGAATACTTCAGAATGATTAATCCAATTGAGCACAGTAAAACAAAAGATGGTGTTATGAAATATAAAGTTGAACCTTATATTATTCCAGCAGACATTTACGGACAAGGAAATCTTGCTGGAAGAGGAGGCTGGACATGGTATACTGGCTCTAGTAGCTGGATGTATATTGCGGGAATAAAATATATTCTAGGTCTAAATATTCAAAACGGATACATGACCTTCAAGCCTGCAATTGCTTCTAATTGGAAAGAATATTTTATAAGGTATAAATACGGTAATAGCATATACAACATCAAGTTTATAAAATGCAAGGAAAATGAAGATAAAAAAGTTGTTTTAAATGGAAATGTGGTTGAAGATAAAAGAATTAAGTTAGAAGCTGGTTCTTCAGTCAATGAAATTGAGGTGTTTTTTTAATGACACATTTGGGGACGGACTTTTTTTGTGTCATTTTTGACACATTTAGGGACGGTCTTGAATTTAAAATAAAAAAAGGAACTGGTAATACCAGTTCCTTTACAAGTTACTGCCAACAAGGAATTTCTATGGGTTTAACAGTACATATTTTTGTGCCTATACTGTAATCCCATGGGCGTACATAAATCATTACATCCTGGAAAGTTGTTGCAACTAAAGAACCATAGTCTTTTGCTTTTTCTGGCTCGTAGTAGGTTGAATAAACAACATCTACGATTGGATGTTCATAATTTACTAAATTGCATAATCCAATTAATTTTAATTCAACTTCGTTTTTACAATATTCGAAGTAGTCAAGCTGAAACAATGTTGGATTGTTTTCAATTTGCCGTACTTGAACTTGAACAAAGCCAATTTCACTTTCGATTCTGTAGGCACATATACCAGGGTTCTTATAATCTAATGAAGTATTATAAAAAGGGTATTGGTCTATATGTCCCTGACTGATGATGTCGGATGCGAAGTTGTTTAACCAATTTCTATTTTCTACAGACATTTTAACAAAAAGCTTGTCATTTGAATCTGTAGCAAAATCTTCCATGGTTTTGAATTTGGGATGAGTAATTGGAATTTTGCGTAGGCGTGAGTTAACAATTATAGAGGCAAACGATGGAATTGCATAGTTTGACCGCATTAATGTGTTTTCCTTGAAAGCCTTAGCAGCTTGTTTTGTTCTGCGCATAAAATAAGTCCTCCTTTGCGCACTTGTATGAGTTTTTTACGTAATTAATATTATACAATAATATTAAAATTATGTCAATAAATAACATGTTTTAAATAATTTTCAAAAAAAGTTGTTGTTAATTTTCAAAAATAGTGTTATAAAATAAATGTACTGTATGAAAAAAAGTAGCAGTAATATTTTACAATAAAGGAGAAATTGGAATGGAAATTAACGAACAAAAAAGACAAAAATTTATGGAAAACGCAAGTAAAAGGGTAAATAATGTAATGCACAACATTCAAATTTTGGAACCTATGGCAAGAAGTAATACTTACGATTTCACAAAAGCTGATGTTGAGGAAATGTTTGCTGCAATGCAAGAAACTTTAGATAATACAAAAGCTGAATTTATTAGAAAACTTGAAGGAAGTGCTAAATCTGAAAGAAAAGCTTTCTCATTTGGACAATCAAGTGTTGCAACTAAAACTGAAAACGCAGTTGCTGAAAGCGTTATAAATGCCGTAGAAAATACAACAGTTGCTTCTGAAACAAGTGCTGCTGAAGAGATTGCTGAAGAGGTAAATAATATTGCTGAATAATATATAAAAAAAGGGGCTATTTTTATAGCCCTATTATTGTATTTTGAGGATTTTTTTTATATAATTTTATTAAGGTGATAATATGAAAAAGCAAAAAATAGAACTAAAAAATGTAAGGTCATTTAACTTGGAACACATTTTTGAATGCGGTCAATGTTTTAGATGGAATAAAAATGATGATGGCAGTTATACAGGTGTTGTCAAGAAAAATGTTATTAATATAAAAATGCTTAATAATGACGTTCATGTTGAAAGCTATGGAGAAGATGATTTAAACAAACTTATTAATTACTATTTTGACATGGATAGAGACTATGATTCAATAAAAGATGAATTACGAAAAATAGATAATAATATGAAAAAAAGTATTATATATGGTGAAGGAATAAGATTGCTAAACCAAGATTTATGGGAAACAATAATATCTTTTATAATATCAGCCAATAACAACATTCCAAGAATTAAAGGAATAATAGAAAGAATTTCTAAAAGATTTGGAGATAAAATTGAATGTAATGGTGTACAATATTATACTTTTCCAACTCCGGAACAATTGGGAAAAGCTAGTGTGCAAGACTTAAGAAATTTAGGATTAGGCTTTAGAGATGTTAGGGTTTTTGAAACAACAAAAATGGTTTTGAATAAAGAAATTAACTTGGACAAACTTCATAATGAAAAAAATACGCAAGTGGTTAGGGAAGAATTGTTAAAACTTCCTGGAGTTGGCCCCAAAGTAGCAGATTGCATTTTACTATTTTCAACTTTAAAAAGATTAGATGTTTTTCCAATTGATGTATGGGTTAGAAGAGTTATGAATGAATTATATATTCATAAAGAAGATGAAAATAAGGTTGATAAAAAGTTGGTGCTAAGCATGGCAAACGAGAAGTTTGGTGATTTGCAAGGAATTGCTCAACAGTATTTGTTTTATTGGAAGAGAGGATGACACAAAACAAGACCGTCCCTAAATGTTTCAAAAATGACACAAAACAAGACCGTCCCCAAACGTTTCATTTTAAAGAAAGGATTTAAAAGATGTCAATTAGATTAATTTATGGTAAATCTGGCTCTGGAAAGAGTGAATTTATCTTTAATGAAATAAAAGAGTTAATAAATTGTGGAAAAAAAATATATGTAATTACGCCAGAACAATTTTCATTTACTGCAGAGAAAAAATTGCTTGAAGTATTAGATAATACAGCAGTTTTGAATGCAGAAGTTTTGACGTTTAACAGAATGGCATACAGGGTAGCATCTGAAGTTGGTGGTACAGCCAAAACTAATATTACTAATTCAGGTAAAGCTATGCTTATTTACAATATTTTATGTGGTAAAAAGAGTAAATTAAAATTTTTGGGAAAATCTGATGAAAATATTGAATTAATAATTGATCAAATTACAGAGTTTAAAAAGCACGGAGTTTTAACTGAAGATTTAACAAAAATGATGGAAGAAACAAATGATAATTATTTAAAATTAAAGATTCAAGATATTTTGCAAGTGTATAGCGAGTTTGAAAATAAAATTGAAAATCGTTATATTGATGAAAATGACAATTTAACAAATCTTGCAAATCAAATATCAGATGTTGATATTTTTAATGATACATTAATTTATATTGATGAATTCGTTGGATTTACTAAACAAGAATATGAAATAATCAAACAGTTAGCTACTGTTGCTAGTCAAGTAAATATATGCATTTGCTCTGATTCTTTGGATGAAAGTATTTCTCCAGAAAGTGATGTATTTTATTCTAATAAACTAACAATATCAAGATTATTAGACATAGTTAAGGAACAGGGAATAACACTTGATGATTCAGTTCATTTACAAGAAAGCCATCGTTTTAAAAATAAAGAACTTGAACATTTAGAGAAAAATTTATATGCAATTCCATATAAAAAATATGAAGAAAAACCTGAAAATATAAAATTATTTTTAGCTAACAATCAATATTCAGAAATAGAAAATGTTGCAATCAATATAGTAAAATTGATTAGAAATGATAAATATAGATATAAAGATATTGCTGTTATTACAAAAGGATTAGATGTATATTCAAATTTGGTTAAAGTTATATTTAACAAATATCAAATTCCAGTTTTTATTGATGAGAAAAAGGATTTAAGTCAAAATATTATAGTAAAATATTTATTATCAATTCTAGAAATATTTGCAAGAAATTGGTCTTATGAATCAGTTTTAAACTATGTAAAAACAGGTTTTTTAGATATCAGCAAACATGAGATTTTTATCTTGGAAAATTATTGCCAAAAATGGGGAATAAAAAATAATAAATGGTATAAATCAGAATGGAATTTCAAGGATGAAGATGAATCTAATAAAGAACAAATTGAACGAATTCGCGAAATAAGACGAATGATAGTTAATCCACTATTAGAATTTAAAGAAAGTCTTTCAGGAACTAATAATGTAAAAACAATAACAAAAAGTTTATATGAATTTTTAATAAAGAATGGCATAGATAAAAAGTTTGAAGAGAAAATTGAAGAACTAAAACTTGCTGGACAAACAGAATTTGCTACTCAATATGAAACAAGTTGGAAAATAATAATGAACGTTTTAGATGAAATTGTTCTAGTTTTTGGAGAGGAAAAAATTTCATTTGATAAATATATGCAAATTTTAAAAACAGGTTTAGCAAGCAGTGATTTAGGTAAAATTCCAGGAACACAAGATCAGGTAATTATAGGTGATGTTGATAGATCAAGAAGCCATAAAGTTAAAGCAATTTTTATAATTGGGCTAAATGACGGAATGTTCCCATCTGTTCACAAAAACGAAGGATTTTTTAATGATAATGACAGACAGTTCTTGAAGGATAATGGGGTTGAGCTTGCACGAAATACGGTTGAAAGTTTATATGAAGATAATTTTAATATTTATAAAGCTTTTACAACAGCAGAAGAAAAGCTATTTTTATCATATGCTTCATCTAATTCTGAAGGAAAAACTTTAAGAGGTTCAATATTGATTTCGAAAATGAAAAAAATCTTCCCAGAGTTAGAAGAACAGAGTGATATTATCGAAAGAAGTTCAGAAATTTTAATAGAAAATACTACTTTTGATGAGTTGTTAAATAAATTAGGAGAATATAGAGATACTGGCGAAATTGAAGATAAATGGGTGGAAGTTTATAATTATTACAGAAATAATAATGCATGGAAGTACAAACTAGAAAAAGCAATGGAAGCTTTATTATACAATAATAAACCAGAAAAAATAAATGAAAATAATATTTCCAAAATGTATGGAAACACTTTAAGGACAAGTGTTTCAAGACTAGAACAATATCAAGCATGTCATTTTGCATATTATTTAAAATATGGCTTGAAATTATCAGAGAAAGATAACTTCAAAATAAATCCAGTTGATACAGGGACATTCATGCATGATGTAATTGATACATTTTTTAATAATATTAAAGAAAACTCATATAACTTAAAAGAATTGACAGATGAACAAATTGTGGAATTAATTGATGATATTGTTGAAGAAAAACTTGGGTTAAATAAAAATTATATTTTCACAAGTTCACCTAAATATAAATCATTAAGTCAACGTTTGAAAAAAGTAATTTTCAGATCAATGAAATATATTGTTGAAAGTTTAAAATTCAGTAAGTTCGAGGTGTTAGGCAACGAAGTTGAATTTAAAGAAGGAAAAGAATATCCACCAATTACAATGGAACTTGAAAGTGGACAAAAGGTTGAAATAACGGGTAAAATTGATAGAATAGATATTGCTAAATTAGACAATGATAAGTATGTACGTATAATAGATTATAAATCATCTGCAAAAAATATAGATTTAAATCAAGTTTATGCAGGATTACAATTGCAATTAATTACATATTTAGATGCTGTTTGCGAGGCTGAAGATTTGTTGCCAGCAGGAGTATTGTATTTCAATTTAGTAGACCCAGTTATAAAATCTAAAAAGAGTTTATCTAAGGAAGAAATTGAAGATAAAATACGTAAACAGTTCAAAATGCAGGGATTAATTTTGGCTGATATTGATGTTGTAAAAATGATGGACACAAATCTTGAAACAGGCAGTTCTGATATTGTTCCGGCGTATGTTGGAAAAGAGGGAAATTTGAGTACAACTCGTTCAAGTAGTGTGAATAGAAAGCAGTTTGAATATTTGCAGAAGTATACTAATAAAATCATTAAGCAAATTTCTAGTGAGATTTTGAGTGGAAATATTGATATTAATCCTTATTATAATACTAAGAATAAAAAGACGCCTTGTGATTATTGCGCTTATAAGTCTGTTTGTAATTTTAATGGGACTGATGGTGGCAATGGGTATAATTATATTGCTAGTGCGGAGAAGGAAGCTGTGTTGGAGATGATGCAGGGGGAGATTTAAAATGTTTTCTTTAGGGGTGTGTTGCCGAGAGAAAGAAATATGATTCTTCTTTCGTTCGTTTGCTGGCGTTGGAGTTTTGAAGAAGACGTTAGGTGGGGGCGCCAAACTGCGCACTTTACGAAAGAAGAATATATTTCTTTCTCCGAGGAAGTTTGGCGTAAAATATTTTAAATTCTGGAAATGTTAGAAAGGTTGTGAAGCTGATGAGAGATTTGAGTAATGATGTGGTGGTTCATAAAAGTGAAGATGGATTTGAGTTTTTGCAGTTTAGGAAGTTGGTGGAGCTTGGGGTTAAGCATGCGTATACTTTGAAGCCACATTTTTTTAATACTAGGCCTGGGGTTGTGAGTCAGGAAAGGTGTGAGCAGTCTATTAAAAATTATGTTGATTTTTGCAGGGTTATCGATGTTGATTGCAATAAATTGGTTAAGGCTAATCAGACTCATACAAATTGTGTAAAAGTTGTGGATAAGTTGCCTGAGAAAATGTGTGTTGAAGAAGGTAAATATGTTGAGACTGATGGCTTGGTTACTAATTTAGAAGGTGTTTCATTAGCTTCTTGTAATGCAGATTGCATTTTACTTTTATTATATGATCCAGTTAAAAAGGTAATTGGTAATATTCATTCTGGTTGGAGAGGTACATTTACAAAAATTGCAGTGAATGCAATAAGAGCGATGAAGGAAAATTATGGGTGTAGTCCAGAAGATATTATAGTGTGTATTTGTCCAAGTATTAGAAAGTGTCATTTTGAAGTAAATGAAGATGTAAAAGTTTTATGCGAGGCTGCTTTTGCATATACAAATAGATTAAATGATTTTATTGATTATGTAGGAAAAGATGAAGCTGGAACTGACAAATGGCACATTGATACAGTTTTAATTACAAAGATTTTGTTAGCGGATGAAGGAATAAAAGATGAAAATGTTTATGACTGTGGAATTTGCAGTTATTGCAATAAGGATATTATCAATTCATGCAGGGCTGATGGAAAGAATTATGGATTAGGTACAGCGATTATTTCGCTATAGATATAAGAAATTTTAATTAATGGAGAAATAAATATGGAAAAAGATATAAATGAATTGGCATCATATTGCCTAAATTGTAAGGTTAAACCATGTCAAAGTGGTTGCCCTTTAGGTAACGATATACCTGAATTTATAAAAAATGTAAAAGAAGAAAATTTTGAACAAGCATATAAAATTTTAAGTAAAACGACTGTGCTTGAATCTATTTGTGGAAGAATTTGTCCACATATGAGTCAATGTATGGGAAAATGTGTTAGAGGAATTAAATCTAATCCAGTTAGCATTGGTGATTTAGAGGCTTATGTTGGTGATAAGGCACTTGAAAATAATTACAAAATGGATGATGTTGATGTAGTTAAAAACGGTAAAAAGGTTGCTATTATTGGTAGTGGACCTGCTGGATTAACATGTGCTGCATTTCTTGCACGAAATGGATTTGAGGTTGCTATTTACGAGAAAAGAGATAAACTTGGTGGTTTGTTAAGATATGGAATTCCCGAATTTAGACTAGCTAAAGATATTTTAGATAATGCAATCAGTAAAATATTAAAGCTTGGAATTGAGGTTAAGCTAAATGTTGAACTTGGAACTGATATAAAATTAGAAGAGTTATCAAAAAATTATGATTTTGTTTTCATTTCAATTGGCGCAAATATTCCATGGAAAATGGGGATACCAGGTGAACAGCTTGATGGCGTTTATGGTGGAAATACTTTATTAGAATACAATTCTCATCCAGATTATTCTGGCAAAAAAGTTGCAGTTATTGGTGGAGGAAATGTTGCTATGGATTGTGCTAGAACAATCAACAAAATGGGAGCAAGTAAGGTTACTGTAATATATAGAAGAGCTGAAGAACAAATGCCAGCTGAGAGAAAAGAAATAGAAGATGCAAAAAAAGAGGGAGTAGAGTTCTTGTTCCAAACTAATGTAATAAAAATTTTAGGTGAGAATAGGGTGGAAAAAATTGAATGTATTAAAACTAAGCTGGTTCAAAAAGAAGGTGATTCAAGATTATCACCAGTCGATATTGAAGGAAGCAATTATTTATTAGATATGGATTATGTAGTTATGGCAATAGGTTCAATGCCAGAGGAGAAAATTATTAATTCACTTGGATTAGAATGTGATAGAAAAGGATATATTAAAATAGATGAAAATTATGAAACATCTATGAAAAATGTATTTGCAGGAGGAGATGTAGCTGGCTCAAAAGCAACTGTTGCTTGGGCTGCACGAACAGGTAGAAACGTTGCCGAAGCTATAGGGAGGAAAATCTAATGAAAATAGTTTGGAATAATATAAAGAAATTTTGCATTAGTATGGATACGCATAATATAAGTGAATATACAGCTCAATGTGCATATTATACGTTACTTTCATTTATACCATTTGTAATGTTGATTGTTACATTGATTCAATACACAGGAATTTCTCAAAATACATTGGTTTCAATTATTCAAAATGTAATGCCTGCAACAATGACAGATACAACAGTTGGAATAATTCAAGAAGTGTATTCAAAATCTGTTGGTACAGTTTCAATTTCAGCAATTTTTGTTTTATGGTCAGCTAAAAGGGGATTTTATGCTTTATCAAAAGGATTGCATAATGTTTATGAAACAGATAAAGAGTATAATTATTTGTGGATGCAAATAAAATCAATAGTTTTAACAGTATTTTTTGTTATAGCTGTTATTTCTGTTTTATTTATTTCGGTATTTGGAGATATAATATTAGATTTAATTGAAACGAGATTTGCTATTCCTAGTAATGTAAGCAGTATTTTTCACTTATCAAAAATAGGTGTATATATTGTTCTTTTTATAATTCTTTTATTAATGTATAGATTTGTTCCAGGGCATAAGCAAGGCTTAAAGAAACAAATTCCAGGTGCAATTGTTGCAACACTAGGGTGGTATATAATTTCATGGATTTTCTCTATTTATTTAGATACTTTTAAAGGCTTTTCAGTAATGTATGGTAGTTTAACAACAATAGTTCTTGCAATGATGTGGGTATATTTTTGTATGTATATTATTCTCATTGGAGCTGAGGTAAATAATATATGAGTTAAATTTTCTGGGGAAATAGTAAACATAAAAAACATTTAAATAAA
>SAMEA3663057__coassemble_140_pt1 | contig 24552 bp, 16 predicted proteins | sample SAMEA3663057__metabat2_high_PE_009 | metagenome-assembled genome bin SAMEA3663057 (sample SAMEA3663057) | pig gut metagenome | biome: pig gut; feature: pig-associated habitat; material: faeces | place: France | collected 2012
TCAAAAATGACACAAAAAAAGACCGTCCCCAAATGTGTCAAAAAAAAACAATTTGGTATACGTCACCAAATTGTCCTTTATTTTATTTTAATTTTATTGCTCTAGGTTCAAACTTTGAAACTTCGCTTAAATCTTTAAATAATTTAGCTTCTTTTTCACTCATGTTTGTAGGAACCATAATTTTAACTTCAGCTACTAAATCTCCTCTGCTTCCTTTTCCGTCTTTGTAACCTTTTCCAGCAATACGGATTAATTCACCACTTTGAGTTCCTTTTGGTACTATTACATTTACATCTTCATCTATAGTAGAAAGACTAGCCTTTGTTCCTAAAGCAGCTTCCCATGGTGTGATTGGTAAAAATTTATATAAATCATAACCTATTAATTTAAAATTAGGATCGTCTTCAATATTAATTTTGATGAATAAATCACCGTTTTTGCCACCATTTTCGCCTTTTTTACCTTGTCCAATTAATCTGATTTTTTCATGGTTTTGAATTCCTGCTGGAATTTTAACATCAAAACTTCTCATTGTACCATTAACAGTTCTTAAAGAAATTTTCTTATAAGCACCATTAAAAGCATCATTAATTGAAATTGTAATTTCAGTTTCTATATTTTCACCTTTTTTTGCAACATTTCCATTTTTTGATGTTGTAGTTCTAGCTTCCATTTTTTTATTGTCAATTGAGCCGAAAAATATATTAAAGAAATCGCCAACGATTGATGTTTTTCCTTGTCCAGCAGTAGCCTCTACTTTTGCTTTCCTTCTTCCTACGTAATTGTTCCACATTCTATCGTACTTTCTTTTAGCATTTGCTTCTGAAAGAACTCTATATGCTTCATTTATATCTTTAAATCTTTCCTCTGCATTTTTATTACCTACATTTACATCAGGGTGATATTTTTTTGCTTGTTCTCTGTACGCAACTTTAATTTGGTCAGCTGTTACTTTGTTTGATTCTAAATCAAGTATTTTATAATAATCTTTAAAAATCATTGAACGTCCCCCTAATCTTATCATTTGTCGATATTATATCATACAATTTTTTGTTTGTTAATCTATTTTTTAAAATTATATGCATTTTTTATTAATTCATCAAGTAATTCTGAATAAGGTTTTCCACATTTTTCCCAAAGTTGTGGATACATGCTTATTGTAGTGAATCCAGGCATTGTATTAATTTCATTTAAATAGATTTTCTTAGTTTCTTTTTCAACAAAAAAGTCTACTCTTGATAGCCCTTTGCAATCTAAAGCTTTAAATGCTTTTTTAGCAATTTTTCTTATTTCTTCTGAAATTTCTGGTTCAAGATTTGCTGGAATTTCAACTCTTGATTCTGCATTTTTATATTTTGCATCAAAGCTATAGAATTCTTCAGCAGGTAATATTTCGCCAACACATGATGCATCAACATCTTCATTACCAATAACTGCGCATTCAATTTCTCTTGCATTTATATTTTCTTCTATAATAATCTTTTTATCAAATTTACTTGCATATTCAATACTTTCAGCTAATTCTTTTGCATCATTTGCCTTGTTAATTCCTACTGATGAACCTGAATTTGATGGTTTTACAAATAATGGTAACCCACATTTTTCAATTACTTTTTCACACACTTCGTTTAAACTTAAAACACTTTCGTTAAATTCGTCATCAACCAATATGTATTTATCTTCATGTTTTCTAACATATGCATATTTTGCTTGATTAATTTTTGCCTTGTCTAAAACTACTTTTATGTATGCTTTATCCATACAAATTGAAGAACCTAAAACTCTACATCCAACATAAGGTAAGTTTAATAATTCAAATAAACCTTGAATTGTACCATCTTCTCCATATAATCCATGTAAAACTGGAAATACCATTTCGGCTTGTTTTAAGACTTCTATTGGATTTTCTAATTTTTCTAATTCTTGTGGTTGATCTCCAACTTCTAAAATATCAATTTCGTTTAAAGGTTTTGTATATAAAAACCAATTTCCTTGTTGATCTATATAGATTGGTGTAATATCATATTTATCTTTATTTAAGTGTTTTAACACTGATGTTCCTGAAACATTTGATATATCATGTTCTGTTGACATTCCTCCAAATATAACTGCTAATTTCATTTTACTCATTTTTTATCATCCTTTCCTGCACAGCGGGGACGCGTCCCCAGTTGCTCACTTTAAATTTTCTACTATATTTTTAAATTTCATTCCATTTGATGCTTTAACTAAAATTATATCACCTTGTTTGATGATTTCTTTTGCTTGTTTTACTGCATCTTCATTATTATCAAATTGATAAATTTCTGTTCCAAGACTTGCTGCAGTATTTGAAATTACTTTTCCCATTTCTCCTACTGTTATTAAAATATCTATTTTATGTTTTGCAACTTCTTCTCCAACTTTTTGGTGTAAATCGTTTGAGAATTCACCAAGTTCAAGCATATCACCTAAAATTGCAATTTTTCTGTTTGCAGTTGTTTTAGATAAATATTCTATAGCTGCTTTCATAGAATCGTAGTTTGCATTATAACAATCGTTTATAATTGTTACATCATTTTCAAGTTTTATAAGCTCCATTCTGCTTTTTGTTAGTTCAAAATTTTCAATTCCTTCTTTTATTTTGTTGTCTGGAATTTCAATTTGTTTAGCTACTGCTATTGCAGATAATGCATTATACACAAAATGTTTTCCACCGACTGGAACGTATATTTCTTCAGCATTTCCGGCAATATTTACCTTGAATTTACTTCCGTTTTCTTCTAATATAATATCACTTGCCATGAAATCGCTTTGATTATCAACTCCATAAGTAACAACCCTTACATTGTTTTGATGTTTATTATACCATCCATTTAGCATATCATTATCATTATTTATTATTAATACGCCATTATCTTTTAAACCATCTAGAATTTCTAATTTAGCTTTTAAAATGTTTTCTCTTGAACCTAAATTTCCAATGTGAGATGTTCCAACATTTGTAATTACTGCAATATTAGGTTTTGCAATTTTAGATAAAACACTTATTTCTCCTAGATTGTTCATACCCATCTCAACGACTAATGCTTCATGATCTTTTAGTCCTAAAATTGTAAGAGGTAAACCAATGTGATTGTTTAAATTTCCTTGTGTTTTCAATGTTTTATATTGTGTACTTACAACACTTGCAATAATATCCTTTGTGCTTGTTTTTCCAACACTTCCAGTAATTGCAATTACTGGAATATTGTATAAATCTCTTTTATAAGAAGCTATTTTTTGTATAGCTTTAATAGTGTCATCTACCATTATTATTGCTCTGTCATTATATTTATTTATTACATTTTCGTCAATTTCAATTCCTTGCAAAATGCAAGCTTTTGCACCTTTTTCAAATGCTTGCTCATATAATGTATTTCCATCAAAGTTTTCACCTTTGATTCCAACATAAACGTCATTTGTTTCAATTGTTCTTGTGTCTTTTGAAAAGTTTTCACAGATGATGTTTTCATCTCCTGCAATTAACTTTGCGTTACATATTTGTATTATATCTTTTATTTTCATTAATAATCCTCCTGTTAGATTATATTCGTCTACTGTATTCTATACTACTTATTTTAATAAATCAATAAAAAATCAAGAGAATTTATTAATCCTCTTGATTTTTCTCTTGAAGGGCCAAAAGTGACGGTCCATCAACTACACTTTTCTATTAGCAATTTCTATTGCTTTTTTTACAATGTTTCCGCAATTCTTTGAAGACACATTTTGCCATCCGCCGTCTTGCTTTACTTGTTCATATACTCCTAGTTCTTTTGCTATCTCTACTTTTAAATCTTCAGACATTAGTCCACTATTTCTTCTAGACATAACAAATACCTCCTAAAGTTTTAAACTTAGCACCATTGAAGAAATTATTCCAATGGATTACTTTTATTGTTTGTTTTTTTCGACATTTTATGCAGGAAAATTTTTCAAAAATTCTCTTGAGGTCTTGAGGGCTTACATTGTCAAAGTCCCATTTGGTGTCTCTAAAATCACAAGCACATCCTCTTCTTTACCAGTTTCTACATTTATATAAACTAAGAATTGTCTGTCCTCTACATTTCCTTTGAATTCCCAACATAATATTTCGGTTTGATATTCTGTTGGTATCATTGCTAACCCTTCACTTGTAATTTCTAGGTTTTTGTTAATTTTACTTCTTGCTTCTTCTTGCGAAATTTTTGGTGTTGCAAAAGTTCTTTTCGTATGTGAATTTAAATATCCTGATGTTTCCATTCCTAGAATTTCGCCATCATCTAATGCTATTTTTAATTTTATTAAATCAGGATATACCGTTACATTTTCTTGAGTGTATGCATAATTTATTGTAACAATTCCATTTTGTTTTAAATAATATGTTGGTTTCATGTTATAAATTCCGCGTGTTTCTAAGAACTTCTGGCCTATTTCATTTGCTTGTTCTTGAGTTAAAACTTCTGCTCTTACCTCTCGGTTGCTGTTATATAGAACTACATGTCCACCTTTTTGTGATATTGAAATCCATGCACTGTCTCCATCATTTCTTGTAACTGAAAAATCAAAACATTGTATATTTGCATTTTGTGTTAATCCATTTGAATTTATTTCTTTTATTGTATCTTGGCCAATAATTTCAATTGCTCTTTGTTTAGCGGTTTCTTCATCTATTTCTTCCCCTGTTAATCCCTTTCTTTCAGGATTTGTCATGTGTTCTGAAAAAGCTCCATCATAAATTAAACCTGCATATTCATGAAAGTTTTCTTCTAGATTGCTAAAACTTTCTTTCGAAATATTGCTTACTTCCTGAGCAAATACTGGGCTAGCTTTTTTAGTTAATTCTCCCCAGCTAATTCGACCATTATTTAAATCTTCTGATAATTGATTTAATGTATTTTTTAAGTCAACACTATATTGATGTAGCTCTTTTAGGTTATCCAATTCTTGCTGTGTTAAAGGCTGATTATCAATATTTTTTCTTGATAATGCATAACTATAATCACTTACTTGGTTTAAAAATTTAGACGTATTTTCTAGCTCAGTACTGTTAATTGGCAATCTTGCTAAATAACTTTGTGCTAGATTAGCCTCTCTCCACACATATGTTAATGTTTCGGCTCCATGCTCTGGCGTATTTGAAACTAGTGATTTGGCTAAATACACCTCAACACTATCAACGTAATCTACTAATTCGAAAAAAGCCAAATTATAAGCATTCTCTGATGCTTGACGGTAATCCCTTTGCTTTTTATACGTATATAGACCAAGAGCAACAATGATTGCAATTAATGTTACAACCAGTGTTAGCATGTGCCTATCTCTTAATCTATCTTTCCAATCATAAACTTTTTCTTTTAAACTTGTCATTTTTTCCTCCTTCTGCACAGTTGGGGACGGGTTACCCTTGCTGATGTGTCCCTCGTTGTGCATTATTTGCAAAATCTATGTTTTCCTATAGTTTTAATAAATGGTCTTGACCATATCCATGAGCTTGTTGCAGTGTTTGGGTTGAAGTAATATATTGCCCCATTTGTTGGGTCCCAACCGTTTAAGGCATCTTGTGCTGCTTTTACTACTGTTGCATTTTTGTCTATTGGCACATTTATTTGTCCGTCTGAAACTGCTGTAAATGCTCCCGGTTGGTAAATTACTCCTGCTATAGAATTAGGGAAGTTTGGATTTTTTACTCTATTTAAAATCACCGCACCTACTGCAACTTGACCTTCATAGCTTTCTCCTCTGGCTTCTCCGTTTATTGCTCTGGCTAATAATTGAACGTCTGAAGTTGTTCTGCTACTTGCTGCGTTAGAATTGTTATCCCTATTATTTAAAATAATTACTATAGATAAAATGAATATCATAACCAGAATTATTAGAAATCTTCTTTTCATTTTTCTTTCCTTTCTGTTAAAGTATTAAACTTATCTGTCCCTATTTTTAAATTTTTAAAATCTTCTCCGCCCCTGACTTACTGATTTAAAAACTTTTTCCTCTTCAGTTTTAAATTTTCTCCAAAATTTGAAAAAATATTCATTTTTATTTTAAAGTGTGATAGAATAATGACAATTCAAAAATCTAAAGAAAAATAAAGTTAATTAGAAAGAAGGATTTTTATGAAAAAAGTTTTAGTATTATATGCAAAATATGGTGGTGGGCACTTATCTGCTGCGAACGCAATTACTACATATATAGAAGACCATTATTTAGGAAAATGTGATGTTAAATGTGTTGATCTTATGGAAGTTGTTAGTCCATTTTTGAATAAAACAACAACTGAAGCTTATAAACAAATGGCGAAACACGCTCCTAAAATGTGGAAATCAATTTACTATGGTGCACGTAAAGGTGTGTGGGCACATATTAGTAATGCTGCAAATGAATTTATGGCTAAAAGATTATTAAAATTATATAAAGAATTTTCACCTGATGTTGTAATTTCAGCTCATCCTTTTGGAACTCAAATGACAAGCTATTTGAAGGAACAAGGTAAAGTCAATTGCACTTTAGCCACTGTTTTAACCGACTTTGCGCCACATGAGCAATGGCTTGTTGGGCACGAATATTGCGAATATTTCTTTGTTTCAAATGACAAAATGAGACAAGACATGATAGATAATTATGGTGTTCCAGCCGAAAAAGTATTTACAACTGGAGTCCCTTTGGCTAACACATTTTCATATCCATTTTATGATGATGAAACACGTACAAAATACCATTTGAAAGCTGATAAAAAACTAATACTTTTCTTTGGTGGCGGTGAATTTGGACTTGGACAAAAAAGAACTATTCAAATTTTAGAAAGCTTGACTAAACACTTAGATGAATATCAAATAATTGCAATTTCTGGAAGAAATAAAAAAATGAATAAACGCTTTACTGAACTTGCTGAACGTGTAAATAACCCAGATTTACATGTAATGAAATATTGCACAGATGTGCCTGATATAATGCATATTTCAACACTTGTTGTTACTAAACCTGGTGGGTTAACTTCTTCTGAAAGTTTGGCTTCACATTTACCAATTATTATTACAAACCCTATTCCTGGGCAAGAAGAAGAAAATGCTGAATTTCTTGAGAATTCTGGTGCAGCAGTATGGTTAAAAAATGATGATGATATTGATGCTGTTATTGATAGTATTTTAAGCGATTCTGAGAAATTGCAAGAAATGAAGGAGAAGAGTGTTTTGATTGCTAAACCTAATTCTACTATGGATATTTGTAAGAAGATTTTGGGTGAGTTTTAAATTTAATACAAAAAAAGGGTTAGCTGAGCTAATCCTTTTTTTATATACGATTTTAATAAGATATTTTATTTTCTTCTTCTCTTGAAAGTCACAATCAACACAATTCCTGCAACAACCAAAATTGACATTACTATCATTACTTTATCTCCAGTCTGTGGACCTATTGGTTTGATAGATTCTTCCTGTTTTGTTCCTTCTTTTGTAGGTTCTACCTTACCTTCATCCTCTTTTGCTGGCTCTTCTTTATTGCCCTCTTCTGGTTTTGTTGGATCTGTTGGATTTTCTGGATTTGTAGGATCTTCTGGGTCTGCTGGTTCATCTGGTTTTACAGGTTCTGGTTCCTCTTCTTTTTCCACGATGTTAGTAAACTCAACTGCACCACTTTCAAATCCATTTTTCTTAACAATTTTTGTTATTTCTAACAATCCTTCAAGATTTGTTACTTCATAAGTAATAGTATATGTAGAATTATCATATTGACATTCTTCATTGCTTCCAGCTTTTTCAACTACTGTATATGTGTAAGTTCCTGTTTCACTGAATGTAATTGTTCCAAAGCTTGCTGTTCCATTACCTTTTACAGTAACAGAAGTTTTTTCTGGCATTGGGTTTGTTTCGTCATCTGTTGATAATTCGAATGTAAATGTTTCGTCACAATTTTCAACCTTTTCGCCATGTTTATCTACAACATTTTTTGTAACTCCTAAGCTTGCTGAAACGCTATCTGGTTCTTGATTTACAGTGTCATTTATGAATGTTACTGTTACATCTTCACCTTGATTTACTGTTTCTCTTTCTGTGCTTAGAGCTTTTTTAGCTGCTGTATTTGCTTTTGAATCGCTTACTATTTGGTTTGTTCCATTTGCATCAGTAATTGTGTATGAAGCAATTGCGCTTGATGCTAATTCCTTTACTGTGTAAGTTGTTCCTACTGGAACGCCGTAGAATTCAGCTTCTTCTCCACCTGCTAAGTAAATTTGTAAATTTGCTGTTCCGTCATCTTCTGCAATTATTTTTCCAATTGATGAATTAAATGAACTTCCTGGTTCTAAGTTTGCAAATTCAATGTCAAATGTGTAGCTGTTTGTGTCTGATTCGTCTGTAACAACTTTTTGAATTTTTAGGTTTTGTGTTACAATTCTTCTGCTTCTGAATGTTACTGTTATGTTTTCTTCACTATCTGCTATTTCCGTGTTTGTTGATAAGTCTTTATTTTCTCTTATATTATTTTTTGAAGAATTGTTAATCATTCCTGCATTATTTTCATCGTCAATTACATATGATTGAATGTAATCCCCTGGATGTTCATAAATTTTATATCTTGTTCCTACTGGAATATCTTGAACTGTTACTTCTTCATTATTTTTTAATGTTATTGAAATATTTGCTGAACCTGTTGAGTCTGATGTGAATATTTTTCCATCTGATAATGTATATTCTGTATCAGGTTGTAAATTGTCTAGAACAATTTCAAAGCTATATGGTTCATCTTCTTCAGCATTTCCAATTACTTCTTTTCTTAGAGTGAAGCTTGTTAATGGTATCTGTGGATCTGGAGTTGTACTCTCATCTTCTTTATCTTTATAATTTATAGCTTCTACTACACTTACTTCATCTTTAACTATCGTTCCTGTTGCACCTACAAATGTTTCATAGCCATCAATTTCTTCTTCAGTAACTTCATATGATAATTTCTCAGGGATTCCATTAATAGTTACGGTTTCTCCAGCCTTTAATGGGATACTGCATATACCATCATTGAAAATATATTCTCCAAATACTTTTATGCCACTTATTTGCTCTTCTCTTCCTGCTAAAGCAGTTAATTTTACTGTAAACATAAATTGAGTATTGTCGTCTGTAGCTGTTAATACTGTTTCATTACTATTTTCATCTCTTTCAATTAAAGTTTTTGAAATTGATAAACTACCATATTCCAATGCAACAGTTTTTCTTTTTTCTTCTGCAACATTTACAATTGTTACAGCCTGATTTTCTACTATACCTGGAGTCCATACACTATAATTCGTTTCATAACCTTCCATTTCATCTTCCCATACATACCATGTAGCATTTGGATCATCTACATAAAATGTATATGTCCAAGTATCGCCATCTTTTATCCAATGAATTTCATTACCCAAGTCATCATAATTAGTTTCAGCAGATGAATATGTTATTGTTTCTGATGAATTATTTTCTTCGTCTTCACTATCAACCTCTGGTGCAAGCAATTCAATTTTGGGATTTAAATATGTATAATCTGTTTGAGTTTTTGTATAGTTTATATTAAATAAATCTCTGAAAGCGTCATCTATAAATACATTATTATTTAACGCTCCTGTTGTTATTATTTTTTCTGTAAAATATCCTTTTTGTCCGGGTTTATCAATACGTGCATATGACTTATCTACGTATCTAGAATTATATCGTGTTCCATTTTCCCCCACTATACTAGTACAATCGGTAAACATATATTTACCATTGCTGTTAGATGTTATTCCGCTCGTAACAAAACTTTCTGATACATATATTGTTTCTAGATTACTACATCCCGCGAACATTTTTTGCATTTGGGTTACTTTGCTTGTATCAAAATTGCTTAAATCTAATTCTGTTAAGCTACTGCATCCATAAAACACAAAAGACATATCAGTTACATTACTTGTATCAAAACTACTTAAATCTACTTTTGTTAAGCTACTACATCCATAAAACATTTGACACATCCAAGTTACATTACTTGTATCAAAATTGCTTAAATCTAATTCTGTTAAGCTACTGCATCCATAAAACACAAAAGACATATCAGTTACATTACTTGTATCAAAACTACTTAAATCTACTTTTGTTAAGCTACTACATCTATAAAACATTTGACCCATCCAAGTTACATTACTTGTATCAAAATTACTTAAATCTAATTCTGTTAAGCTGCTACAATATTCAAACATACGTCTCATCTCAGTTACATTACTTGTATCAAAACTACTTAAATCTAATTCTGTTAAACTACTACATCCAGTAAACATTTCCAACATACTAGTTACATTACTTGTATCAAAATTACTTAAATCTAATTCTGTTAAGCTGCTACAATTAGCAAACATACGTCCCATCTGAGTTACATTACTTGTATTAAAATTGCTTATGTCTAATTTTGTTAAGCTGCTGCATCCACCAGTTAGCTCTCCAAACATGCCATACATACTGGTAACATTGCTTGTAATAAAACTGCTCACATCTAATTCTGTTAAGCTGCTACACTTAGCAAACATAAATTCCATCTGAGTTACATTACTTGTATCAAAATTACTTAAATCTAATTCTGTTAAGCTACTGCATCCATAAAACATTTGACCCATATTAGTTACATTGCTTGTATTAAAATTATTTAAATCTAATTCTGTTAAGCTACTGCAGTCATAAAACATTGAATACATATAAGTCACATTGCTTGTATTAAAATTACTTACATCTAATTTTGTTAAACTATTACATCCGGAAAACATATGATTCATATTAGTTACATTACTCGTATCAAGGCCGCTTAAATCCAAATCTATAAGATTTTTACATGATAGAAACATTCCTTCCATATTAGTTACTTCATCCATATTGATACCTGATAAGTCAATACCTTTAATTTTTTCTATTCTATGAAATAACAAGTTCGAATCATTAGTCATTTTAATGTAATCAGCGTTACTCCACCACCAGCAATTTCCTTCATCATCAATCCATCCATAAATCTTATATTTGGCATTAGGATTAGCATAATCTTTATCTAAACGTTTAGCTCCCAACTCAATTACTTCTTCCTCATCTAATTGAGTATTTCTAGCAAATGAACCAGTAATAATATTTTTGTAATTCCTAGTCAAACAATATAATGGCCCAGACGCCTCATAATTTTTCCTTAAATACTGCACTCTTTCGGGTGCATCTGGTTTATTATTGCTTATATGTACTACAGGTTCTTCCCTTTGATCATTATTCTTTTGATCAATCCATTTTTTAGTAATTGTTATTTGTCCTTTATTACGTTTATTATAAAATACATACTCACCGTATTCATTTTTATTTATTCCATTTATTGTTACAGTTTTATCTTTTTTAATATTAACTATATATTTATTATTGTTTAATACATAACTTATTGTATTGCCTTGCTCATCTGTTACTTCTGGGACATATGTTTCTTGTAATAAGTATGTTCCAGATTCTAAATCTGTAAATTCTACGAATCCTATAGAGCTTGATGTTGCTTGTTCATCAACTCTGTTTCCATAATCTGAAACTCCATATAATCTGAATTTTGCACCTGCAATATTTTCACCACTATATTCATCTTTTTTAATAAATCTAACATCATGTAATGGTTCATTATAAATTGAATAAGTTCCTCTATCATATATAGATTCATATCTTTCTACTGTTTCTTTCCATGTTCTCGTATCATATTTAGTTACAGGCACATTATACGCAGTTATTATTGCATAATAGCCATAATAGTTTCCTGATCCATCACTTTTAAAATAAAACTTGACTGTATCTCCTGGAACAGTTGTTGTATATTTACTACATGCTTTTTGATATCCACTGCTATTAACTGTACTATATGATTTCTTTCCTCCTCCTAATTTTCCAGATATTGAACTACTTATATTACTATCACTTGGATATGATACATTATTTCCATATACACATACCCAATCAAAGCTTGTACTTTCAGTACTATAATATACTGTTACTTCTAGTTGCTCTGCTCCTGGTATCGTTACAGTATCAGTTCTTGATAAATTATTTTCATAATTGTTAGAAGCATATCCACTATCGTTTATATTAGGTGTATGTGAATATTTAACAACATCTTCATATTCTATTCTTTCTGTTGTTTCTGATCTAGTTACATTTTCTAATATTTGTTTTTGTATATCATAATTTCCATTTTCATCAACTATAACTTTCCATTTATCATTGCCTAATACATATCCATCTGGTGCTGAAATCTCTATTAGTTCATATGTACCATACTCTAAACCATCAAATTTTACTTCTCCATTTGCATCAGAAATTTTATATGTTAATACTTCATTTCCATAATTTGATGTTCCTGATAATTTGAATTTTGCTCCCTCTAGTGCTGCTTTTGTAACTAAGTTTTTCTTTGTAAATTTAACATCAGCATGAATTCTTGGTTTATTAGTTACAACAAAAGGTATTGCTGCATTAACTAATCCTTCATTAATATAAACTTCTCCGTTTTTAGTAACTTTAACCTGATATTCAGTATAATCCATAAACCAATCATCATTTGCTTCATATTCTTGTAGCTTATATTCTCCAGCTTCTATATCTTTGAAAACGATAAATCCATTTTTATCTGAAGTAACTAATTTATCAACATTAGTTCCATAAATTGATGTTCCCCATAATCTAAATGTTATACCTTTAATTTTCTCATTTCTATCATCTTCATTTACCTTAACAACTGGAACGTCTGCAATTACATAGTATTTAACTGTTGTATAATCTTGATGAATAAAGAAGTCTGATATTTCTTCTTGGTCATCCATTAACATACCACTTAGATATACGTTGTTATATGTATATGGACTCTCTTCTTGTTCATCAGATAATTGACTTGGTGCTTTCATATTTAATATTGCAGATACTGAATCTCCTGGTTCTAGTACGAAATCATTTCCGTTTTTGTCTTTTCTTAAATCAATTGCTATTGCTTTTGCTTCTGTTAAATCTGTTGTAAATGTTGCTTTTTTCCAAATTGAGCTGTCTGTTAAATCATTGTGTTCTTCTAAATTTAGGTCATCTTCTGTACTTACATATACAACTGGTTCAATTCCTTTTTGTCTTAATTGACTTAAATCAATTGATAGCAATGTTCCTTTCCATCCACTTGTTTTTGTTGTTCCTGCATCTGAATCAACTACTTTGAAGTTTTCTATGCTATCATATAAAATTAAGTCTTTTGCTTTGTTCATAAATGTGTTTTGATAACGTAATTGATATGTATATTTTCCATTTGATTCTACTTGTGTATTATAAGAATACTCTGTTTCTTTAGCATTTTTTACTTTTTTGTATAAACCTGAAACTGTTGCTGTTAGTGCATTTATGTTGTGTGATTGTTCCGCATATATGAATTTATTTGCATCTGTTGTTTCATCTAAATTAGTGAAGAATTCTTTATTTGTATTGCTTAAATTTCCTCCGTTGTCTGGGAATCCTTTTGTAATCTTTTCGTTTCCTGTTTCATACGCTACTGGATTTAATACATTTCTACCAAAGTCTTTTATACTATCCCATGAATGAATTGTTGCATAGTTTAATGTATAATATTGTGCTTGTACATCTGCCTTTACTATTAATAATGTTCTTCCTGAATTTTTGTAATTTGGTATTGTTTCAAAGCTATATTCATTTTCTGGTAGGAAGCCGTTTTCTGTTTGTACTTGAATACTATTTAAGTCTATTTCTCCACCTGCTGGAATTAAGTCATATATTTTTCCAGAATCTTGTCTTATGTATTCTGTTGAACCATCTCCACCTGTTGCTGTTTCGTAAGCATTTACTTTCCATCTAACTGTGTATCTTTTCTTTGCAACATTGTTTGATCCTGCAGAAACTGATTTTGATATTTTTGAATCATAATATGTTACTCTTGCATAATCTATTGCATTTGCTTCTGCTGCAAATATTGTTTCGTTTTTGTAGTTTGTTATATTTGTTTTTACAATGTTTTTAATTTGTATTTTATCTTTGTCTTGAATTTTTTCTGCTACGTATTCTGAATTTGTTAGTACAAAATATGGTGTTACCATTATGTCTGTATAATAGTGTTTATTTGATGTTGTATATCTCCAACCTGTCGCATGCACTCCATCTTTAAATGTTATTTTGCTTGTTGTTATTTCACTAACATATTCATAATTTGATGTTGTTTCTTTTGTTTTTAAATTAAATGTTCCTATTTGTATCCAATCTTGTCCATCTTCAAATTTTGCATAAAATGTTATTGTTTCGTCATCTGCATATGTTGCTCCTGTAGTATTAAATCTACTGTGGAAATCATCATAATTTACATCTGAATTATTAATTGAGTATGTTAAGTATTCTAAATAGTAGTCATTGTAGTTCATTGGATTTTCATCATTTTCTAAGTATAGTGTGTCATCCCATGTGTCATAATTTACTGGGTTTTGCCCATAATCTTCTGGTTTTGTTGATGAACCACCTTCTTTCAATGTCCAAGGATATGCGTATCCAACTGTTTCTGCTATGTATTTAAATCCTTTTAATTCATTTACTTCTCCACTTTGTAATTTATCTAAATCATAATTTGCATAATCCCAATATCCATATTTCCATCTATTATTTCCATATTTATATAAATCAAAATGTCCTGTTGGAACTTTAAATTCTGATTTCCAATTAAAAATATTAGAAGATTTTGCATTTGAACTTGGATCTACTTGGTCTATTGGTTCAACTGTTGCAGTTACTGTATTTTTTAATTGGTAGTCTATGCCGCTAAATGTTGATTTTTTATGACGTGTTAAAACATAGTCTGTTCTTGAAGTTCCTGTGCTTGCACTTGGGTCAGTATTTTTATTTGAGAAATATCTTTCTCCTGATAATCTGTATCCTACAAATTGATAGTCTTCAGCACTTGTTCCTTCTGTTAAGTTTGTTACTGTGTCTTCTAATGTAAATTTATATGGTTGTGTTCCACTTTGAACACTTGTGTATACTTGCCAAATTAAGTAGTAATATTGGTCACTGTCTGCTGGCACTTCTTGCATCCATGTTGGGTCCCAATCACGATAAATTGTTGGTTGATATTTTTGTACACTTTGAATTCTAGCGTTTGTATCTATAAATATATTTTTGTCATTTGATATTTTTGTTAATGTGTCTTCTCTATTATTTACTGTTGTTTTCACAGTTATTACTGCATTGAATGGGTCTGATGCTGTTCCGCCGTTTGGTATTGTGTTTGTTTTTGTTTTATCATAATCTCTATAATTTAATGTTGATGTATTTGTTGCATATGATACTTCGAAATATCCATTTACTCCGGATGCAATTTGATTTGGATTGTAAATTACTAAATAATCTCCGTTTTCTATGTATGCAAATTCTGTAGTTCCATCATATTCTTGGTTTGTTGGAAGTGACATTTCGTATTTATCTGCATAATTTCCGTTACGATTTCTTAAAATTGATTTTGGGATTGTGATTTTTACTGCTTCTGCTGGTAATTCTTTTAGACCAGATAAAGCATAATTCACACGAAATCTGAATTCATGACCTGATGCAGATGATGTTGGTTTCCAAACTAAGTTACCATTTTCATCTTTTGCTGCTCCTAGTAGGAATTGTGTTTCTAATTTGTTAATTTCATACGCATCGTTTTTAGTTTTTTCTGTTACTTCAGCTTTTATATCTGGAGTTATTCTATCCTCGATTTTATCTGATTGAGGTGCATTAGCTCCACGCAAAACCGGTGCTGTAGATTTTAAGCTTCTTGTGTTGTTTGTTTGAGCTTGATTATCTTCAGCATTTTCAGTTGCTTTAGCTTCTCCATTATTCTCTTTTTCTTTTGCAGCATCAAATGCAGCTTCGATTTCATCGATTTTGGCTTGATTATCAGCCTCATTATTTGCTTCTTCACTTGCTTTGTTAGCTGATTCTTTTTCTCCTTCGTCGATTTTTTCATTATTTGCATTTTCTTCTGCAGTAGTTGTGTTTGCAGCATTTTTACTATTATTCAATTCAGCTGCAATACTCATCACAGGACTAACAAAATTACCTGCAAGCATTACTAATACGATTATCATGCAAATAATTTTCTTTGAAATTTCTGTAATTTTAAAACGTCTTTTTTCCATCTTTCGTTTTCCCCCATTCACAATACTTTTTCTTTCTTGTAATTTGTTTTTCTTATATTTATTATTAATATTTTTTCAATCTTTTTCAAGTACTGTAAATTCTGTATTTTTCTTGTATTACTGCGGAAATAATGGATATGTTTTTTTATTACTTTTTTATTAAAATTTAGTTACATTTATGTAATATTTGTTTTTTAAATAATTAATTTAACTATAATAATTCCTAAAATGCTTATATCCGTAAATAAAAAAAAATTTAGTATGATGTATAAAAAAATTACATCTTCCTAAATCTTTTATATTTAATACTTAACTTTATTTAGCTCACCTGTCCCCCGCTGTGCAAAATGCACAGCAGGGACGCGTCCCCAACTGTGCATTTTTTTATAATTCTCTTCTTCCTTCTAAGGCTTTGCTTAATGTAACCTCATCTGTATATTCCAAATCTCCTCCAACTGGAATTCCGTGTGCTATTCTTGTGACTTTTATTCCTAGTGGTTTTATAAGTTTTGAAAGATACATTGCTGTTGCTTCTCCTTCTACTCTTGGGTTTGTGGCAAGTACAATTTCTTTTACTTGGCCATCCATAAGTCTTGCTAGTAGTTCTTTTACTTTTATGTCATCAGGTCCTATTCCATTCATTGGTGAAACTACTCCATGCAAAACATGATAAACTCCTTTGAATTCATGTGTTCTTTCCATTGCTACAACATCTTTTACATCTTCAACAACGCAAATTGTTGACTGATCTCTTCCGGCATTTGAACAAATTGGGCAAGGGTCTGTATCTGTAATGTTATAGCATTTTGAACAGTATTTTAAGTTCTTTTTAGCATTTGTAATTGCCTCTATAAATTCGTTTGTTTCGCTTTCACTTGCATTTAAAATATGAAAAGCAAGTCTGGCTGCTGTTTTATTTCCTATGCTTGGTAATTTTTCAAATGCTTCTATTAACTTTTCTATAGATGGTGAATAATATCCCATGTTTTACACCTCTTACATAAGACCTGGAATATTATATTTTCCTAATGATGCTGCTTGTGCGCTATCAACTTTTTTCATTGCTTCATTAACACATGTTAAAATTAAATCTTGTAACATTTCTACATCATCTGGGTCTACAACTTCTGGTTTTATTTTAATTTCTTTTATTAATTTATCTCCACTGACTTTAACTTCTATGGCTCCACCACCAGCTGTTGCATCAAATTCTTTTGCAACTAATTCTTCTTGTGATTTTTCCATATCAGCTTGCATTTTTTTAGCTTCTTTCATTAATTGACTGATGTTCATTCCACCAAATCCTCCCATTCCTGGGAATCCTCCTCTTTTTGACATTGTAATTTCCTCCTTTTTATTGTTCTTTAACATTCAAAGACCGTCCCCATTTGTGTCATTTTTGACCCAAATTAAGTCCGTCCCCAAATGTGTCATTCATCTATGACATTGATTGGCATGCCCATTTCTTTTGAAATTTCGCCAACTATATCCTTTGTTTGCTCTGGGCGCTTTGCATCTATATATCTTACTTGCATTGTTTTTCCAAATTCCATTGATATTACTTTTGAAAGTGCTGCTACGCTTTCTGGTTTGTCTAAAATGCTTTGTCCAAATGGTGTTATTCCATCTGGAAATACAATTCCAACTGTCATGTCATTTATTTCTGTTGCTGTTGTGTTTAGCAAGTTCATGTATAACATTACGTCTCCGCTTTCTTTTAGACCTTTTACCATATTGCCCCATCCTTCTACTTTCTTTCCGACTGGTGCTATATTTTTTACTATGTTGGTTGGTCCATTTGATGTGCTTCTATTTATAGTTTTTCTTGTATTGCTTGCTTTTTCAGATGAGTTATCCACATTTGTTCCTTGATTGTGGATAACTAAGTTTGTTATTTTGTTTAGTTTGTTTTCTAATTCTTTTATTTTGTTTTCAAGTTCTTTATTGTTTGATGAATTATTTGATGTTGAGTTACATGATTGTATGTTTCCGTTATTTCCGGCTGATGCTTCATTTGGAAAACTTGCATAGACTGCTGGTTGTATGTTAGCTGGTTGCACTCCAGATTGTTGGGCAGCTTGCAGTGTTCCATTTGAACTTCCTCCATTTAGATTGCTTGGATTGCTAGCTTCTTGATTGCATAACCTCATAATTCCAACTTCCAACATGATTGTTTTTTGAGTTGTCATTTTTAAGTCATTTGCTAGTTCAGATAAATCATAAATTATTTTTAGTAATCTATCTTTTGATGTTTTTTCAGATATTTCTTTTATTTTTGATAATTCATTTTCATTATATAAACTTAAGCTTCCGCTTGATTTAAATACTAAAATATCTTTTACATATTTTATAATTTCCCAAATTAAGTTATTTAAATCTTTTCCGTCTGCTATTACAGTATCAATGTTTTGTAATGTTTCTTCAACATTATAGTCTATTACTGAATTTACAATTTTATTAATGTATTCTACTTTTGGTATTCCAACTAGCTCTTTTACTTTATCATCATTTATTTCGTCTTCGCCTTCTTGTACACATCTTTCCAAAATGCTTAATCCATCTCTCATTGCGCCTTCAGCTAAAACTGAAATTGTTTTTAATGCTTCATCTGTAATGTTTATGTTGCTTTCTTTACATATGAATTCTAATCTTGATTTTACATTTTCAGGCGATATTTTTTTATAATCAAAACGTTGACATCTTGATAATATTGTTGCTGGTAGCTTTTGTGGCTCTGTTGTTGCTAAAATAAATTTAACATGTTCTGGTGGTTCTTCTAATGTTTTTAAAAGTGCATTAAATGCTCCAACAGATAGCATGTGAACCTCATCTATTATATATACTCTGTATTTTGCAACTGTTGGTAAAAAATTTACTTCTTCTCTTATTGATCTAATGTCTTCAACGCTGTTGTTTGAAGCTGCGTCCATTTCTACTATGTCTGTTAATGAACCTTGAATTGCTGCTTTGCAAATTTCACATTCGTTGCAAGGTTCTCCATCTTGCGGATTTAGGCAGTTTATTGCTCTTGCTAATATTTTTGCTGCTGATGTTTTTCCTGTTCCACGACCACCTGTTAATAGATATGCATGTCCAACTCTGTTTGCTATTATTTGATTTTTTAGTGTTCTTGTTATATGTTCTTGCCCAACAATTTCGCTGAATTTTGTTGGTCTGAATTTTCTGTATAACGCTGTATATGACATAGATATCACCCCCACGTGCTATTTCAAAAAGTTCTAGCCTTTCTGTGGAAGTATTTTTCACATAAAAATGACTACTTATTGCTGCTTCCTTCCGGACCTGACAAGATTCATAGGTTTTTATTGAAAAATATCCTCCACACAAAGGCTAGATTATTTTCATACCTTTGTTATTATATAATGTTTTTTATTTTTTAGCAATAGTTTTTATATATTTTTCTATAATGCATTTTTTATAATCTTTTAAATATTGTTTTGCTAAAATCAGTAATTTCTGTGTGTGTTTCTTTTTGGCCTACTAATTCATCAATTGGTAAGTCAAATACAAGGTTTGTTTTATATGTTTTATCTTCAACTTCTATTATTAAATCAAATGATACTTTGAATTTTAAATCTTCATTTTGAATGTTCATTTGTGATAATATTGTTCCACCTTGTTCTATTTCCTGTGCGTCGTTTGATTTATAATCTCCAAGTCCTACATTTGCGAAACTTATGCAGATACATCCTCCTTGATTTCCAATTTCCAAGGCTTTTACGTTATCTGCTACTCCTCCTTTGTATGTTAGGCTTGAATTTACTAAATATTCATTTGCATATTTATATAGTCCATCGTCTAAACTGTTTGGCATATATACTTGAATTTTTCCAAGTTTTACATTTTCTAAAATTTGAATATTGTCGATTTTAACACTTCTTATTACTTGGTCTTTTTTGTAGTTTGTGTCTTTATCTAGATAAATATATAAGTCGTTTGTTTGAACTACTTTTTCGTTCCATATATAATTTTCTTGTTCTTCTTGAGGTGTTGCCTCAGTTTCTGTTTGATTTTCTTCTGTTGATTGGTTTTCATTTTGTTCTTGGCTATTTTCCTCTTTAACATTTGTTGCGTCAGTTGTTGATGCAGAACTAATTACAATTACTTTGCCTATCCTAAATGGAACTTGCTTTTCTCCTTCAACTTGATATTTCATGACTGTAAATAATGCAAACGCAGTTGCTGTAACTATTAAAAGTATTATTAAACATAATTTAATTCTTTTTTTAGCTTTTTCGCTAATTGGAATTCTTTTCAATTTTTCTATTATCAAAATAATTTCCTTTCTAAATAATTATTATTTATTAATTATTATTTTGTTTTTTTATTTTTCTTAAATCTTTAAAGAAGTTCTTCATTATATTTTCGCATTCTTCTTTTAAAACGCCTCTTTGAATTTCTACTTTATGATTAAAGTCATAATCTTCTAATAAGTTTAATTTTGTTCCACATGCTCCTGTTTTTTCGTCATCTGCACCTATGTATACTTTTCTTATTCTTGCCTGAATTAAGGCTCCGGCGCACATACTGCATGGTTCTAATGTAACATACATGTCACAATCTAAAAGTCTCCAACTTCCAAGTTTTTTACTTGCTTTTTTTATTGCTAGAATTTCAGCGTGATTTGTTGTATCATTTTTTTCTTCTTTTTGATTATAGGCTCTTGCAATTATTTTGCCATCTTTTACTATTACTGCTCCAACTGGTACCTCAAGTTTATCATATGCTTTTTGAGCTTCCTTTAGAGCTTCTTTCATAAACTTTTCTTCCAAGATTTCTCTCCTTTTAAATCGGATTTTAATTTGGGACGGAGAAATTTTTAAAATTTTCTAATCCCTCCCTGAAATTTATGGTGTGCCCAAGGGGACTTGAACCTCTATCGGTCGCTTAGGAGGCGACTACTCTATCCTGTTGAGCTATGAGCACATGTGTTTATAGTATATAACATTTGGTCTTTTTTTTCAAGATAATTTGTGTTATACTATATAAAATTTATTTTATTTTTATTTATTAAGAAAGAGGTTTTATTATGCAAAAAATTCTAGGTTATATGAGAAAAGCTATAGATAATTACAATATGATTGAAGATGGTGATAAAATTGCTGTTGCCTTATCAGGTGGAAAGGATTCTATTACTATGCTTATGGGATTTAAAAATTTGCAAAGATTTTATCCTAAAAAATTTGAAATTATTGCTGTTACAATTAATCCGGGTTTTGAAGGATTTGATGTAAATTTATTACAAAAAATTTGTGATGATATTGATGTTCCTTTAATTGTTGAAGATGGACATATGCAAGAAATTGTTTTCGATATACGTAATGAAAAAAATCCTTGTTCATTATGTGCAAATATTCGTAGAGGAATGTTAAACAGTATTGCTATTCGTGAAGGTTGCAACAAAATTGCTGTTGGTCATAATGAAGATGATGTTTTAGAAACATTTTTAATGAATTTATTTTACGCAGGAAGCATTAATACATTTGCTCCAATTAGCTATATGGACAGATCTAAGATTACACTTATTCGTCCATTAATTTATGCTCCTGAAAAGTATATTCGTAGTTTTGTTAAAAGAAATAATATCACTGTAATGCCTAAAGCTTGCCCAATGGATGGGTATTCAAAACGTGAAGATATGAAGCAGTTTATATTTAATATGCAAAAAGATATTCCTAATGTTAGAGCTAATTTATATGGAGCTATAAAACGTGCAAATATTAATGGATTCAAGGATTTTAAATAAATCTGACACATTTGGGGACGGTCTTGTTTTGTTTCAAAAATGAAACATTCCGGGACGGTCTTAAAATGTGTCAAATTTGACACAAAACAAGACCGTCCCCAAACGTGTCAAAAAAGAGAGGTACTAAAAGATGAAAGATAATTATTATAAGTTACGTAATTCTAATCATAGAAATAGAAAAAGCTCATACTCAAAACAGCAATCTAATTACAGAAAGCGTCAAGCCAAGAAATTAAATTATAAAAAAGTTTTTGTTTTCTTTGTTGCAGTAATTTTATTTTTGTATTTGATTTGTTTTGGTTTTTCAAAATTATTTTCAAAAGATAAAAAAAGTGTTACAGCTACAACTGCTGTTCAAGAAGATGTTTCCATCAATATGGCTGTTGTTGGTGATATTATGTGTCACACTACTAATTTCTATAATGCTTATGATGCAATAAAAGACACATATGATTTTTCTAATGTTTTTACCGATATTAAAGGTTATGTTGAAAATGCTGATATTGCAATTGGAAATTTAGAAACTACTTTTGCTGGTAAAGATGTTGGTTATACTGGTTACCCTACTTTTAACACTCCAGAACAATTGGCTAAAAATATCAAAGATTTAGGTGTGGATGTTGTTTCAACTGCTAATAATCACAGCTTAGATAAACGTTATGCTGGATTAGTAAGTACTTTAGATGAATTAGATAAGGTTGGGTTAAGCCATACTGGAACTTATAGAAGTAAAGAAGAACAAAATACTATTCTTATTAAAGATGTAAATGGTATTAAAATTGCATTTTTATCTTTTACGTATGGAACTAATGGAATTCCGGTTCCTTCGGGAAAAGAATATTGCATTAATCTTATTGATAATGATTTAATGCTTGATCAAATTTCTAAGGCTAAAGCTTTGAACCCTGATTTAATTTGCGTTAGCATGCATTGGGGTGATGAATATAAATTAAAGCAGAATGCTACTCAAGAAAAACTTGCTGATTTTCTTTTTGAAAATGGTGTTGATATCATTTTCGGAAGTCATCCACATGTTTTAGAACCAATGGAAAAGAGAACTATTACTTTAGCTGATGGTACTAAAAAGGATGGTTTTGTAATTTATTCACTTGGAAATTTCATGTCTGGCCAAGTTGCTGAAAATACTATGAATACTATTATTTTGCAATTGAAAGTTACAAAGCATTCTGATAATAAAGTTACAATTGATTCAGTTAATTATGTGCCAATTTATATGTATGACAAAGGTTCTGGACAAAGTGAAAGATATAAGATTTTGGATATAAATAAAACTATTAGTGCTTATGAAAGTGGCAATAAGAATATTTCTGAAAAGTTGTATGATACGCTTAAAGCTGCTAAGAGCAAGATAGATAAGATTATGAGCATGGAATAAAAAAATGTAGGAAATATTAGTCTGAAGAGGAGCGCGCAGTTTGGCGCTCCCAACCAACGTCTTCCACAACACTTGGCACGCCAGTAAGCGAACGGAAGACTAATATTTTCTACATTTTTTTATTTCTTATTTTTTATGACAATAAATCTCTATATTTTAACCATGCTATTGTAATTCCTGTAACTATAACACTTCCAATAATTAATATTAAAAATCCCCATGGATTGTTTTGAAATGGCACAGGTACGTTCATTCCCCATAAGCTGGCTACTAATGTTGGTATTGCTAATATTATTGTTATAGATGTAAGCATTTTCATAACTCCATTTAAGTTGTTTGAAATAATTGATGCATATGCATCCATTGTTCCATTTAAAATGTCGCTATATATTTTGCTCATTTCTATGGCTTGTTTGTTTTCAATGATGGCGTCTTCTAGTAATTCTTCATCTTCTTCATATAGCTTTATTATTTTTCCTCTTAATGTTTTTTCCATGACTACTTCATTTGATTTAAGTGATGTTGTAAAGTACACTAAACTTTTTTCTAAGCTTAATAGTTTTAATAATTCTCTATTTTTTTGTGTCTTTTTTAAGATGTTTTCTGCTACTTCAGTTTCTTTATTAATTTGCTTTAACAATCTTAAAAATACTGATGCATTTTCATAGAAAAATTGAAAAATAAATCTACTTTTTTTGTATGTTGTTATTTTCCTTTTATTAATTGAATTTTCTAATCCTGTAATAATTTTGTTCTTTTTTAATGATACTGTTATGAAAAAGTCATCTCGTACCACTATTAGACCTACTGGCATTGTAGTGTATATTTCGGCATCTTGTTCTTTTTCCATTACTGGAACATCTATAATGAATAATATTGTTCCATCATCTTCAATATCAATTCTGGCCTTTTCTTCATAGTCTAGGGCATATCTGATGAAGTCGTCTGATATGTTAGTTTCTTCACATACCTTTTTTATCTCTTTTTCAGAGGGGGAGACCATATTTATCCAACAACCTTTTTCAATTTTTTCTTGTTCTAATGTTACATTGTTTTTTACACTTGTGTTATAAATTTTAATCATTTTTCCCCCTCCTTTTAATACTTAATTATTATAGCACAAATATTTTATGTAATCAAGAACAAATATTTTGTGTTTTTTTGTAAACTGTAGGTTTGTCAAACATATGTCACACTTATTTGATATCACTAGTGTTGAAATAC
>SAMEA3663057__coassemble_147_pt1 | contig 23565 bp, 20 predicted proteins | sample SAMEA3663057__metabat2_high_PE_009 | metagenome-assembled genome bin SAMEA3663057 (sample SAMEA3663057) | pig gut metagenome | biome: pig gut; feature: pig-associated habitat; material: faeces | place: France | collected 2012
ATTTAATTTATAATAATTTTTTCTACAAGATTTCAAACCTTCTTCATCATTTATATCACTTTTTATTTCATGATTTTCGTCTTCTAATTGAAATATTTTATTTAATTTTCTTAATAAAATTTCTTGTTTTGTATCTCTTATTAAACATGGAACTTTGTCATATCCTAGTGCTTTTGCTGCTAATAATCTTATTCCACCACCTAGAACATAGTACCCATTTCCTTTTTGAATAACTTCAAATGGTTTCTTAATTCCTTCCTTTTTTATTATATCCATATATCTACAAACCTTTTCTAAATTTTTGCTACATATTGCGTTAGCTTTAACTCCCTTTATATCTTTTATTTCTATTTCTTTATATTCTTTATAAACTTTCATATTATTAATTTCTCTCATATTATCAAATCCTTTCTTTTTCTATTTACTTTTTTTATTTTTTATATTAAAATATATTTACAATCATTTGAGTTAGTATTTTGTTTGGCGACTTATACTAGCTCTTTTTCTTTTATATTTTTTAGTGTTATTCCATAACACATTTGATACAATTTTGAGATAATTGCATCTACTAATTGTTTATCTTGACTTTGACTAAATCTTTCAATTAATCCCTGTTTATCAAATCTTGTTGTAATTATTATTGGCAATCTATTTTCATTTCGATTTTCAATAATTGTATATATTTTTTCCAATGCCCAACTACTTATTTTTTCTGTTCCCAGATCATCAATTATCATCATATCAACATTTGAATATAATTCTATTAATTCATTTTCTGATTTTGTATTATCTCTAAAAGTTTCCTTTATCATGTCTAGTAAAGTTGTTAATCTTCCCATTAATACAATCTTGTCATTTTCAATTAACTTATTAGCAATTGATGCTGCTAAATGTGTTTTTCCAAGTCCTGACTCGCCTGTTATTATCAGTCCCTTAGTTTGTACTTTTGTTATGCATTTATTTGTATAATCATTAGCAACTTTTACTGCTATTTCATTTCCTAAATTAATATTAAAATTTTCAAAGTTCATATTTTGAAATTTTCTTCCAATATAGTTCTGTTGGTATAGCTTGTTTATAACATTCCTAAAATGTTTTCTTTTCTGAGTTTCATATTCTTGCTCATCTATTTTCTCCCAATATTCTTGTGCTTTATTACAATCACATCTTTCGTATTTAATTGCATCAGGAGAAATATTAGCATATAAATAATCAAGTCCTATCGGCGCTAATTCTTTGCCACAAAATTCACATTTTTTCAATTCATTGTGTATAGCTTCGCTACAATTTATATTGTCTAAAACCATTTTCGCTCTCCTCTCTTATATTTTCTTCTTTTTTATTTTCTATATCTTTTGTATTCTTTTCTTCTGCGTTACCTAACGTTTTGGTAACGTTACTTTTTTCATTCTCACTTTTATGCTTTTCACGAAATCTTCTTTGTCGTTCTCGACCTTGCATTTGATACTTTTCATATTTTTCAATACTTTGATACTTGTCCCAATTTTTTATTAAAAATGTTTCCCCTTCTTTTATTAACATTTCTAACTCTAAAAACTTTTTCAAAATTTTTTCAATTTTTTTATTAGATTTTCCCATAATCTTTGAAAAATTATGAATTGTCATAGGATTATTTCCTCCTATTTCTAATCTTCCTTTATTATTACATTCAACTGCTAATGCAATTAATTGAATCCACACTCTAAAATAAGTGTCTCCTTCAGGAAGTTTTAAAAGTATTTGAATTTTCCTGTTTGAAAATATATTTGATTCAACCTTAAACCACTGTATTTCATACATGTCCTCCTTTCCTCTCTTTCTATCAATTAATAATTAATTGATTCTTTTTCTTTTCTACTTAGATATTCATCTAGTACTTGAACTCTAAATAGAAATTTTCCACCAACTTTGGAGCATGGTATTTGTTTTCTTCTTACTAATTGATTAATTAACCAATAAGAAATTCCTAAATACTCTGCTGCTTCTTTCATTGTTAGTGTAGTTCTTTGAACTTTTTGTAATTCCATAGTATCACCTCCTTTTGTTTTTTAATGTGAAGTATTGACTTCTGTTAACAATAGTACTATAATTTTAATCGTTAATCAATATGTATTGTGTTTTTTAGTTATCAATAGAACTTTTATAAAGTAAATACTAAAAATTGTTAACAAGGAGGTACCTATGAGTTTTGAAACTAATTTAAGTGATATAACTTTAATTTTAGACTTATTTAAACAAGAAGAATATTTATTTTTTTCGTCTATTTGTTATTTTAATACTCAAGATGATTTATATAATAAAAATGTGAACTTATTTGGGTATAATGATGATCTTAATAAAATAAATAAGAATTTTGATTTAGGTGAAACTAGTTATACTTTACCTATTGGAAGTAGTTTAATAGAGTTTTTAAACTTTAACTTTGATGAATTTAAGGATTATTTTATATATTTTACAAAATATTTTGGAAAATATTATGATGAATTAACTATTGATCAATTCCACGAAATAGAATCTATTCCAAGCTATTCTTCCGACAAGATTCTTTCACTAGCCAAAAGCATATATAGAACAGATAAGTCAAAAGTGAAAAAAACGCAAAAAATATTCAGAAATGCTGTGGAATTTATTTATAATGTACACGATCGCGAAGATTTAAAACCACTTAATTTTCAGCAAAGATTTTATTTAAAATCTATTTTTAATAAGAATTTTTTTAGACTTGCAATTGACCTAGATAATCAACCAGGTTTTACTTTTAAATATCCTAGTGATTTTTATTCTACAAAGCCAAGAACTGAGAAACAATATATTGACAGAATTGTGGAATATGATCCTCACGGAAAAAAACTAACTAATGATAACTATTATAAAAGTAAAAATATCTTCTCTGCATTGTATATTACTTTATATCATTTAACATTTATTACTAATACATATATTAAAAAATGTAAAAATTGTGGTAAATATTTTTTATCTAACAAAAATAATACTGTATATTGCGATAATATATTTGAAGATAATAAAACTTGTAAACAAGTTGGAAGCAGACGTGCTCAGAAGAAAAAAGAAGATGACAATCCTGTATATCAAAAATATAGAGGCATATATGCAAAAAAGGCTATGAATGCTAAAAGAAATTCTGATATTGATTCTGTTCAAGAGCAATATGAAAAATGGAAAAAAGAAACCAGTGAATTTCTAGATGATATCGAAAAAGGAACTAAAACTTATGAACAATTTGATAAATGGTTAGATAAAAATAAGTAAAGAGAAAAATTAAATACACCCAATGGGTTATACTATTAAAAAAGTGCTTTCCCATTGGGTAATATACTACTATTTTAATTTATAATTATTTATAATATTTATTACATCTTTTATATTCTTATCATCAGATTTTGTTAATAAATAACTATATAATACTTTTCCTATGTTCATGTTATATTGTAAATCATTTAATTTCTTTATACTATCCAATAATTCCTCAGATGTAATTAAATTATTTTTAAGTGAATCAATTAACAAACTAATTATTCCTTCAGATATGTTTGAAAATGGTTCCACTCTTAACCAATATGGATCTTCTGTAATCACACAAAAATTCTTATGCTCATTTATATTATCAATAATGTATTTTATCATTTCATCGTCAAATTCATTTACTCCGCCTCTTTGAATTATTTTGGCTTTGGTAACAGAATAGATTTTTTCATCTGCTTTTAATTTTTGTAATGATGTTGCAAGTTTATCTAATTCAGCATCATAGAATACTGCTTCTTCAATTATTCCTCTTCCAAGTTCTTCAACTGCTTTACTACTTCTTTTTATCGTTTCTTCATAAATACTATTTGAAACATAACAATTATTCTTTTCTAAAACATCTAATCTTCCTATTTTTTCTAATAAAATAACAGTTGAAATATGCATTATTTTATTTTCACCTAAAAATCTTTTATTTTTTGAATTATAAAACATTTTCCATTTTGAAGAAATTATATCTTCTAATATTGAACTGTAATCATAGGTATTCATCCATGGAGAATCTATAACTTTTCCATCACGTATTTGTTTTCTTGCATTGATTCTTGCATCCATTCCTAATGCTTTATTCAATTGTTCCATAATTTCTTTTGCCCCTGCATTTACAGATAATGTAATCTTTTTACCTAATCCTTTTTCCTCTATTTTTTCAAAAAAAATTCGACATATTAAAAACATTAAAACATGTTCTTCTTCTGAATTATCAATATTATCTGTTTCTTCTAATTGTAATAGCATATAACTTTCTTGTAATAATGGATCATCGGTTTTTTTATAGTAATGTTTATTGCCCCTATAATATATTAAATCATATTGTGGAAGCTGTAATATATCCCTATTTTCTTCATATTTCATTGCAAGACTTGCAATAATTCTATATAAATTATTTTCTATGTTATCTTGATTTTTAAATACTTCAATTATAAATTTTAATATTTCTTTATATTCTTTTTCGGCAATTTTTATATTATTATATATTATACTTAAATACAGTAATATAAAATTCTTATTAATATCAATTTTTATATTCTCTACAATATTTTTAATTTTTTTTAAATCTATTTTTGTCATATTTTGTTCAACAATAACAACTAACAATAATATAAAATAAGATTCTTTATTTTGTATCTTTATTTGATCCCAATTGTTTATTATTTGTACAATTAAGTTTTCTGCATCTTTAAAATCTGCATATTCTTGAATTAACATATTGGCTGTATTAAAAAGGAAAATATAATTGTAGTCAAATTTCTTAATAAGTTTATTACTAATATTTAAGAAATCTCTTAAATATACTATTTGTTTTTCTTGTGCTATATCTGTATAAAATTTTTCAAAAAACTCTATCGCTTTATCGTCAAATTGATCTTCAATTTTATCTAATATCATTGATAACCATTCTAAATTTCCGAAAACCCTACATTTTTTCTCTAATAAATCCCAATTTAATATTTCAAAACAATCTATTTTTCTAACGTTATTTAATTCAAATATGAATTCTTCTTGTTTAAGACTACCATTAAAGAATTCTATCATTAAATTTGTAAAATCTGAAATTCTGTATTTTCCATGTACTGAATTTCTGTCAAAAACTCCATTAGTCCACAAATTTAATATTTCCCTTCCTAAATATAATTCTTCCTTTATATGTTCTGAAACTTTACCTGAATATTGCTCTATCATTTCATTTATTTTACTATATATATTGTTTATATCTTTATAGTTAGAACATGCCATTGTCATAATTAAATCTGTCAAATTGATTCCTTCATTATTTGTTTTTAATATTTTTTCAAATTCTTCCCAGAAATTTCCGCTATAAGCATTTTTTGAAATTTTTATATTATCATCTATTTCATCTATATTCTCATTAAAAAAATCATTTAAGTACTCTGTCATCTCTTTCTTTTCTTCATTAGTAAATTCATCTAAATTAATCAAATCTCGTATAGCAATAAACATAATGGTATTAAATTGAATATTTTTTTCTTTATTAAAGTCTTTATATTTTTTTCTCATGGCTATAACTTTCTTTAATAATTCCTTATATTCAGAAAAGTCTATAAAGTACCCATTATTTTTTATGTATATAAATGATAAACTACTAAATATAAAGTTAGATAAATATTCTACATAGTTTATTTCATATATTGTAAGATTTTTCTTTTTGTTTAATTTATTTATAGTATTATTAATATATTTATCTATGTATTTTATAGTAATAGGATTATCTAATAACCCGTAATTCATTAAATATGTATATATTATATTATTTCTATATTTCTTATTTCTAAAGTATACTCTAATTTTTTTTGTTTTTACTATTTCTTCAAATATTTTTAATTTTTTTTCTAAATCTTCTTCACATACAAGGTTATAATATTGTTTGTATTTTTTGTGCACTTTTGATAGTTTATATTTAATAGCATCTCTATTGTATTTATCATCATTGTTAATATGATAAATTAATTGTAAAAAATCTAATTGTTCAACTTTCCTTTTTGATAATTTATCCTTATATATTCTTTTTAAAATTTCAAATGCTTTTTCTTTATTTCCAACAATAATTAAATAATTCACTAATTGATATTTTTCTTTAAAATTTAATTTATCAAATTTATCTATAATTTCATTATGACTTGACAATTCATATATTTTTTTATTCATCTTTTTCACCTCCTATCATTAATAATGCCGTTTGAATTGCCTTATCCCTTTCTAATTCATCATGAGGCCATCTATATGATTCTTTACAATTTATTAATTCACTTGCAAATGCTTTTGTTTTTTCATCAAATTCTATCTCATCTATATTTATAAATTGCTCTATATCATAAATTTGACTTATTATGTTTACTAAATAGAATGCATCTTTTATGACAAATTTCGTTCTCATTAAATATTCTATTGTTTCAACAAAATATCTTCTTGAAAGTAACATAGCCCTTTTATTGAAGATAATTATTTCTCTAGAATATTCATATTTTGAATCTTCTATTAAAGACTGATATACAAAATATGAATGAATTCTTTCTATACATATTTTCATAACTTTTATATCTGTCTGAACATCAATAGATCTTATTAATATGTATGTCAATTGTCCAACTCTAAATTGATTGCACATTTCGAATGCCTTATCAACTCCAAATTCTACAATCATTATGTTTAAAATACTTATGGCTTCATCATCTTCTATTTTTTCAATATCTAATAATTCTAGGTACTTATTATACATTTTCTCCCTGCTAATTTTATCTTGAAAAATTCTACAATCATTGAGATTAATGTTTTTATTAACTTCAACTATGTAATCTATTATTAGCGAATTGCTAAAACCATTGTCTTGTAATTCTTTTTTTAATTTTTTAATACTTATTTTTAATACTTTATCTTGAAATCTTTCTGTATCAATTACATATTGAGCAACTAAATATGAACAATAAGTTATAATGCATAAGAATAGTCCTATAGCTATTATTATGCACCATTTATTGATCGCTAGAATTGGCCACTTCATAATTAATAAACTATATGCAACCAAATAATAAATTGGTAGAAACGAAAATAGAATATTAAATCTTTTCATTTTATTAACACATAAATTCAAACATTTTTCATTTATTATATTGGATGTTAATGATAATACAGCTACAACAATAGTAGCTATCCCAAATAATCCACCCAACAATACTTTAAAATACTCTTCCATCTCCTATTACTCCTATTTTCCATTTTATATATTATATCAAAAAAGTCCTTTATTCTCAATACTTTTACAAAACGTTACAAAATTCGACAAATATTTTTTAAGTTTCTTTTTGTTATCTCTTGCATCTTGTTAACAATTGTAGTATAATAATGTAAGTTAACAATTGAACAACTCCCCTCCCACCCATAGGTATGCCTGAAAGGAGGTGAAAAAGGTAATGGCTGGGAGTATTGAAAAAAGAGGAAAGAATAGTTACAGATTAGTTTGCCTAGCTGGATATGACTTGCAAGGAAAGCCTATTAAAAAAACAAAAACAATACACGGAACAAAAAAGGATGCTGAAATAGAACTTGCTAAATTTGTTGCTGATGTTCAAAACGGTCTTGTAATAGAGGGAAAATCTCTTAAATTCTCTGAATTTACTGAAATATGGAAAAGAGATTATGGCTCAAAAGAACTTGCACCTTCAACTTACAAAAGATATTGTAGAATGCTAGAAACAAGAATCTTACCATACTTTGGACATTTCTATATTAACAAGATTAAACCAACTGATATTATGCAATTCTATGATTTACTTAGTAGAGATACTCAGTTAGTTAGAAAGAAAAGTAACAATGGTAAGAAAACTCTAAAACCCTTATCTGGCAAAACTATATTAGAGCATCACAGACTACTTCGTGCAATGCTACACAAAGCTATATATTGGCAATTAATTGTATCTAACCCTGCAGAACGTGTTCAACCACCAAAAGCAAAAAAGCCTAAAAGAAGATATTATGATGATGAGCAATGTAAAGTATTATTAGAAAATTTAACAACACTTGGTGAAGATCAAATAAAATATAAAGTTGCAATTATCTTAACAGTATTTACTGGTGTAAGGCTTGGTGAACTAATGGGATTAGAATGGCAAGATGTTGATTTTAAAACTGGAATTATAAGTATAAATCGTTCAAGTCAATATTTAGCAGATAAAGGAGTATTTACAAAAACACCAAAAACAGAAAGCTCTATCAGAGAAGTAGCAATTCCAGATTTCGTGATTTCTCTACTTGAGGAATATAAGTTATGGTATGAAGAACAAAAATCCATTTATGGCGAATTATGGACTAATTCTGATAGGTTATTTGTACAAGCTGATGGCAAACCTATGCACCCTTCTACAATTAGCAAATGGTTTGTGAAATATGTTGCACAAATAGGACTACCTGTAATTAACTTTCACGGATTAAGACACACAAATGCTACACTTTTAATATCACAAAACATTGATGTAGCAGTTGTAGCAGCAAGACTAGGACATGCACAAATTACAACAACATTTAACTTTTACGTGCATCCTATTATTTCTCACAATAGACAAGCAGGAAGTGTTTTAGAAAACTTGCTACTACCACAAAAATTAGTCTAAAATCTTTTTTCAGATTTCACTAAAGTCATTAGACTTTTCACGATAAAAAAAGTAAAAGACTACTAAATAATATTTTAGGTTTCCCATAGTCTTTTACTGGATATTTATTAGAAATATAAACGTTTTTTGAGGATTTCTTCCCCAACTTTTTCCCAATTCTACATAAAAATGCTGTTTTTAAGCGTTATTGTTAACTAATTGAGGAACATAAAAAATCGCTACAACTTAGATAGCTGTAACGATATAAGTTTGGTTGCGGGGGTAAGACTCGAACTTACGACCTTCGGGTTATGAGCCCGACGAGCTGCCAACTGCTCCACCCCGCGATATTTAGTACATTTATTATTATACTTCTTTAAACAAACTTTGTCAACCCATTTTCATAAAAAGTTGTAAATAATAAACAACTCCCCACTCCGCATACTATATTATATGCGCCAAAAATCAAAAATATTCCATTTTTTCATCTCACAAAAACACTATAACACTATCCATTTAACAAAAACAAAAAAAGTCCCCGTAACAACGAGAACTTTTATTACCTATTTTCACCCCTGATACTTCTCCTGAATCTCCCTAATCTTCTCAAACTCATTCTCCAAAATATCCAAGAAAATATCATCAATCTTCGGATCAAACTGTGTTCCTCTATTCTTTCTAAACTCTTCCTTAATAGTCTCCATATCCAAATTATTTCTATATGTACGTCTTGAGCTCATTGCGTCAAAAGCATCTGCAACTGTTGTAATTCTTGCCAATAACGGAATATTCTCCCCCGCCAAATTCTCCGGATACCCTCTTCCATCATATCTTTCATGGTGATGTTTTACTATTGGAATTATATCAGCAAAAATTGTTGCGTTTGATAAAATGTGTACTCCTATTGATGGATGGTGTTTTATTTCAGAATATTCATCATCTGAAAGTCTGGTTTCTTTTAACAATATGCTATCTGGAATTCCTATTTTTCCTATATCATGGAATAGTCCACCTATTTTTAATGTTTTAAGTTCAGCTTCTGATAAGCCCATTTTTTGACCTATTAAAACTGCAAATTCTGATACTCTGTCTGAATGTCCACGTGTGTATGTGTCTTTTGCTTCAACTGTGTATCTTAATGTTTGTATGCTTTCTAAATAGGCTCTTTCAAGCTGGTCTTTTGCATCTGAAAGTTCGTCATTAATTCTTTTTATTTCTCTCATTTGCTTTATTGATTTTATTCCTGATTCAATTAATAATAATAATTGATCAAATTTATCTCCTTTTTCGCAATACCCTTGTATATCAAGTTTTTTGATTGTTTCTAATGGTGGAGCTAAATCTTTGTGTCCTGTTAATAACAGAATGTAAAGTTCTTTGTTGAACTTTCTAATTTCTTCAACTACTTGGTCTCCATGATATGGTGTCATTAAGAAGTCTAGTAATAATAAGTCGAAGTGCTCGTTTCTAATTCTTTCAATTGCTTCTACTGGGTCCGTTACTCCTGTGAATTGATATCCTGATCTTTTTAAAACAATTGATAGTGAATCGATTATTCCTTCTTCGTCGTCTACTGCAATTATTTTGTAATCTTGTTGTGTTTGTTCTTCATTATATTTTCTCATTTGCTATATCACTCCTACGTGTGTGGTATTTTTTTGTCATTATATAATAAAGATGTTTTTAAGTCAATAAATTAATCAACAACAACTTCTTCTTTAATTCCATCAAATTTTGATTGTCCTATTCCCTTTACGTTTCTTAGCTCTTCAACTTTTTTAAATTTTCCATTTTGCCCTCTATATTCTATAATTCTTGCTGCAAGCGATGGCCCTATTCCTGTTAAAGTTTCTAATTCTGTTTGTGTAGCTGTGTTTATATTCACTTTTCCACCTCCTAAATTTATGTTGTTATTTCCGTCTTCTATTAATGTATTATTTCCACTATTTTGAGTTACATACTCTATATTTTCTTTGTCATTTACACTTGGAATTCGAACTTTTTGTCCATCTGATAGAACATATGCTAAATTAATTTTACTTAGGTCAGCTTTTTGTGTGGTTCCCCCTGCTTTTTCAATTGCGTCTACAATTCTTTGTCCTTTTTCTAAAATAATTATTCCTTGATTATTTACTTCTCCAATTATGTGGATATAAATTTGATTTTTTTGAGATAAGCTTTCCGCGTTATTTTCTGATTGATTTTGTTTATTCCCTTGTTCTCCCTGTTTTTCTTGACTACCTTGGCTGCCTTGACCACCTTGACCACCTTGGCCACCTTGATCAATTTCCCCAACATCACCCGTCCCCTCAACTTCAAAACTTTCCACATCAACAACATCCTCCTTATTATTTTTTAAACAAACAAATCCAATAATTCCAGCAACAAAAACTCCAATCATCGCTAAAATCACCACTTTTTTATTATTTTTAAATTTTTCCATTATAAAACCTCCTTCTTTTTTATAAACAAATTTGATATTTAAATTTTAAATAATTACTAAAAACTTTCATTTTCCCATTGAAATATACAAACCATTAATGTATGATTAACTATATATTATTTTAGAGAGGAAAATTATGAAATTTAAATTTACATTTTTTGTACATTTATTGATAATACTAGTTTTGATTTTTTCACCGGTTTCCTATGCAGTTGAAAACGCTGAAAATCAGCCTGCCAGCGAACAAAGTGCAAATAAAGATAATTCTGATACTTCAGAATCTAATGAAAATAAAGAGCTTGATTTATACGCTAAATCTTGTATATTAATTGAACGTTCTACTGGACGCACTGCTTATGAAAAAAATGCAGATGAAAAAATGTATCCAGCAAGCACAACTAAATTGCTAACAGCTATTCTAGCCATTGAACACTGTGATTTAAATGATGTTGTAACCATCACCTATGACATGACTTCTAGGGTTCCAGCAAGCTACACAACAGCGTATTTACGACCTGGCGAAAAAGTTACAGTTGAAGAACTTTTGAACGTATTACTAATTCCATCAGCCAATGATGCCGGATTTGCACTTGCTATCCACATTTCTGGTTCAGTTGATGAATTTGCAAAACTAATGAATGAAAAAGCCGCACAAATTGGATGCACAAACTCTAACTTCACAAATCCAAGTGGAATTCATGATGTTAACCATTACTCAACTGCAAGAGATATGTCTAAAATAGGAATTTGCGCAATGAATTATCCACAAATTGCGAATATAGTGTGCAAAACTTCTTACACATTACACGAAAATAAATATAATGCAAGAACTTTTACAACAACGAACAGCTTGATAAAACCAGCAGAAAAAACATATTACGAATTTGCAACAGGCATGAAAACAGGTTTCACACAACAAGCAGGTTCATGCCTTATAGCATCAGCCAAAAAAGAAAACATGGAATTTTTAGCAGTAATTTTAGATGCTCCAAAACCACACGCAAACATCACCTACCGCGATTTAGACTGCAAAACCCTATTTGAATACGGATTTGAAAACTACGAAGAAATAACAAAAATAGACGAACCAGTTTTATCTATAGACAACCTACAAAACGTCATTCACACAAAGTTCTCAATGAATTTAGTACTAAAAATCAGCTTAATAATTCTAACCTTATTACTAATAATCGTAATATTAAAAATAAAATTAAACAAAAACAAAAACAAAGGCAAAACCAAAACCAAGAAAAGAAAAACAAAAAGAAAATAACTCCAAAACCCACGACGGTTCTAATAATAGAACCGTCTTTAAATTTACACTTACACCCCACAGGGCGACAACGTAAAAGCGACGGAACAAAAATATATTAACATGCAGTAAGCGCGCAGTTTGGCGCTCCCCACCAACGTCTTCCACAACACCCCGCACGCCAGTAAGCGAACGAAATGTTAATATATTTTTGTTCCGTCGCTTTTAACGTAGCCCCACACACCCCACACACAAAGAAAAGGACAACTCAGTACACATCCCCAAATTGTCCCCCAAAAATATTAAATTCTAATAATCATTCCCAATAATAATCGTAAAATCCACATTACTATTAGTCTTCGTCGAAGCAGAAACCACTCCAACCCCAACAATATCTTTAATCTTATTGCAAACTGCTTGTTCCCTACTAGTTCTATTAATAATAGCAGTACTTTGAGTCTCAGAAGTTTTTCCAGTTGAAACAATAGTAAATCCATATTCTTTAAGCAAACTCTTCAAATTTTCCAAATTATTATCATCATCAGTTCCATTTAAAATACTTATTTTAATTTTAGCATTTTCTGCAACTTCATCTGTTATTTTACTTTTAAACATTTCATTTACTAAATCATCTGTCTTCTTTTTATTATAAACATAGAACCATAAACCATTGCATTTCTCAGGTGTACCTGGAAGTGTAGCAGATTTAATGTTTTCTGTTTTGAAATCTAATGCATATGGTGCATAATCTTTCAATGTCCATAAACTAAAGTTAGTTTCTACATTATTACTTGCTATTTTAATATAATCATCTATTTTAGTAAAGTTTTCAGCTTTTACAACCTGTTTAATTACTTCAGTAATAAACTCTCTTTGTGTTCTCATTCTTCCTAAATCTTGGTCACCATATTCTTTTGGATATGAAGAACCATCATTATTATGTCTGAAACGAACTACTTGCTCGGCTTTATCTCCATCTAAATGTTGATAACCAGCTTTTAAATCAATGTGTAAATCTTGTGAAGGGTCATCATACTTCATGTCAATTGGAACATTAAAATCAATTCCTCCAACACTGTCTACCAGCTCACGTAAGCCTTTTGTATCAACTTTTACATAGTATTTTATATCAAGTCCTGTAATTTCATTTACTTTTTTTACTAACTTGTCCGGATCAATTTGATAAAGTGAATTTATCTTGTCCATTCCGCCAGCCTTATTTTTATTTCTTCCAATAAATGTATCTCTTGGAATTGAAAGCATTGATACTTGTTGTACTTTTGGGTCATATGAGCAAACTAAAAGTGTATCTGTCAGATTTTGGCTTTGCCCTATAACCAATACGTTCATCTTAGGCAAATTAGCTAGTGTGTTTGCATCATGTCCTAAAATTGTTGCTACCAATCCACCAAATGTCCAACCGTTGTCATGCCATCTTTTTAGGAATAATCCTGCAAAGACTAAGAATACCATTAAAAACATTAATAAAATGAATTTTAAAACTTTATGTTTTTTCTTCTTTTTCTTTTTCTTAGTTTGTTTTTGATTATATTCAGTATTGCTTAAATTAATTGTAACTTCTCTAAATATTTCTTCTTTTTCATTATATACATCTATACTTTTCTTTTGTTTATTATTCACTGCTTTTTCAGTGTTTTTTCCTTTTTTATTTTTATTCAAAAATTCTCACTCCTACTTTAAGAAATTATTTAAAATATTAATTTTAGTAATATATTATTATTATTTAAAATACTTCCAACATAAGATTGATTTACCAATTCCAATAATTCATATTTATTTATTGCTGTTGAAATGAATGTAATTAAAGCTAATCCTACAAATATTATTATTAATGCTTGTAAAATTCCATATATTACCCCGCCTATTTTATCACATTGTTTTATAATAGGCAACTTTGTAATTAAATCTGCTAGTGCTTTTACAAATAATAATATAATTCTTACTGCTATAAAAATTCCTATAAAGCTTAGAACATCAATTATTTTTATTGATATTTCATTTGCTGTATTGTTAACTATTTCTTTTTTCTTTTCTTCAGTTGCTTCTTCAACTTTGTCTGAGATGTATTGCATTACAGGTGAGTCATTTTTCTCATCATTTGTTTTTTCTTCTTCTTCTTTTTCAAAAACACTTACTATAGATGATTGAATGTTTTCATCTACTTGTGTACTACTTCTTATAATTGCTGATGCAGGTTTAAATAGCATTGCTGAAACTACTATAGCAATTAAGAAAGCCAAAATATTAATTAAACATTTTGTTAATCCTCTTTTGTATCCTACAAATACACATAATAACAAGATTGCTAAAATTACTAAATCAACTATTATAGCCATTTTTTCACTTCGTATGATATGTTCTTAAAAATATCATACTCTCCTTTGTTTAAAATTTAGGTTTTTAAATTGGAACCTATAAACCAATAAACTCAATTTTATTTCTATAAATAATTCCTGCAATATTATTTGAAACTACAATTCTTTTTATTTCTTGGCTTGATGTTAACTTTTTAATAAGTCCACCATTTTCATTTATGAAATATGCTTCTGTACCTAAGTTTACTGCAATTACGCCATTATTTGCACATACATCTTTTGCAATTCCGTTTATTGTGTATAAAGATTTTCCTTTATTTGATGTATTAAATATTTCTAGTTTTGATGTTTGATTATTAATTCCAAATTTGTCTTCAGTAATTGTAAAATAACTTCTTGATAAGTTGATTCCACTAAATGTAACATCATTTTCATTTATTTCAGCCAATTGATTTAGGCTTCCGTTTTTTAAAGAATATACATTTTTATCACATAAACATATTAGTTCATCTTTATTGTGGAATTCTAGGTTAGTTACTAATGAGTTAACTGGAATTTCGTAAGTATAAATAATTGCGTTAGCTGGATCTTGTTTTGCTTTATCGATTGAAATTATTTTTACTTTTGATTCTATAACTGTTCCTGATAAATCCATTTCACAGAAACCTAAAAGCTTGTTATCCTTTGATATATCTGTATCTATAACTACTGTGTTTGATAAAAATGTTTTGAATACTTCTGTTCCATTTTCTGAATATGTTGTTATAACTGATTTATAGCTTGTTCCAGATACTACAACTGATACATATCCATTTTCATTTACATTTACTCTGGAAATTTGTCCTTCAACACTTTTTTCCCAAACCATTTTTTTATCTTTAAATAAATATACTTTTTGTTGACCTTTTTCAGCTACAACTAAGTAATTATCTTGTGATGCAAAAATTGGTGAGCTAACATTTATATCAAATGATTCAGTTTCTTTACCAGATGTATTATATAATTTTAGTTTATTGTTGTCTAAAATTACAACATGATTATTAAATGCATACGCAAAAACTGTTTTGTCATCTTCAATGCTTATTGATGGTAAATCACTGTCTTTAACATGCTTGAAAAACACATATTGATCCATAAAATTTCTTACAGTTTGATTGTTGTTATAAACTATTCCAATAATTACTCCAATTAAAATTACTACTGAAATTGCAACTGCAATTATTACTTTCTTTTTATTTAAGGTTTTCGGTTCTTCTGAATTATTAAACTGTTTAAATTCTAACAACTTCATAATTTTTGTTCCTCTTTTGATTTATTTATTCTTCATACCAAATTTATACCAGTTTTTACTATTTTTTGCAAGGTTTTCACAGAAAAATTACAATAATCTCAATTATTCCAACTATGCCCAAAACTGGATATAATAAATTTACTAATGTTGAAAAAGGTATTTGTGATAAAAAAATTGCTGAAATTGACATTAAAATCAGGTTCCTTTTAAATGATTTTTCATCTTTGCTACAGTTATTTAAGAACCCACATCCACTTGAAACTGCTGTTGTGAAAATAGAGATTCCTATTATTAATAAATATGCATTTTTATAAATAAATCCATATTTTTTTACTATGCCTATAATTGGCATTTCTAAATTGAATTGTTCTACATTTCCTTGTAATAAGATATTATAAATAGCAAAGCTTAAGAGTGTTAGTATAATTGCACTTGTTATTGAAATTAGAAAAATATTGTTTTTGGATTTAATTTGTGAATTTAAAGTTATTAAAACTGGTATTAAAATTATGCAATTATAACTTGCATATAGAACTGATTTTATTAGTGCTTGTATGGCGTTTGAATTAGCTGTAATGGCTGCTGTTGCTTCATTTGTTTGAGTATTAAAAATGTTATTATAATTATTTATGAAATCTAAGTTTTTGAGAGAAATATAAAATATAAAAGCAATTAAAATCGGAATTAAATAATTGCTAATTTTAATTAGCCCACTTACATTTCTTAAAAAAATAAAATAACAAATAATGATTATAATTGCACTTGCAATAAATCCATTTAAATTAAACTCTTGTTTCATGAAGCTGGAAAAACCAGCAATCATTACGAAATATGTGATTAGTAAAAATATATTTACTACGTTATTAAGTATAACTGCGATATTGTTACCAAAACTATTAATGCGCTTTTTATTTCCAATTAAATTACAGAAATCTTGATATGTATTTATGTTGTTGCTTTGACTTATTTTTAGAACTTTATATATGGTCATACCAATTATTAAACTTGAAGCTATCATTCCAATAATTCCGAGCGTATTTATAAACAAAAAAGAAAGAATAAATCTCTTTCCCTGAAGCGAACCCTGCACCTACCATAGTTCCAATTATTACAAGCACTATTTTCAAAACATTTTTCATATAAAACCTCCACATTTAAATATATGTGGTAATGGTTTGTTTTAGGACGTGACACATTTGGGGACGGACTTTTTTTGTGTCAAAAATGACACAAAAAAAGTCCGTCCCCAAATGTGTCACCTGTCCCCGATTGTGCAAAATGCACAGCGGGGACGCGTCCCCAGCTGTGCATTATAGTCTTACTTTATTAAATTCATATCCTAATTTGCTGTAAATTTGTTCTTCTCTGTTTGTACATGTTAGGATAATTATTTGTTTATCTTTGTAATTGTCTGCTAAGAATTTTAAGATGTTTTCTAGTCTGTCATCGTCGTAGTATGCAAATGCTTCGTCTAGAATTACTGGCATGTTTTCGTTTGAAACTTCTGTGTTCATTGATAATCTTAATGATAAATATAATTGATCAATTGTTCCTAAACTTAATCTTTCTGCTGGTACATATTCACCAGAAGCAAGTTCTACCATCATTCCGTTTTCATCATTTATTGCTACTTTGTTGTATCTATTATCTGAAATTTTAGCAATGTTTTCTGATAAACTGTTTGTAAATTTTGGTGTTACATTACTTTTCATTTTTTCATAAGCATCTTCTAACGCTTGTTTTACAACTATAATTGAATTATTTTTCTTCATTAATCCATCATATTCTTCCTCTGTGCTAACTAGCTCTTCTTCAATTTGGGCTAAGTCTTCTAATTGAGGCATAATGTTGTTTTTGTTTAATTCAATTCTGTGTAGTTCCAATTTTTTGTCATTGATGTCATTTTGAATTTCTTCTATTTTAGCATTTGTATCTGATGCGTTTATTAGTTTGTTAATTTCGTATATATCAACTTTTGTTCTATATGTATTTTTCATTTTTTCTTTTTCAATGTCAGATAAGCTTTGAATTCTTTCTTTTGTTTCTTCCATGATTTTTAATTGATTCTTTTTATCATTTTCGAAAACTTCTATTTTAGCATTTATTATATTAATTTCTTCAAGTACTTTTTTATTTTTTTCAAATACTAAAAGCTTTTTATTTTCTTCAACTTTTTTGTTTAATTCAGCTTTATTTTGCTTAATTAAATGCTCATCTTCAAGTCTGCTTTTTTCAATGAAATACATTATAAAAATAATTAAATAACCAACTAATCCAATTAAATTATATGGAATTTGCTTAATGAAAACAAATATTAAAGCATTAATTATTGTAACTAAAAGTGTAAACAAAATATATTTCTTTAAAGAAATTTTTGGTTTCTCAAATTTAATTCTTTCAATTGGTTCTAAAGAATTAATTTTTTCATTGTAATCATTTACCAAAATTTCTTCACTTTCAATATTATTATCTTCTAGAACATTATTTTTTTCATTTATTAATTCTAGAATTTGCATTTCATCTTTTTTTATCATGTCTACATTGTAGTGCAATTTTTCATGTTCTAATATTTCTTTATCATTAATCTTTTTAATCTTTTTCAATATTTCAAGTTTTAATTCATCTTGTGCAATTTCTTCTTCAATTGCTACTTTGCTTTCCTCAAAATCATATTTAAGATTTTTATATCCCATTAACTCATGCTTCTTATTTTTTAAATCGTTTAATTTACCTTGAGCTATGTTTATTGGTTTTCCAGTACTTCTGTAAGTTCCAACTTCATCTAATTGCTTTTTATATAATTTTTCAATTGCTTTTTTATAAGAAACGTTATCTTCACCAGTTCCAGCAATATTTGCCATCTTTTGAATTAATGTATTTTGAGATCCTTTTTCTAACTTAACTTCTTGTTGCATTGAGGCAATTGTTGATAAAAATGTTGGTTCATCTACTTTTGTTTGTTCATAGAAAAATTGATTTCCAAGATTTTTATCAATGTTGAATTGTTTTGAAATATCTTCCATGTTGCTATTATAAATTTTAGGATTTTTCTTAGCAAACTCTCTAAATATTTCGAACTGTTCTCCATTATCTAATTCATATTTCAATTTACCAGAAAAATCTTCTCTGCCCCATGGCTTATATCTATCAAAATCAGAAAAAACTCTTCCTTTTTTGTTTTTAGATGTTCCATAAAACATGTTTGTTATGAATTTTAAAAGTGTTGATTTTCCTGCTTCATTTTTCCCATATATAATATTTATATTATCAGACAATTCTATATCTTTGTCCGCTAGGTTACCAAAAGAATTGACCTTTATATTCTTTATTTTCAAGTGTATCACTCCATCTTTTTTACTAAATTTTATATTTCAACATCTTTACTTTTGCAAAAATAAACCTTTTATTTATCTAAAATTTCAAATCCTATATCTAAAGCGTTTTGTAGAATTTCTTCATCTTGTGGATTATCTTTCATTTTTTGAAGAATTTCTTTTACAAATAAACCTTTTAAAGTATTTTCTTTAGATATTTTTTCTAAATCGTAATTCAACTTTGTATAATCTTTAATCTTTATAATGTTACTGTTAATTAATAATTTATTAAGCTTGTATAAATCGATTTCAAAATTTCTTCTTCCTATTAAAGATATTTTGTAATAAATATTTTCAGAAAATTCTATGCTGTTTATAACAGTTGCAAGCTCGTCTAAATCAAGCATATCTGTTACATCAATTTCTTTAACAACAAACTCTTTGTTATCAATTGGAACAAATTCAAGCTCAATTTTACCTTTTTCAATATTTCCAACAATCATACCGTGTTTACCAAGCTCGTCAAAGCCTAAAGATACTGTAGAACCTGGGTAAACAATTCTTTGATTTGGTTTTGTGTTATAGTCTAATTTATGAATGTGTCCTAATGCAACATAATCAAACCCTTTATCTTCAAGCATTTTTTCAGAAATAGGGTTATACTCTTTTTCTAATGTATTAGATGCATTTAAAGTTCCGTGCGCAACTAATATATTTATTTTATCTGGATTTTTAATTTCTGCATTTTCCAAATCACAATTTGTGTAGTAAAAGTCATCAAAACCATAACCATAAACATCAATGTCTTCTTGTTCAAACACTGATAATTTGGCATCAAAAATATGCACATTTTCACTCCAGTAATATTTGTTGTAAAATGAATCCTTTAAATAAGGATCGTGATTTCCTGGAGAAATGAAAATCTGTGTGTCTGGTATCTCCGTAAACAAATTGTTAATGTATTCGATTGTGCTCAAACGAATATATTCATGTTCATAAAAATCCCCTGCTATGAATAAATAAGGGATTTGGTTTTCTTTAATATAATCTATCACTTTATTAAACGCTAATCTTTGGTCTAAACGTCTGGCATCACCTAAATTAGCCTTATTAGTCAACGTGGTAAAAGATGTATCAAAATGCATATCTGCTATATGTACAAATTTCATATCATACTCTCCTTTTAACTTTTGTTACCTTTCAGTTATATCATAAAAACATGGTTGTAGTCAATAAAAATTTTGTCATGAGTGAAACATTTGGGGACGGTCTTTTTTTGTGTCATTTTTGACACAAAAAAAGACCGTCCCCAAATGTCAAAAAAGACCTTTAGTTTTAATCAACTAAAGGTCCGAATAATTCGTCAAATTTTGCTTCTAATTCTTTTTGGATGTCTAGGTCAGAAGGTTCGTTTCCTTCTGTTTGTGGCATTAATAAGTCTGTGTTGTCATTTTCAAGTTCTTCATCGAATAAGTCATCCAAAGATTCTACTTTTAAATCGTTTCCACCGCTGACTTGATTGTCTGTGTAAGGGTTGTTTGGATTGAATTTTCTCCAAGTTCCTCTATCTCCAACATTAAAGTCGTTGTGGTTTAGTTTTATTTTGTTCATGGCTTTTAACATTGGTGTTTCAAAGTACCAGAATTTCTTTGCTTTTATTGGCTTTAATCCTTTTTCAAAGATAATACAATCATTATCTGGCATACGTCTTAATTCGTCTGGTGTCATTAAGGCTCTTGCAAATATTTGGTCTGATTCACTTTTCCCTGTTTTCTTACCATGTTTGTCTTTATTTATAGAATCGCTTTTTCTTTTAATTGTTTTTTCTCCAAGTTCTTTAGAGAAATATTCAACTGTTTTAAATGAGTTGCTTCCTAAGAATACGTGGGTATCACAGTTACCAATTATTGTTTCGTGTGATTTCTCATATATTGCTTCCAATTGATCTAAGTTTTGTAAGATAACACTGAATGATATTTTTCTACTTCTTGATGTTGAAATTTTCTTATCAAAATCTGGAATCTTTCCAATGTTTGAAAACTCGTCTAATATGAAGAAGCATGGAATAGGTAATTTTCCTCCATTTTTATCAGCAAAATCATATAATTGTTGAATCATTTGTGAGAAGAATATTGTTAATAAGAAATCATATGCTGTATGTGTATCTGATGAAATTACATACAATGCAGTTTTCTTTGTTGCAATATCTTCAAAATTTATTGTATCTGTTGATGTTACTTCAGCTATTTCTTTTGAATCGAATTTACCTAGTTTAGATTGCAATGAACTTAAGATTGAACTGTAAGTTTTTTCTGAAGCAAGTTCTACAGATTTATAATACATTCTAGCTGGATGGTCATATGGTAAAACACTTATCATTTCTGATAATAAGTTGTTTCCACCATTATTGCTTGCTGCCCTTACCATTTCTGCGCAGCTTGCTAAGTTTTGTTCTTCTGGCGGACGAACTGCTATTAAGTAGTAAATTAAAGATTTTAATAGCATTTCTGCCATGTCATCCCAGTATGGGTCTGAAGAACCTGCTTCAGATTTTTGTCCTTTTACTACCGTATTTGCAATAACGTCTACGTCAAGCTCGCTACTTATATGTGCTAATGGATTGTATCCATCACTGTTTGCTGGATTAACTAAATTTAATACTTTTATGTCATATCCATTTGATTTTAAATACCCTGCTGTGTCGTCATATAACTCACCTTTTGGATCTGTGAATACGTATGAACCTAGCATTTGGTATGCATTTGGTTTTGAGTATGTTGCAGATTTACCAGAACCTGAACCACCAACAATAAGAACATTTACATTTCCTTTTTTATCTATTGGTAAGTAGTTGTCTTTTGCTAAAATCAAACCACTTTTTTTGCTTAGAATTTTATATTGTTCACCTGGTCTACACCAATCACTTGAACCATGCTCGATTTTGTCATATGCGCTTTTTGGAAGTGTTTTGTAAATTGCATAGCACATGATGATGAAATAAATTAGTGAAAAATATTTTAATCCATTTATATAATCATTTAGATATACGCTTCCAAAAACTTTTGTTATTGGAAATATTAGAAAGTTATCTAAGATGTGCATAGATAAGCCTTCTAATGCTGTAATGCCCTCTAACCTTGCATTTGTTAATGTATATGTCACAGGCGCAACAAGTAGTATGGCTAAAATCAGCCATACTACTAGATACGCGAAAATATTCTTTTTTAATTTTTCCATGAAACTTTTAAATTTATTCATATATAAAGTTCCCTCTTTTCTTATGCGTTTAGTTTTTAAAGTAGAGATTATCTTGCATCTCTTTCTTTAGATTTTACAACTTTAATTTTTCCGTTTTGTGATTTTACATATTTTGTTCCAGTTGCATTATCTGTTCTTGTGTTACCATTTTTTGTATAAGTTCCAACAGATTTAGATAATTCCATCATAGGTGTAGAAAAATCTAATAAATATTCTGGATTCATTTCTATAGAATATTCTTTACCTTTTTCTACTATGCTTAATGGTCCTCCCACTACTCTAATTTTGTTTTGTTTAACTTCCTTTGAAGTTTTTGATGAATTTACACTTGTACTATTCATCGCAATTCTCCTCTCTTTACTAATTTTTTTAATTAGTGTTTTTATTTTTTATCTTCTCTAATTTCAAAAGCAAAATATGGTTTTTGTGGTTCCAATGCTATTTTACCTTTGACTTCATTTGTTTCTTTATCAAAAAATAATGTTGGTTTTATTTCTTCTGCTGTTACAGGATCAATAATAGAAATTGGTCTCTGTAAGTTTGGTGTGTATTTAAATTCTTTAAACACTGCTTCGTTTTCAGAATAAAGTGTATCAAATTTAACAGGCATAGGTTTTTTAGAAATTTTAACTTTATCATCTTGTAAAACACCCATGTTAACAACAACTTTGTTGTCAGCAAATGATAAAATAACAAGTTGATTTCCTTCTTCTTTAGGCTCATCAACAAAGAAAGTCTTTCTTGATGCATTTTCTCTAAGCTCTTCAGCGTACTCTAAACGCTCAATAGTAAACTTTGGTGCACCATTTAAAACCTCTTTCTTGTCTGTTTTATTTACTTGATATATAACAGTATTAACATTTTTTGGATCTGTAATACTAAAGTGCTTACCTTGTAAGCTTTCCATATACCATACACCCCTCTCCTATGAATTCTTATCATAGTTACTCTTTTGTATATAATTACACTTTTTATTATACTATTTTTTGCCAGTGTTGTCAATGCTTTTATGTGAACTTTTGA
>SAMEA3663057__coassemble_156_pt1 | contig 21912 bp, 25 predicted proteins | sample SAMEA3663057__metabat2_high_PE_009 | metagenome-assembled genome bin SAMEA3663057 (sample SAMEA3663057) | pig gut metagenome | biome: pig gut; feature: pig-associated habitat; material: faeces | place: France | collected 2012
ATATACAATAGGAGATATTCTCTTATAGTTCAATATTTCGCTTAATTTTTTTCTGTTATGCACTATTCCCGTACTATCTATATAATTATCATCTTTTAATTTATAACTATCTGCCATTTTATTTTTTTCAAGAGCGTGATTTAGTTTGCAATATACGAACTGTCTATACTTACACCAACAGGATCGCTATAATTGCTTGAAAATAACCTTAAAGTAAGAACTTGATTAACTAGCCAAAAATTTAACAAAGTCCCATTATAACTGATTGAAGAAAATGTATGCTGAACACTCGGTGTAGGCAAATTAGTCATACTAATATTATAATTTCCGGCGTTCAAACTTTTTTTCGGTAACAATTGTCCTTTAAGGAAAACTATATTTCCTACTTTACGAAACGCAGGTTGATAGTTTGGTCTTGCTTCCCAATCGTTTGATGAAAATTGAATATTAATCCAACCCGTATCAGGAAGTTTTCCATACAATTTACCATCTTTTTGTGTTGTCTGTAATTTCATACTAAATCACGAGGAAGTAATGCTATTCCATAATGCTCTCTACTTCCTCCTTTGCTCCATCTAAGGAAGAAGTTATAAATAAGCTTCCTCCTTTCTTTGAATATTCTGTAGAACACCTGTGTGTGTGTGTGTGTGTTACAGCCCCAAGGGTTCTAGCGTTCATATTTGATTTTCTCATTTTCATCATCCTTTCTTACCAACTATCTACGATTTCAAACTCGAGCCTATTTTCAAGTTCGCTTGCTATACTTGTTGCTGTCCAGTGTGCAGCTGTCCATGCCTCTGCTGTTGTTATCGCTGTGTTACATCTATATAATGTGTTGTTGTATATACAGTAGTCGCCTACATCATAGGTTTGTGTTGCATCATACTGGTCTGAAATAGGAGTTTGAACTTCGGCTTTATCTTGTGTTGTAAAATAATCAACGCCTTTTACAGGAGTATAACCATCGTTTCCATCAGCACCATCTTGCCCCTTTAGATTTTGATATGAATAATTAGCTTCGTTTTCTCTTTTTACTCCTAAATTTGTTCCATTCCAATCAAAAAGAAGACCAACACCATTTGTTCCGGTTTTGACCATTTTGTCCTGCTGGACCTTGAGGTCCAACTAAATCAGAATATGTGTATTCATCTTGGTTTTCTTTCTTGACACCTAATCGGGTTCCATCCCAAATAAAATCGAGTCCTAAAACTTTCGTTAGAACTCGACCAATTATACTATTTGATTTTACTTTTCCTGTAACTTTATTACTTCTTATCATTGTTTTTCTCCCCCTTCCGGTAAAAGAATAAATTCTTTCGCACCTTCTTCATCGTAGCCAATTATAGTACCTGTATCATTAATAGAGATTTCGTAATTATATTTTACAGGCTTGTTTATCAAATTTCCAAAAGATGTATCATCTTCTGTAAGTGGAATTGTTACTGAAGAACATATTTCTTCGATTTCAATTTCTTTTTGAATAACTACATTATTTACATTTTTGGGGTCAAAAACCTTGAAAACAACAATTTGACCAACCTCAAAATCAATTGGATTTCCATCGACATCTTCATAACCAAATTCAATATCGTTATTTAAAGTAGATCCATTATCTCCTCTAGTGCAATAAATAGTAGTTCCATCAACCTTTATCATTTAATCATCTCCTTTCTTTATGTGTAAGACATATAGCCTTCTATTTCGACTTGAACAGTTAAGTATGCACTTTTTTGACAAGCAACATTATACGCAGTTGGAATAGCTTCAGATGTTTCTAATTTTAATCTGTTCAATCCAACAGTTAAACTATTTTTTATATCCGAAGATGTTACTGTTTGAGCATTATGAGAACTATCTGTTGGAGTATTTGATGTAAAACCTGAGCTTCCAAATGCACCTGAAATTTCACTGTATGTACTAACATCAGAATCTGTATATATTTGTCCATTGTAATCTGCAGCTAAAAGCTTATTAGAAACATTCGTACATTTATATAGTTTTACACCTCTTAAATTTCCCCAGTTATAACCATTTTGACTATTGTCAATATTCTGCCAATGCCAGTAAACAGGATTATGTACTAACTTAACATTAGCTTTTTCAATAACAAAATTGTTTGGGATAACTAAATCTACGAATATATTTTTCTTTACAAATTTTAACGTTCCTGAATTATAACTTGAATCAAATCCTGCAAAGCCTTCATTTTTGAACAAATATGTATTTTTCAAACCATTTGTTCCTATAATTTTTGCACCATTATTCAATTTGATTCCATCTTTATCCATCTGTACATTATCATTTGCAATAGTAACCAAGTTTGCATCAATTGTTCCAGTTTTAATATTCTCTCCATTAATAACAGTACGTCCTCCTGTTAATAAATCTTCAATTGAAACATAAGATTCTGATATTTTCATTACAGTACCTTTTAAAACTGTAATTTCATTGTTATTTTTTACAGCAACAGTAGCAACATAATTAGCAGAATTGATGAAATCAATATCTTCATATTCTCCACTTGCTTTAGTTAATTGACATATGAATAAAGTACCATCTTCTTTAATCCACCAATCCCCACTTTCATATGGTGGTGTTGGTTGATTAAAATAAATCTTTCTTTCGTGGTCTGATGTTGTATCAATACCAATGTTTGTAGTGGCCATTGCTTGAATCAAACTTTCATCTGCTTTTTCATTCCAACTATTAGAAGAATAAACAAATTGATATACTTTTCCTGTTGATTGGTCGTAAAACAAATCTCCATCATGTTCTTGTATATTGTTCCAGTCTATATATGGAGCATTACTAGTTGAAGGCGTATAATCATAAAACCAGAGTGATACTTCACTCTGGTCTTCTAACACATCAGCTAAATTAATAATAAAAGAATTAAGCATGTTATTTAATTCATTCTCAATTTTATATAATTTCTTTTTTTGTATCTCTACATTTTGTTTTAATCCGAGAATCGAACCGAAATCATATCTACGCATTAAATCGTTTAATGTTCTCGGAGTTTTATTATCATTTCTAGGCATTAGTCATACACCCTTCCATTTTTTATTTTAAATCCTATATTCTTCAAAATATCTTCTTTTTCTTTTGCTGTTAAATCATAACTATCAACATATTTGACAATTTGATTATTATACTTATCAAAACTTGAAACTTGAGACTTAATTAAAATAGCTTTTTCTGCAACAGATAAGTTTGGTAAACTTTCAACATAGCGATAAACCTTGTTTAGTTTACTATTCTTTACTGTTTTTCCATTAGCATATTTGTCAGATTTAAATTGTTCACTTTCCACTTTTAGGAAAGCATCTGCATCTATATCTAATGCTTGAGCCATTTTAACATTGTTGCTTGAATATTCTTTTGAATATAAATACAACTTTTGTCTATTTGTATAATTTGTGTTTAATATATTTTCAGCAAGTTCTGCTTTCTTGTCAGCACTTATTTGAGAAATCATTTCTTTTTCTTCTTCAGAATCAAGTCCTAAATTTTTAATTTCCTTAGATTTTTTAGTGTATTTACTTTCTATTGCATCAGCACTTTTATAATATTCTACTAACTTTTTAGAAGAAAAATTATATTCTTCTAAATCTGAAAGAAATTCTTTTTGCTTTTCAGCAGTTAATTTATAAAAATATTTATAAGTATCTTCAGATTTATCAAGTTTTTCTAGTTGACTTAATGTAACTTGCTTTTCGGAGTCCTCGGAATTTAATTGTTTAATTAAATATTCCTTTTCTTTTCTTGAATAGTCTTTATTAGTCATAATTGCATATGCTTTCTTTCCACTAGCACTACCTGAAATTGATTTTCCATCATCATTTTTATCAGATTTTATCTGATTTATTTTTGCTAAATCAGATTTATATTGTTTGTAGTCTTTAAATGAGATATTTAATTCTTCCATTTCTCTTTGTTCTTCTTCTGTTAGTGGTTTAGAATCATAATCTTGAGCACCTGAGGTTGACCATTTTCCAAAAAGTAAAGCTTTAGTTACATCTACAGGATTAGTTTTATCAACATTGAATTGTAGTTTCTTTTCGCCATTTTTTGCAGTAGAGTAACTTCCGCCATTCACAATTGCTTCAGCACCTTGTACTGTCTTTTTAATTTGTGAACCAGCTTTTGGAAATATCAAATTATAAAAAGGTTTTTCTAATTCTTTTTTTAAAGTTTCTTTTTTATAATTAGAATCTCCGCTAAACATAGCAAGTCCCATATTATTGAAATTAGGAATAGCTCCCGCTATTGATGGCCTTCCTAATTTATCAGTGTCAAAACCTGCCGATTCACCCAATAAAGAAAAAATAATATTTGCAAATGGTAAATTAGCTGAAATTTCCTCAAACGTTCCCATTATAGTTTCCCAATCATCGTCTTTGTCATCATTTCCTAAACCTTTAATCAATTCTTTGACAATATATATTGGGTCAGGTAAAACTCTTGTTGCATTTCCTCTAACTAAGGAAATCAAATCATTCATTGCATAACTTGCAATTAACAATTTTGCATAAGATATTGTCATTTTAGTAACCATTTGTGCTTTAGTATTAGTGTTATTTTCTACATTTCTTTTCATATCCTTAAAATAATATGAATATTGATTGTTCACTTCAACCTGAAACATATTAATCATTTTGGCTAATGGATTAGTTGAATAGAATTGTGTTGGCATAGCTCCTTTACTTCTATCGGCCATTAAACCTGCTGTATATGTATCAGCTTCATGAAGAGCTTCTTGTTGTGTCATTCCACTTTTTAAGTTTTGTATATATCTTGCTCTAACTATTCCTTCAGAAATCACATCATCAATAGAAGATGTAATAATATCTAGAGGTTTAGTTATTTTATCAAAAGTACTTGTATGAGTAGTTTCAGTTCCTCTTCTTCTAGTTATAAAATCTGATTCACTCGCAAAACTTATGTCTCTTTTACCAATAATAGATTTTCCATTCGCAATCATGCTACCATAAAATCCTTTCACAAGATTAACAGGATTTATTTCAGCAGTAGCTTGAGCTATTGGAGCCAAGTTTGTAAATGAAACACCAATGTTTCCAGCAACTTGATTCGCCCCTATTCTACTTTCAATTTTAGTTATAGCTTTATACATCTTTCTTGAAAGCTCTTTTTCCATACCTCTGTCATTAATTGATTTTTTTCCAGAAAGTATCTTAATATAGTTATCTAACCAAGTGATAAAATTAGATAAATTACTTTTATTTGCAGTTTGTTCTTTTATTTCATTTATTTTTTCGTTTTTTTCTTCAGGTGTTAATTCTGCACTTTCTTCAATACTTTGTATTCTATTTTTAATTTCACTGGTGTTGTAAAAGTTTCTAATTGAATCTGACAAAGCTTTGAATTTCATTATATCTTCTGTATGATATATAACATCAGTTACACCTTGGATATATCTATCAAATCCTTTTAAAGCATTAAAATCTGTTATATCTGTACTTCTCTGTAAAAAGTTTCCAACAAATTTTTTGTTTGGTTTGAAATCCTGTGTTCTTCCTGCAATATCTGTTGGTAATAACTCTCCTGATAAATCTATTCCAGCAAGTTTAGCAGCTTTTGATAGTAAACCATCTGGTTCCGCTTCTGTAAAATGAGGGAAATAATTAGCTCTCTTTTGAACAGGCTCTAAACCATTTTTTAATAAAACATTATTTACATCATCAAATAATTGATCATATATCTTTCTAAATGTTTCAACAGAATTAATTATTTTTTGTGTATCTGCTCCTGTTTCTTGTAATTGGTCTAAAGTAATTCTACCTTCTCCAAAAATTTGTACTAATTCAGCTTCACTTACTTTCCTTGTTTTTACAACATCTTGTAATTCTCCATCTAGTACTTCTTGCATACTAAAAGTTGCATTATATTTTTTATGAGAACTTAATTTTAAATCTTTAATTTCATCAGTATATTTATTTATAGTTCTTACTGCTTTAGCTTCATTGATATGATATTGTTGTATATAGTCATTGTCTATTTTTTTTGCTACTTCTTTTGGTGCAATATCGTAAATATTTCTTGATGCTGTTTCTCTCGAATATAAAAAACCCATTTTTTTATCTTTCCATTTGCTTAAATCTCCCAAATCGTTTTGAGCTTGTTCTAATCTTATTTCTCTAATATTCTTTTTGTTTTCTTGAATTGCTTCTTGTAAAACATTTAATGGTTGTTTTGCTTTAAATACATTTATTATTCCTTGTTTATTTACTCCATTAGGTAACTCATCGATAGTTATTTCATTTTTCAATAATCTATCAACTTGAACTTTATCTTTTGCAGTAAGTACTTCGCTATTCATTACTTTTTCATAATTTCTGCGTAACATTGGTAAATTCTTATATATTTCAGTTAACTCGTCTTTAGCAATAATCATACTAGATTTTTGAGGATTGTCAGCATTATATCTATAAGCTAGATTAACATCTTTTTGAAACTTGTCTAAAATTCTATTAAAATCTTCTTTAGCCCACATTTTATAATCTGGCCCCATATTCTTATCTAAATATGCTTGTACATTTGTTTCAGTCTTTTTTATATCTCTCGCTACTTCAGATATTTTTTGTAGTTGGTCTGATTGATTAGTAATATCTGAAGGAAATAATTCAGGATATGTTTCGGACAATTCTTTATACTTAGTATCAATATTAATATTATTATTATCATTTGTTAGAACTAAATTTCCTCTATTATTTCTTTTGAAATCTCCAAAATCAGAAATATCATTTTCAACATTTTCAGGAACATATAATTTTGTTTTTCTTAAATCATCTTTTAAATCTTTATATTGTTCATAAAAATCTGAATCGGTTTTCACTAATTTAGAATATAAGTTATCAAATAATTCATCAGCTTTTTCTTTTGAAACTTTTCCATCATTATTGTTAATTTCATTTATTATTTCATCAACACTTTGATTTAATATTTCCTTGTTAGAGTATTTACTTGTTTGCAAATCAGATACTAAATCATTTATGAATTGACTTTTACTTTTATTGATATAATTTTGAGCTTTATTTTTCATATTTTGAACATTTTCAGAAGAATCAACTTCAATTTTATTGCTATTTTGTTCATTTTCTTGTATTTGTTGTGATATTACGTTTTGAGCGTTTTTGTCTTCTATTTGATTGCTTATATTACTTGCATTTTCTTTTTGAATTTGAGACGATTTTGAAACGTCGTTTTCTTGAGATTGAATATTTTTTTGTTGATTATTAATAACTGATTTTTGAATTTGTGACATAGGGACACCTAAAGCTTTTAAAACTGTTGTTGTTAATAAAGTAGTAACTGCTGTTTCTCCTAAATCATCAACTGTATATGTAGCATTAGGATCAACAGTACCTTTATCAACTAAAGTACCAACTATATCAGAAATAACCTCTTCTCCAATTTCCCCAGCAAAATCATAACCTTGTTTCAATAAAAATTGTCCAACTTTATTGCTTACCTTTTTTGTTATTCCTTTTTCAACTATATCATCTAAAACGCCTTTTCCAAAGAAATTTACACCACCGGTTAGCATTTCAGTTCCTACTTCTGTAATACCTTTTATATCTCCAATTTTTACTGCTGTATCTAAATCTGCACCTTTCTTTAGAGCTTCTTCAGTTGCTGTACCTTTTGAAGAAAATCCTGTAACAGCTAAACCTGCTTCAGGTCCTGCGACCATAGAAGCACCTATTGAAGGAAGCATATAACCTACAGATTGTGCAACATTTCCTGCTAATCTTGTTGCACCATTATAGTTTTCAGCCTCATTATTTAAGCTTTCTTCAAGATTTCTTTGAGGTGCTGTTATTTTGTCTGTTGTCTCTTTTACATTACTATCTAAATCTTTGTTAATACTTCCTGCAACTTGAATAGCCTTTTTAAATCTATTAAATGGTAATTCTTCGAAAGCATTAATAGAAACAGCATTTTTTGCTTTATCTTGCAGGCTTGCCTCTTTGTTTGTTAGAAGTTCTATACCAAATTTTCTTGCCACATTTAATGGAAGAAGTGCTGGAGTAGCGTTACTAATAGAAGAATTAGCAAAATCTAAAGCACTACGTACAAAACCTTTTTTCTTCCCTTTTTGTAGATTGTTTTGTAGTTCAGTAGAGTCTGCTTGAACTATACCACCTAATCCACCTAAAACGCCTGAACCTAAACGTTTAGCAACATACCCTAATTCATCAGGATGTTTAGATGCAAATGGTCCTGCTAAAGCTGGTAATATAACACTTTTAAATATATTATCATTTTTTGAAACAGTTTTTTTATTGGCTAATAACTCAATGGTCTTTTCTTCTTGAGTTTTTCCCTCAAGTGGAGCTTTCACAAACGACATTGCTTTTGTAAGAGTTCCTGCTCTATTTGCTAATAACTCCTTGGTCTTTTCTTCTTGAGTTTTTCCTTCAAGTGGAGCTTTCACAAACGACATTGCTTTTGTAAGAGTTCCAGCTTTTTGTCCTAATGCAGATTTAAATTTTTCTCTATTTTCCTCTGCAACATTATTAAATTGTATTTGACTGCTATCTGAATTGGAAATTCCTTCTTCAAAAATATTATTTCTTCGATTAATATAGTCATTATGGTTAGTTAAAATCCTATTAATCATTTCTTCTTTTTCTTTTTGTTTATTATTATAATTTGATAAAATTCTGTTAATCATTTCATCTTTTTCTTTTATAGTCATGAATTAACCTCCTAACCACCATATGTATAAATTATATTTGTCATATCATCTTTATCTATCTTTCCTGAATTTAATTGTTGAGTCAAGAAATTTTCTAATGTTAAAGTTTTCTTTAAAATTGGAAGTTGTTTAGCTGCAAGATATTCTTTGTAAACATTTTTAGCATTTTCAGTTAATCCTTTTTGTTGTTTTTGCGTTTGAGTATCTCCAGTAAGTCCATATCCACCATAAGAACTTGATTTAGCTTTTAAGTTTGCTATTTGAGCTTGTGTAGAAGCTTTCTTAAGAGCATACTCTTTCTCCCATTGTGCATTTTGGTCTCTAATTTGTTGTTGTCTTAAATCAAAATCTCTTAATTTTTGTTGATATTCCCTTTCAGCTTGTTTTTGTTGTTCTTCAAATTCAGCTAACCATCTTCTTTGTTCTTCTTCATATTGTTTTTGTTGTTGAGCATACTCATATTCTCTATTAATTTGAGCAAGAACTTCATTGTATTTATTGTTATAGTAATTTTCAATTTCATCAATTCTGCTATCTCTTTGAATAGTTAAATTGTTCTTATATTCAAATCCTTCTAATGCTAATTTCAAAGATTGTTCTAATTTTTGTTGAGCTATATTTGCCATAGTTTCGTTATTACTTAATTCAGCATCTTTCATCATGTTATCCCACTCTGTAACAGCTTTTTGATAACTTTCTCTTGCAGTTGCGTATCTATTTTGATAAGCATTCCACATACTAACTTGAGATGATTCTGAATAACCACTATTAGACATACCTTGTCTTGCCATCATTTCAGCATTAGCTCCATATTGATTACTTTGTTTCATGTAATCAGTATAAGCACCTTTTTGCTCTCTTGTATAATCTTTAGCTCCTTGTTCTTTACTTTGATTTATTCTATTAATTGCTTGGTCTGTTTTTGCTTGTTGTAATTCAGTTTGTTGTTGTGCCCAATTATTAACATTTTGTTGTTGTTGTTGTGTGTAAGCGTCTCGCTCATTAATCATTTGATTGTAATTATTAGTAACTTCCTGTTTTCTTTGAGCTCCTTCTCTTTCAACATCTGTTAGACGTTGGTCATTATAATCTATAATTTCTCCTGCCATTTTTATTTCCTCCTACTAACGTTTAATGTAAGAGCCTATAAAGGCCTCTAAAGTACATTTTTCTAATCCAAAGTTTTTATCAGAACTTAATTTTATTTGTATTGATTTCCATTTCTTTTTCTTAATTCTGCTAACTATATAGCCTTTTACATTTTCATAATTTCCAATCTCTTCAAAATCATCATTGTCTATTTTTGCTGAAACTTTTACCGATTCTCCAAAAATATCTAAACAGCAACCTTTTTTGTTTGTTGTTTTTTGATATTGAGGATAATTAAATTCATCTTCACAAGTTGTCCAATATGAATCTATTTCTGGGTTTTGGTTAGTTAATGTATAAATACCATCTTCAGTACCGAAATAAAGAATACCGTCTTTTTCAATAGCACATTTTGGCGTAATACTTAATTCCCAGTAATACCACTCATATTCAAAATGATGATTATAAGAAAATTTTTGTTCACTGTCAGCTACATAAACTTTATTGCCACATATAACTAGCAAATAACCTTCCCACTCAACAAGAATCATATTTTCATAATCTAGTTCATTTAAAAGTTTGTTATCAACTAAGCTACTTCTGTGAGCTAATACTTGTTCTGTTGTAATGTCTCCTGTAATTGCTTCCATTCCTCTTTCAGAGAAGAAAACTATATCATCTTTAAAGTTAATTCCAGTAGTAGCACATCCAGTTGAGATACTTGAGTGTGTACTTGGATATATAGTTCCATATTCTGCATCAGTTGTTGGATTATGATAGAAAATAGTTGTATTAGCTTGACTTGCTTTCTTACATACCCATAGAGCATTGTTTCCAGGTATTAATGCTTTTACTGGACTTAAATCAAGACCTTCATTATAAAAATCCAAATCTGATATATATCTTGGATTATCTAAAGAACTGTGGAAAATAACATTTGGATAATCTTGATTCCCACTAAAAAACACCCTGTTATCGAAAACTGATAACAGAGTGCATTTTTTTATTTTATCTGCATTTGCAGAATTATTTGTTGTAAATTCAATTAAAACATTGTCTTTTCCGTCTGTATCTGGAATAGATGGTGCAGTATTAAATATAACTCTACCATTTGCTAAATCCTTTGTATATGTATTTGCAGGTTGTAAAGTATCATTTACATATACACTATCTATACTTGATAAAGAATCAGCATCTAATTTATATATCGTAGAAGTACCATCAGCAAGAAATGAATTTTTTCTTTTTGGAGTTAAAACATTTACATCTTCATAGACCGTACCTTCTCCAGTTGGAGCTTTAGAAATTGTTGTTGTTGGAACATATCCTTGAACTTCAGCACATGTTGTTCCATCATATTCTAAATAGTGAAGGCCATCTTTAATATAAAATATATTAGCATAAATAAAAGATTGACTTTTTCGTGGATTCATTCCACTATAAATCAATTTTTGAGTATCATTATATATATCATACAATGATGTACCAGAATGAACTATTTTATGTATTTCATTGTTTATTTGGTAGAAGAATACTCCAAAAACATTTGGTAGACTTAATATTTTTTCAACATCTGGTCTAGTTTCAATATGTTTTCCTACTGAGTTTCTATAATTCTTCCACATATTCAAAGAATCTGGACTTCTGTTTAAAGCCACATTACTATTAGTAAAATCAACTCCTGCAAAATTTCCATATATTCTTGATATTAATGAGCCACTAACACTAGCCATTTCTATATCTCCCTTCTAAAAATCTAGTCCATCATCATCAACAACAATACTACCTCTTGCATATCGTGGATCTAGTCCTTGTTTTAATTCTGCATATCTATTTGCATAAATTTGACCATAATTATTTGATACATCGCTTTTTAGTATATCCGCTGCGACACCCATTATCAAACATTCAATTGCATCATCAGATATTTCAAACTTATATTTTTCTGCATCTGTATTTCTAGATATTCTTTTAGGATATTTATAAAAGAATATCTTAGCAGTTCCATTTTCAAGAAATTCAATAGTATCATCTATTTGTTCGTATCTTACACCTTTTATACAATTTAATTGATAAAAATTATCTAATTCTTCTTTTAAATTAATTTCCTGATTTTCAGAAACGTCTAAATCTTCTTTTGCAGGAATTTTTTTAATTCTAGCAAGTTCAAATTGTACTTCATTAATTATATCGTTTAGCTTTTCGCCAAGCTCTGCATCTGTTGAAATGTTTTCATCAGTTGCATCGTTACCTGTATTAATTTCTTCAATTATTCTAAGAATTTTCTTCTTCACTTCTAACAGAGTTATCATCAGTTTCATCTCCCTTAATTAAATTATATAAATCAATCGCATCAGGAATAGTTACCATTTTGTATTCAGGAATTATAAAGCCTTGACCTTTTAAATAAATCAATAACTCATCTTCTTTAATCTCAACACTTTGTTTACTTTCCTCTGTTACTTTTTGATTTCCTCTAATTATGTATTCTCTTTTTAGGTTAGTATATAAGACATTTTTAATAATATAGCTTTCTACTGCTATTTTATTTACAATTTGTGTTCCATCTTCGTTGTAATCCTCATCAACATCATTACATAGATATATATCTTGTCCATTATGTTTATATGCTCCATAAAATTGAACGTTAGGATATATAACTCTCTTTTCTAATCTTTCTAATTTTTTCATTTTTTCAACTTCTTTTTTTTCCATAAGAAAACCTCCTAATTAATTTTGGCTGGGAAAATTAGATTCGAACTAATAATGTAGCAGTCAAAGTGCTAAGTGATACCGTTTCACTATTTCCCAATATAAAAAAGAGAGAATATACATTCTCTCTTACAGATAAAAAAATTACACAGCCTATCTATAAACTGCGACTACTTTAACATCAGTAGATTCAGGAATTAACTTAACAGTTCCATCATTATTTGCAAATCTTGCACTTTCTACTCTAATTACAGCAAATGCTCCAGCAGCAATAGATTTAACTAAATCTGTATCAGTTGCAGCATAACTTCCATTAGTTGGTGCTTTTACTGTTATTGTTTTTGCAGCAGAAGCATGTGTATTTTGAACTACAAATAATGTATATTCATCAGAACCTTGTAAAGTATATTTAAATCCATCAGCAGCTGATGTTGCTGCTTCAAAAGCAACTGTAGTTGCTTCGTTGTATGGTGCTTTAACACCTGTTAAAACTTTTTCAGCCATTAAAAATCACTCCTTTATTAAAAAATAAGAAAACTAGAGTTGGCTTGCTCTAGCTTTCTGTACATCTCACTAATTCTAGTGAGCTAAGATAACAGCTAATTCTTTTGGTCTTGATACTTTTGCTCCATATACATGAAGACCTTTAACAATAACACCAAATCCATATGTATTATCAGATTTTGTAACTTTATCGATTGCATTTGCGAAGGCAATTGCTTTCTTAGTTCTTATCATTTCCCAGTCATCAGTTCCGTCATTATATAAGTTAGTTGCAAGTCTTAAATATACGTTACCGTATTTTCCAACTGCTCCATTTTTTACATAATCAACGTTGTCTGTGAATAAAGAGTTCATTGCTTCTTTAGCTCTCATAATATGAGTTGCAGATAAATCAGCAGCTAAAGGTGTTTTAGATGTTACTTTATTTTTATAAAGTTTGATTAATGCATCGCCAATTACTTCTAAAGCATTTGCTTTTGTAATTGCAGTTGAAGCACTTCTCATTGAAGTTAAAGATTTTTGTGCTAAAGTTCCAAGATATGTTTCAGCTTCTTCAGCTAATGCTTCTTTAGCTTGGTCTAATTGAACACTATGGAACTGAGGCATTGATTGAGCTTTATCTACATCATCAAGAGTATAAATAAAAGCTTTTGCTCTATCAATATCCAAGTATTGAGAATTATCTCCCAATTTTTCTGGATTTAAATTTGCACCAGTATAATCAACAATTGTTGGTTTTACAGCACCTATAATTTTTAATCGATTTCCTAGTTTAATTTCTCCATCGTATTCATAATCACACCAATTACACATTACCATATCAGTTTTTAGGTCAGTTTCAATTTTCTTTGACCAATACATAGGCTTAAAGTTATCAGCCATAATAAATCACTCCTTCACTATTTCCAGTGAGAAAATGAACGTTCAATTTTTTTCATAATATTAGGATCGTTATATTGCTCTTTAGTTAATTGGTCTACTTCTTCAGAAGTGAACCAATCTCTTTCAACTTTAGAATCCGTATTTCGCATTGAACCTGGATTTTTCACTGGTTCTTTATTTTTTAAATTTGATTTTGCGAACAATTCATATTTTTTAGAAAATGACATATTATCTGGAAGTTCATATTCCTTAATAAAGTTTTTGAAATCTTCGTTATTAACAAAGTCATCTTGAAGTCCTAATTTTCTTATTTCTTTTAAGTCTTCAGTTGATTTTTTTGCTTCGCCTAATTTCTTAAAAATAATCTTGTCCCTTTCGGTCATATTTTCATAACCTTTATCTAGCAATCTTTTAGTTTCATCAACTATCACATCATAACCATCAGCAATAATTGAATCAGCTTCAGCATTTGCTAATATTTCAATTTCCCTTTGAGAATAATGATTTTGTGGTTGTGTAGGAATATCAATTCCTTGTTCCTTATACATTTCCTCAAGTAATTTAACGTTTTCATCTAAGTCTTTACCTCTCAATCCAGCGGATAATAAACTTTCAACTTTAGAATATTTTCCGTCGTATTCTCTTTGAAGATTAGCTTTTTGACGTGACAATCTTTTTTGCATTGTCGTATTAAATTCCTCTTGTAGTTCAGGATTTTCACTTAACAAATCTCTTAAACTCTTTTTTTGTGTACTGTTAACATCTTCTTGATTAGTTTCATCGGAATTTTGGTCTTGGTTATCTAAACCATCTTCCTCAACTTTTCTTCCATCTGTTAATTCCACTTCCTCATTTTCTTCTACAGATGAGTTATCTATGTTTTCAGTTTCGTTAGTTGTATCTAACATTTCTTCATCTTCCATAAGTTTTACCTCCCGTTTTAAGTCCGTCGACTATAAATTCACTTGATAGCAGTTTTAACGTCTTACACATGTTTTGGACAATAAAAAATAAGGCACTAAAATCAGTGTCTTATTGATTAACAATTTGTTGCTCTTGTGGTTGAGCTTGCATCATATTCGCCAATCCTTGCTGTTCGTTTAAGAATTGTTGTACCTGTTGTTGCATTAATTGACCATTTGCTTTCATTTGTGCAATTCTATTTTGTCTTTCTTTTCTCTTTTTGATTAATCGTAATAATGTTGCTTTTGGCATATTAGAATCATCATCTAAACATTCAACATAATCTTCAAGCATTTGAGCATTTTGTGGCTCGAATAACTTACTTTTTGCAAGATTTTCAAGACTTTGTTCTTTTGCATATTTATCATATGCACCTTTAGCTGTAATCTCAATCTTAACTGTTGGATTCATATTTTGTATTAACACAATTGGAATTTCATTAACCACATAACTTGAATCTCCTGTTTGGTCATTAATTTCTTCATCAATTATCTTAATAGAATAATCAGCATGAGCAATCCACATATCTAACCAACAAAGTGCGATTTCCTCAATAAAGTCTTTTAATGCACTTTGTTGTTCAATCATTGGTTTATTAGCAGCCTCTTGCATTGCAAGAATAGCTCTACCGCTTGCACTACTAGGATTAATATTTCCAGTAGCTGCATCTCCTGCACCTGCTAACTCTTTGTCCAAAGTAATCAATTGATTCATTAACTCTTTAATGTCAGAACTCATTTGAGTTGTATTAGTAAATCCAATTGCATCTTTAACATCTTGTACATTTTTTCCAGAAATTTTAATTGTTGCACCCGGCTTTTTAAGTGCATCAACATTTTGTACAACCTCAGTATTAACAATAGGATGAGGATATGCAGTATTTTTTCCAACAATAGACCTTCTCATTAGTGTACGATTAACTTCTAATTGATTTTCAATATGCTGTTCAACCTCTCCAACTCCTCTTGAATCTCCTTCTTTTTCTTCCCACAAATAATGCTGAACAGGATATCTTGTATAACCTGTATTTTCTTTGTCATTAATAACACAATATCGAGTTCCTTGCCTAAAATAAACAGTACCTTTTTCCTTCCAAAATTCCGTTAAAACTGTTACTTTGTTGTCTTTCTCATCTTTTGTCTTTTCTCCAGCTTCTTCCAAATTATCTGCATCGCCCACAATAAACTTAATTCTATCATCTGGGCATCCCATACTTTTAGCATATTCTTTTGCTTTTAAAATAGTCATTCTTTTCTTTACTATAATATATGGTTGTTCCTCTATCTCTGGAGTATTTTCATCTCCAAAAATTATATCGTTCTTGCTTAATATTTCTGTTCTAATATCTTTAGTTTTATCATACCAGAAATTATATAAAACACTTTCAGAATTGATACCTGCTTTTCTAACAATTTTACGGATTTTTCCATCCATTTTATTGCGTTCCCAAGTAATTTCAGCTTTTTTATTTAACAGTTTTGAAACTTTTTTGCCTTCTCTAATAATCTCTTCATTATCAAAATTCATATTATCATAAACAATTTTCCACAAGTTTTGATTAATTGTGAATACTTTAGTCTTAACTATTGTTTTAATATAGTTAAGTTGTAAAGGTGGATTATTTCCAAGCTTTGCATGTTTCCATTGGTCACCATTATAAAACTCATTATTTCTATCTGTATTATCATACATATTTCTTAAATTATTATAATCAACACCATGTTGATATAAAGTCCATATATCTGTTTCAACAAGTTCTTTTAAGTCATTATCAAACATTACAAGTCATCTCCTTCCTCTTGATAGTACGGAATATCCTTTTGATTGCTACCATAGCCGTTATATGTATCAATATTCCCTAAAACAACTTCGTCTTGAATTGTTTCAATTCTCTTTTTTTCTTTCTCTTGTCTTTCTATCTTATTGTTTTCCAAAGTTTCAATTGGATGAAGAATGTTTTCTTTTGTTTTATCTGAAATGATTTTTTCACTTTTACCACATTTAAAACCAATAAAAAAACAGAACATACATATAAGTCCTGTTACTAGAATTATTAATACTTCCATTATTCAGTTACCTCCTGCCAATCTTCAGCTAACATATCAGCTTGACTTGCTAACCAACCAAGTTGAACTCCTGATGTTCCTACAAATGCTATTGCACAATTACCAATTGCATCATGTTCAGCATTTATAACTTTATCCATTGCATTTTTATAACTAATGCACATTGCTAATTCTATATATTGATTTTTTCCATTCCATCCTTTACGTTGTAATTTCTTTCCTTGTTTTAATAATTTTATTGCATCTCCAAAATCCATTCTAATCCCTCCTAAATTGGTGTTATTTCATCATCATCAAAATCACTATAAAAATCTCTGTCAAAACTTAAAAACTTATCCATTTCCTTTTTTATTTCATCTTCTTTTCTTACTGTTGATTGTTGTCCAGAGATTTCATACGTTATAGCAGTTCCCATAATTCTATCATCATGGCAACCCTCTTGTGCTTCAGCTCTACCTTTTTCATTCTTAATAAATACTAAAGCCTCTCGCAATATATCTATATCTGTAATTTTCTCAATTTCTTCATTAATAATTCTTTGTAAATTTGCTAAAATCAATGGTCTTGTTTTCTTATTTGTTTCAAAACCAAAAGACTTATATAACTTGCCTGTATAATCATCAACTTTTTCTCGTATATATAAATTAGGATATTTATATTCTTCTGATAACATTTTTGTTGGATATGTAGAATAGTTTGTTTCCAATCCTACTAATGCATCATTAAAATATCTACCCAAGCAATATACTTGAAGTGTATATGTTGTTTCATCTTGTTTTTGATGTAGTGTAGCGACAATTTTATCAGTTGAATTATCAATTACTGTTGCAGTGTTTGCATCAGAACCTTCTCCTGCTGTATCGCCACCTAAAACATATGGAACACCTTTTTCAACATCTTTAAAAATTTTAATAGGGCCAGTTGGATCATCAACCCATTTTATATTTGCAACCGTTTTTTTATCAGCATGTCCATCGTATATAATGTCATAAGTAAAATAGCCTTGTTTTAAAACGCCAAAATTTTTAATCTTTTCTAACTTATCAATTTGCTCAATTATAACGTCTTTATTGAAATAGCATTTTCCAGAAGAAATAAAAGCTTCCTCCGGAGTACATGGATATTCCTGTTTGATTAATTCTTTATCAATATAACCATTGTATTTTTTATAATACCAATATAATTGATTTTCATCTAATCCTTTTTCTTCTAATAACCATTTAAGTCTTTGATGAATCCAATCGTTTACTCTGTAAATATCGTTTAAGAACTTTGTTCTTCTATTCTTTGTTTCAAAATTCAATCTATATTCAGGAGTTAACCACCACTCATAAAAGCAATTGATATGTTCTCCAGAATTCCACATTGTTCTATAATCATTAAAACCATTAGCAGTAGTTTCGTATATTTTAATTGAATCTTTTGTGAAAGCCTCTCCTAAAGATGCTTGAATATTTGCAATACCATCTTTCCAGAAAGCACACTCTGAACCATGAAAAAAGTTGATTGTTCTAGAACGACCAACTTCTTTTGTTGCTGTTTCAACTGCCCAGCTACTATTTAATTTTTCAAATAATAATTGTTTCTTTGAATTATACTTTTCTGTAGGTTTAATACATTCAGGTAATCTGCTATAAACAAACTTTGCTTTATTTTGAAATATAGCTTCTGTGTTTGTACTTTTATCAGCAAGAGTTAAACCTTCAAAGTTATGTCTTGTTATAGTTCTTGCTAATTGAATTGCTGTAATTAATGTAGTAAATCCTTGTTGTCTTCCTTTTAGTATTAGAATAGATATATTAGTTATTAATCCATCTTTATAATCTTGAATAGCCTTATTCAATGTATCAATAAAACTGTGTTGAACATTATTAAGAAAAAAAGGAATTAACTTTTTGTTTTTATCGACAACATTAAAAGTTAATTCAATCAATTTTTCTGGATAATCTAAAACTTCTTGTCTGAGATTTTGATTGTTAAGTATTTCTATACAAACACCTTGAACAAATCTTTCGTCTCTTTTTATATCTTGATATTTTTCCCAAATACGTTTTCTTCTCTCAATTAAAAAATCAGCGGTTACTTTAATCATCTAAAACATCCTCCAATTTTGTATTTACATTTGCTTCAACACTGTGTTTTTCTGATAAATCAAAATAATTTTCTAAAACAAACTTTGCACCACTTGATTTTCTGTTATCATACAAAGACTCTTCAGCATAATTCTCAACTCTTTGTTTTGCAAATTTTATTATATCTGTATAAATTGTATCTCCATAATCTTTCTCCCACGAACGCAAAGTCTTTGTTGTAACACCAAGCCAAAGTGCTAATCCTGACATTGTGTACGGTCTGTGTTCATGGTGCATAGTATCGAAATACTCATTGATTCTAAATTGTAATTCTTCCAAAGTTTTAAATCTTGTATTATTATTTAATTTTAAGAAATATTCTTTTTTTAATTCATCTTTGTCTAACCCTTCATCATAAAACTTCAATTCAATCACTTCCTTTTGAGTTGAAGATCAACAAAATAACTGGAAGGTTTCGTTTGTTTTATTTTGTTTGCGTCCTTAATATAATTAACACACTTTACTCCATCAGTTGTTTTGCATATTTTACAATCATCTATGTTTTTATTTTTACAATACGAACATATTTCTTCTTTATATTTTTTGCATAATTCTTGAAATGACATGTAATCACCTCTTCATAAAATTTATTCCTTTATCACAAACTGTCTTAAACATACATTCCTTAGCATATCTTCTAAACTGTTTTTCTGTATATTTTCTATTTCTTACTTTGTTCTTTTCTCTTCTAAAGCCATTTAAATTCATTAGCTTTATTCCTGAGAATAATTCCCATTCTTTTATTGTTCTTAACATATTTTTCCTCCTTTTACACTTAATAAAGCACTATGAAATAATATATATCGCCAATTCACATAGCACCGAAAGAAGGTTTATAAAAAAATGCTATGCTTATATATATATTATTTCATACTACCTTATTAGGTAGTATTCAGCCTATCTATTTAGATAATAGCCCTAATAATAATGTCTTATAGACACTATGCAATAATATTTCGAAGTAGCATAAGTTTAGACGGCTAGCCCGTACTTTCACGCAGGTGTACACTCTGCAACTTTTCTAGCTCACTCGGTAAAGTGTTATTAACTCCTTTCAACTTGCCTCCAAGTCGATAAATATTACTGCATACTATTTATATTGATTGCCTAGATTTATTCTCAACATATAGACACCTTGAGCTAGTGGGCATACTGCCAAATCTATATGATGAATCTAGGTCTTATAAGCAGGGATTGATTTCACAATCTCCGATTCTCCTTCTACGCTTGGTAGATGAGCTGATAAGAAAAACTATAAGTATACATTGCTATACACTTACGCAAAAAGATAATTCTTTTTTCTAAAACGCATATGCGCAAAGTGTCATATAGACACTATGAAATGATATATAGCAGGAGTCTAACCTGCACTTGTTATCGTGTCATTTGATAACAGTCGAAGTGCCTAACACTTCTTTCGGAGGGGTTGACTAACTCTCTGTTCTATAACTATTGAACTTATATATATCACTTCATACTATTTATAAATCAAAAAGAAAGCCTCTACTTTGTAAAAGCTTTCTTTTTCGTATAACAAACAAAACGAGAAATCTCAGGAGGTTTCCTGGTAGTCTGGGGCCTGTCCATTAATAAACTTAACGAACAACTACAACATTTCTTAATAACATATTATCATGTTAAAGGCGTACAATCCGTACATTTTGATTTTTTTTCAAAAAATCTTTTTAATTTTATTCTCGCTTGACATTCGGAATTATAATCCATTTTGAACATAATCGCCACCCAATTCAACTTATCTACATATTTATAACGTATTATTCTTCTTATTTCTGGGTCATCAATATAATTTAATTCATATTCTAATTGATTTATTTTCTTTTGAAGTTTTTCTTGTTTTTCTCTTAATATTCTTTTATATTTTTTTATGTTTCTATATTTCGATGTATCAACACCTTCAACTACACAACTGTGTTTTATGTATGGCCATGTTGTAGAACTTCCACTTACACTATCTCTTACAACTTTATCAGGTTTCGCTGCAAGATCTTTTAATCTCTTTTTTATATCTTCAACTTCTTTATTTAAATCATCAATTTGACTTAAAAAATTTTTATTCATTTGTACCTCCTATAATCTTTTATTTAATTCAAATAACTTTTCATAAGCTTGATGTACCTTTCTACTATTGCTGTTTTTTATCGCTGTATCTCTACTATTAAAATCTACTGTTGCTAATAGCTTTAATACCTCTTCTATTGTTTCTTTTGTATTCATAGGCTTGTCCTCCTACTCCTTATATATAAAAGCTGATAATATTATAAATGCCATCCCTAAAGCCAATAATCCGTAAAATCCAATGCACTAAAAATCCACATACAACTATTGTTAGCACCACAATAGTAAGTCCTATTGCAAAAATAAATAAGCTTAAATTTTTCATAATTTTAATCCTCCTTGTTTATTTTCTTATCTAATTGTTTTACTGCTTTTAGTATTTCGTTTTGCTCATTTCTATTACGCATAATTTCAAAAGCCACTTTATAAAACAAGTCATTTAAATTTTCAGTTGTGAATATATCTTTTGAATGATACTCTATTCTATAATCATTCTCATTTATAGCTTGTATATCTATTTCTTCTTCATCTTCTAATATTTCTACTTCATCATTTAGTATTTGTTCTGTTTTCCACAAGTCTGTTAACCTACAATCATCTTCTAATCTACGATATTCATCAAAATACCATTGATATCTTTGACAGTTATACTCTATCATTTCAGGTATATTTCCATTTGCTATCATATTAAATAATTCTATTACTTTTATATTCTTATTCATTTATTTACCTTCTTTCTCTTTATCTTGTTTATGATTATATCTAT
>SAMEA3663057__coassemble_157_pt1 | contig 21856 bp, 28 predicted proteins | sample SAMEA3663057__metabat2_high_PE_009 | metagenome-assembled genome bin SAMEA3663057 (sample SAMEA3663057) | pig gut metagenome | biome: pig gut; feature: pig-associated habitat; material: faeces | place: France | collected 2012
ATATACAATAGGAGATATTCTCTTATAGTTCAATATTTCGCTTAATTTTTTTCTGCTATGCACAATTCCCGTACTATCTATATAATTATCATCTTTTAATTTATAACTTTTTGCCATTTTATTTTTTTCAAGAGCGTGATTTAGTTTGTCAAATAAATAAGATATCCATAAAAATTTACGCTTGAATCTGCATTTTTGACGCAATAGTGATTAATTATTTCTCCATTTGTAGTAATTGCAATTCTAAACGGAGTTCCTCCACTTAGATGAGGAGTGAGCTCAGTTCTTAGATATTGAGAACTAACAGGTAACCCTGAAACAAGTACTGTTCCATTTGATGACGTATTTTGTTTTACGATTACATCATCAAAAAGTACAATTACAATATTTTTTATTTGTGTATATCTAACATTACCTGTTATATAATTGCTTAGTGTTGCAGTCTTCCATTCACATTTAGGAATATCACTATATAATTTGCCATTTTTTTGAATTGTTTCTAATTTGTTAACCAACTAAATCACGAGGAAGTATTGCTATTCCATAATGCTCTCTACTTCCTCCTTTGCTCCATCTAAGGAAGAAGTTATAAATAAGCTTCCTCCTTTCTTTGTTTGTAAAGAGATACTCTCTCTCTCTCTCTCTCTCTTACAGCCGTGCGACTTTGAGAGGTTCTAAATAAATTTCTCATATACATCATCCTTTCTTACCAACTATCTACGATTTCGAACTCGAGCCTTGAACTTAGTTCAGCAGCTATACTTGTTGCTGTCCAGTGTGCAGCTGTCCATGCCTCTGCTGTTGTTATTGCTGTGTTACATCTATACAATGTGTTGTTGTATATGCAGTAGTCGCCTACGTCGTAGGTTTGTGTTGGGTCGTAGGCGTCTGAAACTATTGTACTTTCAGCTTTTTGAGTATCTATATTTGTTTGCATTTGGTTCAGCCTCTCAGCTGTAAGAGGGGTATTTGTACTTGGAAAATTTTCAAATGTTACTTTGTCCCTTGTTTTCCTCCTTTTAATTTTTCTTTAATTTCCTGTATTTTTAGTTTCTCTTTCTCATATTTGAAATTAATTTTTGTTTTTTCTCCATAATCTTTTTCGTATTTTTCTTTCTTTATTTTTTTTGATTTATTTTTTTTGATTTTTAATTGAGAATACAGATAATCTATTAATTCTTGTTGCTGTTGCACCGCTCTTGTTAAGTTTGCAATTATATATCTATCGTTTATAGTCCAATCATAATCTACTACTTCATCATTTTCATTGGTAACTTCATATTTATTAACTAAGTTTTTATCAACTGCTTCTAACTCTTGAGCTATATAGCCAATATCTTCATGCTTTCCGTCTTTCTTCCAATCAAATGCATAATGTGGTATAGAATTAATCAATTCTAGTGAGTCTTTATCTGATGTCTCTATGTTTTCCTTTAATCTAGCGTCAGAAGTCCAGTCAGGTCTAAAAAATAAATCAGCAGTCCCATCTTTTGAATCTACATGTAAGTAATCAGACCTTGCGCTTATAGTTGCGCAATTACATACATAAGGTGCATTGTCTGCCTCTATAAAAGGTGTACTCATCATGGTTTCAGCATTCACAGAGCCTGTCGAAAAATATCCATTATCGCTTAAAGATAAAGAATCCGCAAAAATTGATACATTTGGCATATTTATAGTGTATGTATTATTAGAATTTTTGTATAATTCAACAAGTTTGTTTTGGCTACTATCATATATACAGAAAGAACCTTGCCCTATTGTCGCTACTGTTTTATTATTTAATGTTCTTACTTGAATATTTGTACCATCTTTAACTAGAAATACTAAACCACCATTATTTTTATCTATGTATGGACTTTGTGAAGCAGATTCGTCACCATCATCAAATATTAATTTTTCTTTAACATGTACTCCTTGATTTTGATTTGTGGCTAATCTTCCCCAATAAAACATTGGATAATAATATTTGTTTCCATCGCTTTGTGATGTCATTGAAACACTAAAACCTAAGGCGGTATTATAAATTCCTTGATTATTAACAACATTATCACCGTCAACATTAAAGAATAATGTTGGCAAGCTACTTGATGGCATTGCTTTTGTTTCTACAATCTGTTTGTTTTGATCATAAAAATGTTGCCCATCTTGATCAATTATCATTAACAATTTATTACTGCTATCTCTTATTGCCAAGCAGACTTTATTGTTAATTATTTCCAATTGTATGTATTGAGAAATTTGATTCCATGCATATTTAACAGCTTCTGCATTTTGTTGAATTTTTGTCCCAAATTCACTTTCGTTAACTTTTTTGTTTACCTCTGTAGTAATTGAATTTTCGTTTAACAAAATTTGAGAATATTTAGTTTGTGCGTCCTCTTTTGTCTCATATGTCGCAGCAACTCCAAGATTAATTTGACCTTTAGCAATTTCTATTTTTGCGTCTGTTTCGACTTTTGTTGCAAATGTTTCAATATAAGCATTATCAATCAAATATCTAGCTTTCAAATTCAAAACATAAGATTCTAAAACATATATATATGTGTCTTCTTTAAAGCTTTTTAAATGCATTTCTCCTAAATCTGTTTCTATTGCGTTTTCTAGCTCATACTTTTCACCATCCGCATTTAATCCTACACGCCTAATTAGTTTCATATTTTTATCTACCACTCGAATTTCATCAAATGCATTTTGATTTAAATATCTCAATGGCTCTAGTAAATCTATATGTATTCTTTGAGCTTCATCACTAATATTGCCTCTTGGATTTTTATCTATAATTATATTAATGTATTGTCCAATTGGATATAATTGTTCACTTGGATATGTTGTGCTTGATGGATATACATATTCCATATCTCCCACAATCTTTAATTCCAATAAGGTATCTTCTCTTTCTGAACTATTTGCTAAATGTATAATGTTAGTTCCGATAACTTCTCTATCAAATTCCGCTATACTCTGGACTTCTTCTCTAATACCATTTACATCCTCTTGAACTTGAACTAATGTACTTTCAAATTCACTTTGTTCTTCAATAATATCTTCAATTTTTCCATTTATCTTGTCAACAGAACGTTCAACTTTTCTTAATGTCTGTCTTGTAGAACTATTTAAAGTAGAATTTTTTTGTATTTCTGTTTGTACTGTGGCTTTTGTTGTTGCACTATAACTTCCATCATATTTAAATTTAAAGTCTAAAATGTACGAATAAAAGCTTACATTATCCGTATCTTTAATTTCTATTCCGTCTCCCAATTCCATATATGGAAGTCCGTAATCTTGCATTTCAAATGGTACATACTCTATTCCGTCTAATACATTAAATAATTCCGTAATCGCTTTTTCTCTCTCTGCTGCGTTAATTAGAAAATAATTGTCTGAAATTACTACTTCTGTTAATCCGTTTTCATCTATGCTTGTCTGATTTTTTTGATTTGTACTTTCTCCTTCAATATCTGACAAATTCAACGTCACAGAATTGATTTTGCCGTATTTTTTATTTTTATACAATGAAGTATATATGTTACCATCAAAAAGCTCTAAATTTTCATTCTCGTGAAGATTTACGACTTTTACTTTATTTTCTGTAGTGATTTTTGCAAAACCACCGCATAATTGACAAATTTGCTCTAAAACAAGCCTTCTATTTTCATTATTTGTAAAAGGGTTTCCTAAAACTTGATAATTTCCATTTACTATAGTATTGTTTTCAAGCTGAAGCCCAACTTGTGAACATAAATTAGTTAAGAAATTATATAACGAAATAGGATATGTGTTTTCGTTAATATAAGGTGTGTCAAATTTAACTAAATAATCATATCCAGTAAATTTTGTTTTTTCTGTTACTTCATCTGTTTTAGGAATGTCAATTATAAATGTACCTAACAAGATGTATTCTATTTGCAGTCCATTCATAACTCCCGTATATACTTCTATTGTTTTACCCTCTAAGTTAATATTACTTTCTGCTAACAAATTAACTGTAATCTTCTTACAAGCAGTTGCTCCAATGAAGGTATTATTTTTGTAACAATTACCTTCAATTTGGAAATCAACTATATAATCGTTATCGAAAATATCAATATTATCTTCAATTATATGTATCTTTGCATACTTAAGAGGATTTGAACTGTCTTTACATGATTGTTTAAAATTATTACTTACATTAATCCTGCTACATTCCTCCTATAATTCAATTAAAGATACTTCAAATGGTTCGTATAATATTCCTACATCTGTTCTATCCCATTTCATTGTTATTTTTCTATCTCCTCTATAACATGTTGCAGTTCTATTTTGACCCGTATATGGATTAAAATATGTTACAGAATATGTCTTTAAAGTTTTTATTACATTGAAAAACGCTTGTGCTTGCTCCTGTGTCATAGAAGGAGTATGTAGAACAATTTTGTATTTTTCATTGACTGGATTGTATCTCATATTCCCTCTTGCATTTCTTCCACTTTCTAAGCTTAGATCATACCACTCTACGTCTATACTAGAGCAGTAATCTGTTAAATCGACATTGTCTACTTTTACTATGCTTTCTACATACCTTAAATGCTCCTCCTATAATCTTATGTTGGGAAAGGTAATTCACCATTTTGAGTGTAGTACTCTGTGAATCCTTCACTTGCTTTTTTAACAATAACCCCTTCTTCTGTTTTGGCTTCTATATTTACTTCTAATGGATTTTGTCTTAAAGCTGATACTACTTGTGTTGCAAACTCTCTCATAAAGCCTGTATTGATACTTGTTTCTGTTTGTGCTGATATTGAACCTGTAATATCTCCATAGTCGACGAAACTTGATACGTCAAATCCTACTGATTGGGCTTTATCTAAAATTCCATCTTTTATGTCTGATATAGATTCATATATTGATTTGGTCTCGTCATCAATACCTTCTGCAATTCCTAATGGAATAAATTTACCAATCTCATCTCTCATTAGTCTTGATGGTGAATGAATACCTAGGAAGTTTTTTAATCCTCCTGATATTGTACTTCCAATATTATTAACTGTAGATTGTAATGAGCTTTTTGCCCCTTGAATACCTGATTTAATTCCACCAACTATGTTTGAACCAATCGTCTTAAAAGTACTTAAGCTGTTTTCAAATCCTGTTTTTATGTTTCCAACAAATGTTGAAATAGTATTCGTAATTGGGTTATCTAATATTCCATTTTTTAAGCCTTCAATTAAAAATGTACCTATTTCTTTCATCACCGTAGACGGACTGTGAATACCTAAAGCGTCTTTAAATCCTTGAACAAATCCACCACAGAAGTCTGATATTGCTTTGCCTATGTTTTCTAACATGCTGTTTATTCCATCTATTAATCCTTGCACTATGTTTTTACCCATTTCCAAAAGTTTACCTGGTAATTCTTGAATCCATTTCCAAAATTCGTCCCATTTTTCTGGTAATGTTTTTGTGAAAAATTCACCAATATTTTTACCAATTTCTTCAAGTTTCTTTTGTATCTTTTCTGGGAGTTCTGCAACCCATTTCTTGAAGTCTTCCCATTTTTGAGGTAAAGTTTCTGTAAAGAATTTACCAATAATTTCTCCGAACTCTTTTAACTTAGCTGGAACGTCTTTAATAAAAAATTTAACAATAGTACCTAGTAAATGACCTAAAAAGTATCCTATTTTACCTGGTAATTCTGAAAGCCATTTTGTAAAGTCTTCCCATTTTTCTCCAAGCCACTCTGTAAAAGTTGTCCACGCCTCTGGTATTTTTTCCGTAAAAAATGTTTTTATATTTTCGCCTATTTCCTCGAAAGCGCCTTTAAATGTTTCACCAATTCCTGCAAAAATCTCTTTAACTTTCTCAACTGTAGCGTCCCATCCGTTTTCAAATAAGTATTGTAATCCTTTAATTGCAAGTGTAATTGTGGCTATTGAACCTGTTATTGGGTTTAAATACACTAAAAATGCTGCTAACAATTTTTGAACGTCAGATAATCCACTGAACCACTCTTTTATGTTTTCAAAGTTTTTTAATGCCCATACAACACCCATTACAACTAAAGCAATTATCGCTAACACCGCTATTAATGGTGCACTTACAGCTGATAGTGCAGAAAATGCTGATGTAGTCTCTTTTGCATGTTTTCCAGCTTCTGCAATTGCTCCAAGACCTTTTATTTTAGATACAAGTGTAAAAATAGATTTTATAAACTTTAACAATGGAGAATTTACTATTAAGCCTATAACTTTTAACACTTTATTTAATCCAATTAATATTCCAAGTGTTCCTAATATAACTCCAATCTTTTCTAGATTAGTAAATCCGTCATTTAAATGCCAAGAAACTTCTCCAGTCTCAGGATTAATCTCTTTTGTAAAGCCTAACCATTCCATTATTTTGTCTCTGATTCCAGTTGCTTTCATATCTACATCTGCCATTAAATTGTCGTATTCTTTCATAGCGTCTAAAATTCTTTGGTCAATCCCTCCGCCAGCTACTCCAGAACCACTACCCGAATCATCATTAAGAGTTATATTATGTATTTCATCAAATCCCATTAGCTGTGCTTTTAATTTCTTAGCATTGTCATTTGCAGTTCCTAAATCATCAGCAACTCCAGCTGAAACTTTACTTACTCCATTCACAGCTTTCATTTGAATACCAAATAATCCTGCCAATGTTTTTATTAAAGCATTTAAAGCCATCATAATACCATTTATATATGGTAATATATTTGTTAATAAACCACTAAAAAATGCTCCAACGTTTGTTTTTAACATATATAGTTGGTTATTAAATATTCTCATTTGGTTAGCTTGACTTTCTACTGTTTTAGCCATATCACCTTGTGCTGCTGTTGTTTGTCTTAAAACTGCAATATATCTTAAACACATTTTTTCTGCTTGACTCATTTGTTTAATACTTTTTTCAAGTCCTAATTCTTGTGCAATTGGTGCTAATGATTGTTGAGTAATATCAAGTCCTAAATCTCTTAAAGGTTTTGTCTGTCCTGCTAAACCAGCCCTTAATTTACTCATGGCTGTTTCTTCATCTATATTAAATAAAGAAGATAAATCTAATCCTAATTTAGTGAAGTTCTCTGATAACATATAGGCATATTGATCTGCTATTCCCATTGATTTACTCATTTGATTAAATAAGGCTTGATATTCCATTGTTTGTTTCTTATTTACGCCTAACTTTTCTTCCAATGTATTTTGGAACTTAATAGCTTTCATATAATATTCGCTTGACGCTTTATCTAAATTGCCATATGCGTCTTCTACTTTTCCTAAAGATACTTCAAACAAGTTTAATGTTTCCATATAATCAGAAGCGTACTGGCTCATTTTAACCATATTGTCAAACGAAAATGCACTAATTAAAGCAGTTTTTATCTTACTTCCAATAAATCCTGCAACTCCACCTAATTTATTTTTTAGTGTTTTTGCATACTCGCTTACTGCATTAGATTCTTCTTTAAAATGTTTTCCTTTTTGTTTTAATCCATCAGAAGTAGTGGCAGAATCATATGCTTTTTTTAATTTATTTAATTCTTTTGTAAGCTCTCTTAAATTTTTTAGTGCCTCCCCAGCTTCAAGCACAACTTTGTCTTCTAATGTATCTACTGTGTTATCTGCCCTTCTTGTCTTCCTCTCATGTTTAATTTCTCTTTATTTTTTTGCAGACTAGCTTTTATTTTATTTGCTATATTCAATTTAGTTTGTTTTTGTATAGCTTGTTGTTTAATATATACAGGCTCTTTTGGATATTTCTGACCTTTTGCCAAGCAACATGCAACAGCCTTATAAACGTAAAATCCTTGTAGCCAAGCACAAAAATCAATTTCTTCTTGTCTTTGCTCAATTTTTCTTACATACAAAGAATGGTATGTCCACAATAAATTCGGATCTTCATTCCAAAATTCTGTTGTAGGCATACCACACTGTAAAGCTAATGGTAAAAGATACTCATTAAAATATTCAGTTAAAGAACCTATTTGTTTCTTTTTTCCCGTTATATATTGATTATTTTTGCTTTTTTTGTAATTGTTGATTTCTCTGGGGATTGAATAAAATTTGAATATTGTTCAATTAAGAACTTTTGAATTTCTTCTAAATCTCCACCTTCTGCAACATATTTCTCAATAATTTTTTGTGCCTCGTATTCTGTTATACTTGGATGATTTGCTAAAAAAGCTGTATAATACAACGTATCATAAAAGCTTACTGCTTTTCCTGCGTTTGATATATCTAATCCTTGTTTTTCTGCATATTTTATATCTTTTCTTGTTGGAAAACCTAGTTTGTATGTTTTCCCTTCATTTAATTCAATTTCAATTACTTGACTCATAATTCATTTCCTCCATTTACATTATTTTTTTAAACTCGCTCTGGTAGCAAAGCTTCTGTGTCATCACTATTTTTATCGTCAATTTCTTCTGTAGTTATTACTAATGTTGCTTCTACAGCTGAATTTAAAGACACAGCATTTTTATATGTTGTAGCTTTTCCTTTGATGTATGTTGATGTACCATCTGGAAATACTACTAAAAATTCATGAACATTTCCATCACAATATGGTTTTACTTTTGTGAAATAATTTGTTTCTGTATAGTTATAAGTAAAAGATTGTGTTGGGCTGTCTTGTCTACCTGGAATATATTTTTTTCTTTGATTTTTTAATGTTGTAACTTCTATTGTTTCAGGTTCTGAACCGCTTTCTGGAACATCTTTAATTTCAACTAATTCTGCATATGCATTTGTTCCTTTTTTCTTTCCCCATAACATTGTACCAATATCTGATATTGCTACTGCTTCTTCGTCCCTTTGTTACCTCCTATAAATTTTTTTATTTTGGTCTATAACTGCTGTATACCTCATAAATACTTTTCCAACATCTATGTCAGCATTTGGAGCAGTTTTACATGTTCTTCTAGCAAATTTATAATGTTCATCAAAAACATCATTTACTAGTTTTTTTAATTCATCTAATATCTCTTTTTTAGATATTTCATCTATATCTTTCGCATACAATTCAATCTCGTATGTTAAATTATATTTGCCTTCTCCATATTTTAAAGTTTCTGAACTATTAATTAAATTGTTTTCAGTCTCAGTTATGATTACTAAAGGAAAACTATTAAATGTTTGAGGACTGCTTTTTAGAACTTTAGGGTTATACCTTGAATTCCCTTTTACATATTGTCTTGTCTTTATAAATATTTCATCGTATACATCTATATATGCCCTTATTAATCAACGCCCTTTTCGCTATATTTTTTAAAAACTTCTTCTGCTATATCTGGTAACCTTTCTTTTGCTCTTTCTAAAACATCATAAAAGCACCTTTCTGCAACTAAACCTTTAGTCCATGCACGTAATTCCCCGTCCTCTGTTTCCCATTTATATGGATTAGGATCACTCTCAGTTGTTGGATACCACCAACCTGCTTCCCCATGTTGATTGACATCATATTTCCAACCAGCCTTTTTTAAGACTTCACTAACATGTGGGAATTGTGAACCTATAACACCTGTACCATATTCGTGATATGTCCATTTAGGATTGTTGTTTCTTATACCTGAAATTGTTTTATTTCTTTCTTGAACTATTGGTATAATTTCAGTATCTGGGTAAACATCATCTAACATTTCGTTGACTAGTTTTTCCATTATTTCTCTCATTATTTTAGGATAATCTTCTAACTTGGTCTGATATTGTTTAATTAAGTAATCAATGTTGCTTGGAGTTAATTTTATTGTTCTTTTCATTATTTACCTGTTCTCCTGTCAAAAATTAGTGCTATTTTTTTATTTTGATTTAATACAGCTGTTATTCTGTAATTAGCATTTGCACCATTTGAACTTTCTCCTTCTGGTAAAACTCCATCTAAATACGCAACATCATCTTCTTTAAACACTCCAAAATATGAGTCATAATCTATAATAGCCCTTTGCATTTGTAGACATTTTAAGCCATAACTTTGCATATCTAATCCACCATTCATTGGTTGAACATTAAAATCATATGGAACTGGTTCGTTATAAATTGGAACTAAATTTCCCTTTTCATCTTCGATAACTTCTTTTTTTGTGGCAATATATATTCTTTTTATCCAATTTCTTTCGTATCTCAATATATTACTCCTGCTCTTGGAGGTCTTAGTTCATTTTTTAAATCTTTCGATATTAAATTTTCTCCATATTCGTAGGATAGATAGTTTTCAGAATATTTTACTATTCCTTCATCACCTAATTTTTGATATAATTCAATTGCACATCTTGTTTGCCACATTTTATATTTTTCTGGTAATATTTCAATATCATGAAAAGGATAAAGGGCATTTAAGGCTATCGATTCAGCTTCATCTAATGATATTGAAAATAGTTCATCTTTTGAATCGTCTTCACGATTACCTAATATCTTCATTCTCATGATTGATATTTGGTCATTTCTTTCCCTTAAAATACCCTCCTTTATTATTTATTTTTTTTAGTATTATTTTTCTTTGCTTCTGTAGTTTTTTCTTCTTTAACTTCTTCTGCTACTAAAGCTTCTTCAACAACTGGTTCTTCAGCTGTTTCAACTACAGTTTCTTCAACTTCAATTGTTGGCTCAGCTTCTAATACATTTATTACTTCTTTATCAGAAGTTTCAGCAACATAATCTTCTGCTACTCCAGCTTTCTTTAGTTCTTCAGCTCTTTCGTCAGAAACATTTACTAAAACTTCTGTATTATTTTTTGAACCAGGTAATAAAGCAGATTCTAAATCTTTGTCTCTATAGCTTTTTATAATTTTCACTATCATTACAAGTCACCTCCGTATTAAACTTCAGCGACTGTAACAACTTTTCTTCCAACTGGTTTTGTGAATGTTGTTTTAATTCCTGTGAATTTACCATGTAAAAATTCCATTCCATAATCTAAACCAATTTGTCCGAAGATTTGTTTCTTTTCTCCAGCTCCAGTTTTTGCTAAATCTTCTAAGAAGAAGTTTCCTTTTCCTGGTACTGGTTGTTCTACTGGATGAATAGCTGGTACATTTAATATTAAAGCTGTTCCTTCTGGTAAGAATTCACCTTCTGCCATATGTACTGTTCCTGCTGGACAGATTATGTCTGTTATTCTTATTCCAAATGCATTTTCATATGGTTTACCAACTTCAAATCCTGCTTCTATTGCACTACCATTGATTTGGCTTATTTGAATTGATGTTGCCCATAATGTTAAGTTTGAAATATCAGCTCCATTATTTTTCATTTTTACTAACATATCATTGATAGCCCACATATCTAATGCAGCACCCTCTAAGTCTTTTACGTTAGTTGTTATAGCTGAAATTAAACCTCTTGTTTTATTAACTTCTCCATCTTTTGTTGCTTTATTATATGTACCTTGAATAAATGTTTTTTCAATACTTCTTGCGATTTTGTCCATTTTTCTTGCTACTTGGAAGTCTAATTCAGCTTGTGGATTTGCTTCTTGTCCTGCTAAATTTGCTCCAGATAATGTTCCCATATTTGATTGTTTAGCGTATGAAATTGCTATTGCTTCATGGAATATTTGTGTTACGTTTGTTTTTTGATCTCTTGTAACATATGTTGGGTTTGGTGCTGTTAATGAAGCTGTTTCAGAAATTTCTGGAATTTCTCCTTCTTCATTTGCATATGTTTGTCCTAATACGAACTCTACTGAATTTGTATAAAGTGGATTTCCTCCAATCATAGATAATAATGGTGTTCTTGTATTTCCTGTATTATATAGCATACCGCTATAGTTTAAACACCCAAAGCTTTGTACTGTTCCTTCCCTTTAAAAATCTCTCCTATCTTTTTTGATTTTTCATTTTTTCTTCTTGAACTAATCTTGTATATGTTGCTATTTTCACAATATCATGTTCTTTATTTGCTTTTTCTAATGCCTCTTCATACATTTCTAATGTTGAAGTTTTTCCGTTAGTATTATCATTCCCACCTTCTGGTTTTGGTTGATTTTTTATAACAGAACTTTTTAATTTTTGCATGTTTTCATCTTTTGATTTATTGATTATTGAACAAATGCTTTCAGCTACAGCTTGTGTTCTTTCTTTGTCTGTTGAAACTATTGTTCCTAATAAATCTTCGTAATCTTCTTTTGCAATGTTATTTTGGCTGAATATTGTTCTAGCTACATATTCGTTTAGTTCTTTCATTATTTTTTTGTTTTCTTCATCCGCTTTTACTTGAAGTGCTTTTGCTTTTTCCTCTTCTGTCATTTTGCTCATTTTAAAATCGTCATACTCTTTTTGCAACTCTACATTAGCGTCTTGAAATTTCTTTGTATTTTCTTTTTCTTTGTTTAATCTTTCAGTTAAAACACTTGTAGGAACAAATTTCTCTCCTACCATTTTTTTGATTGCTTCAATTTTTTCTGTGTCTTCTCCTAAAAGTTCTTTTAATTCTTCATCCATCTACTTTTCCCTTCTCACACTCCAGTTTATACAGACTTGTTGGTCTTATTTGTGTGTCCGTCTTTTCCCTCAACGGTATTGGTATTTTTATTTTTATCGTCTTTTTCTTTAAATTTGTTGTCTATGTTTAAAGAATCAGACGCATTATTTTTGTTTTTCTCCCAAAAATCTTCACCAAAGAATTTTACAGATTTTTCATATACATCATGTGGATCACCAAATAATCCTACAACTGTAAATGCTATTTCTGGATGTACTCCAGATTGTAATAAATTCAATAATGATTGTGCTTTAACTAATAAGTTGTCAGCTTTGTCTCTAGGAATTTTTATATCTATATCAGTTATTCTTAAATTTAATAATTGACCACGTTCTTTACATATACGTAAAGCTAACTTTAAGAATTGCCTTTCTGACTTAATAAAAGATAAATCATCTTGTTTAGCTCTTTGGTAAGCCATTGTCCAACCTTCCCCTAATAATCTAGCTTGTCCAGTGTCTCCTCCTGACACTTTGTCGTTTAATCTTGGGCAACCTGCTACTACTAAAGCATTATTATACAAATCATCTGTTACAATTTTTGTTTGACTATGTTCTAATTGAGCTGTCAATAATTTTACATCAGCTGGCTTATCAGGATTTTCAGAGAATATTTTTAATGCTCCCGCTTCTTCTAATGCTCTTACATCTTCAACTTCAACGTCTTGGTTTACAAAAACTAATAAGCTTTGAACAAATTGATCAATAGCGTCTAAATCGTCTGACTTAATTTTGTTTATAGCATTTAGCGGTGACATTACTAATTCTACTAATCCTAACCTTGAATTATTTAATGGATATTCTATAATTCTTATTCCCGGTATCACCAATGGGTATGTATCAGTTTCTTGTCCCAACACTTCTTGTTTTACAACTTCATAATTGTTGTATTTTCCATTAATAAAATTATCTCTTATTTTCATCATATATTTATTTGTATATATAGTTATAATTCTATATTTGTTTATGATTTCTCTTGAATCACTTGAAAATACTTTGTCTGAAAAATATGTATAATAACCTGCAAATGCTGGTTTTTCAATTATTCCATTTGAATATACAACAAATGTTTTTCGTGGATCTGGTACTGAAATTTCAAAAGGTGCTTCGTCTTCATCTTCTTCGGTATCTACATCTACAAATCTATATGCTGTACCACATATATATTGCCATTCAGACATTTCTTTGTCATCGCTTGACTTATCTTCACTTTCAACAAATCTTGTTAGGGTTGCTATTTCTGGGTTTACTTTTTCACTGTCTTTCTCGCCTTTTTGAACGTACTGAACAGGTTCGCCAAATCCATTAGCTTTCCTAAACTCCACAATTTCAAATGCGTGATTTTCTAATACTATATTGTTAATATCAGGTCTAACCTTTTTAAATTTACTTAGAATAGGTTGAACGCCTTTATAATAATTATATAAATACTCAATTTCATCAGCATTTTTTTGATGTTTCCTCATAACAGAAGGTAATATTTCTAATATCTTCTGCGGTGTCAGCTCATTTGGCTCATATGAAGTCTCTAATTTCCTTCTGCCAAAGAAAAATTGTTGTGGTTCTGACACAGGAGTTATCGTTGGAGTTGTTGTTGGAACTGAAACTTTTGTCAATACTTCTTCTCCATTAACTACATCACTAACTGTTAATTCGTTCCTTTTTCCCTCCATTTTGTATAAAATAGTAAAGAACAGGCACTAAAATAAATCTAGTACCTGTTCTTAAGGTAAATGGAGATGAATTTAGATACATTCCCTCCACTCATATATGTATCTTCCCAAATATTTCTATTTATCCAATACTATATTAGCATATTTTTTTATTTCATTCAAATTTATATTTACATAATTCAGTCTTTTCTGTAAATTCTTTCTCTTGTTCTTTCATTTTCGAATCTGTCGCATTCTTCGACATATATTACATCTAGTCCTATTTCGTCTTTTGCTTTCCAGATTTTTTTCATATACGCTTGCTCAAAATTTCCATATCTATTCTTAAAACATTCTTCCCAATGTTTACACTTCCAACATATATTCTTTTTCCTTATATCCCTAATGCTCTCCTATCAATTGGTTTTGGTTTGCTTGGTCTACCTTTCATTAAAACAATTTCTGTTATAAATAATGCTAAACTATCAGGTGCGTCATCATTTTTGTTAGGATAATCAAACGAATAAGTCCTTAAATTTTTCATTAATCTACCATAATCGCTATTAGCTTTATATCTTGTTTTATCTTTAAAAAATATTAACTTTTTAATTAATCCAGAATTTTGTAAAATACGCATTTCCTTTTTTACGGTGTTATATTTTTCAGTAATTATACAAGTATTTATTCCTTTAGCTTTTAGTTTGGTTTCTAACAATGTTTTTAATGATGTGTCTGTATTATTTTCTACTACTAACCAAGTAATATTGTGTTGCTCTATTTTTGCAATTATTTCATCATATAGTTCTGTCATTGGCTTTTTCTTAAATATACAATCAACTAAATAATAGTTTTCTCCATCTGTTTTGAATATCGGCATACTTGCATTATCTTTTCCTCGTCTTGTTGTATCTAAAACAGCCAAGCTGTAATTAAAACACTTCTGTTCTCCCTTTTCATTTATAGGTAATCTCTCATAATGATTTAATAATTCGTCAGCAAACTCTAAACCTGTGGCTGGTATCGGATCTTGTTGATATACACACGCCCATTGAAATTCGTCTGTATTATCTCTTAATTCTCTAGCTTCTTTTGTAGAATACACCGCTTCGCAAGTTGTTTCATCATTCTCGTCAAGCAATGGTACTCTGATAAAAATTGTACTACCATCAGTTGTTTCCCATACGTATTTAAACAATTTACTTGGTACAACTTCTGATATTTTTTCTCTATCTTGTGTTACTCTATTTAATATATCTTCTGGACTCCACATTGTTCCAGCAAATATAAATTTTGTAGCATTTCCATCACGTCTATTAATCCAGTTTCCAGTCCATTGAGTATAAATTTCTTGATGTTTAGTACTGTTTGTAGCTTCTTCTGCTCCCTTAGTCATATCATCAAAAATCATAGCTTTATTTGCTCTTTTACCAGTTACTTGACCATCTCTTGAAATAGCATAATGTGAGTTCTGAACTGTTGTATCTTTTAGTTTCCAGTTATAAACTTCTTTTGTCGCAAATGGATTTCCCCCATATTGTTCATATTCTCTAAATACTTTGCTAAATCTAGGATTTTCTAATATTTCTCTAACACTTCTACTAAAACTTGCTACCAAATCGTCTGAGTATGACATTCTTATAACAGAGTTATTTCTATCAACTCCAAATAACCATGCCGTATAAAATGTTAAAGTAAACGATTTACCTGTTGATGGTGGATACGACGCTATTATGTATCTTAAATTATCATCAAATGTTATTTTAGTTAAATAATAAATAAAAGGCTTTAGTACATTTCTTCTGCTCTCTAAAACCTTCTTTTGATTTTCCATCTCCATATAATCTATAAAATGTTCTAGTGAGCGTCTTCCTGCTAATGCGTAACTATCTTCCCATAACTTATAAAATTTATGTTGATATTCAATATTACATTTATATATCAATTCTTCTAAAACCGGAATTAAATACTTTATCGTGTATTTAACTGCTATTCTCTTTGTATCTTCATCTCTATTAGAATCAAACATATCAATTAATATAAAATACAATGATTCGCATAAATCATAATATGTTTGATCATCTTTTTTCTTCTTACTTTTAAGTAAAGTAAGTATATCTTTTATAGTTTGCTCATACTTCTTATTCCTTATTGCTCCATTTATTTTGTAGAATTATAACAACATTTACCATCTCTCCATACAGCACATTCCTCTTTTTTGCATTCCATGTTTCTCCAAATAGTAACATTTATATGCTTTTTAAACCATTCTGGACTTTCTTCATTTAATATATTAGTTTGTTCATTATATGAAAATATTTGATTATATGGACATATCATAAATTCATCTCCTAACAATTAATAAATCTGTTTAAGCTACTTTTAGGTAATCCTAGTGCTATTTCAATTCTATTACAGTTTTCTTTTGATAATGGAGCTTGTCCATTTAGTATATTAGACAATTTTTGTTTTGTAAAAATAGCTCCGCCCTCCATCAAGCCTAATTCATTTATCTTATTAACTACATCCTGTTGTTTTAATCCTTTTTTCTCTAAAATTATTCTTATATAATTTCCTAATGTAATCATTTATTTACATCTAATAGCACTTCATCCATCCAATCTTGATACATACCATCATTCCTCCTTATAAATACTATGAAATGATATATATGTAATACAGGTTAGTTTATATTACACACGCCACACCTAACCTAAGTCCAAGCCTTCGTGGTATAGATATATCACTTCGTACTATTTATAAAAATTCCCATACAGCTTTTGGTTAGGTGCTAATTAAAGCAAATTTCTTTCTAACCTCTTGCTTCTTTAAATTAAGCTCATGCTGTTGTACCATTATTTTTATAAAAATGTGTAGGTTAGGATTTGCACCTAACAAAATAACATTCGTGAGAACCCAGCAATCAAACGATTTCACATCAGGTAGTTATCTTCTCTCTACTACAAGCGTCTACTATTACAGCACAGCCCGACTGCACAATTACAATCCCCATTATGACTATGAACTATTTTACTAACTCGCAAATAAATCGCAAATTATCTATTCCGCCACTACACTTTTGGAGTGCCTAGAGAGATTTGAACTCTCACTTTCAGTTTGGAAGACTGACGTGCTAACCATTAACACTATAAACACATAATTTGCACTTGCCCCTCTATTTACTTGGGCGGTTTAGTGCGAATCTTCTCCAAGGGTTTCAAACTGTTTTCCTTCACATTTGCCAGTAGGACGGCGTACCCTACATCTCTTTTCAGACCTATTGTCGACCATCTTGCGTTACTATGTACATAAAACGAATAGCCGAGCGTGGAGCACTTTACAACAATAGGTGTGATAGCTGCCTTTCTATCCTTGGCTATTTATTATTGCTGTTCTAATTCTTTTAATAGATTTTTTGCCATACCAACAATGAAATCAAATTCATCATCATGTAATGGAGTTACATCTATATAATTTGCGTCCTCAGTATGTTTTATCCATTCCTTTATTTCATCTATATAACATTTGTTTTCTTCAATCATGAAAAACCTCATCTATAGATTTTACTAAACCTTTTTTCTTTGCTATTTTAACAAGTCTATTTGCTCTTTTTTCTGCTTTTCTTCTTTTATTTTGAGCAGTTTTTGCAAATTGTTCAGCATATTTTCTTTTTCTTACTTCTTTGTTCGAATGGCTATGTAATCCCATAAAAATCATCTCCCTTAATTCTTCCTCAAAAAAACTAGCTTCGTCTTCTGAAATGTTTGTTGTTCCATCTAAAAACAGCTCAACACCATTAGATAATTGGTTTGGATACTTATCAAAAAAAGTTTTTAGTCTCCCATCTAACAACTTATCACATAATTCTGCGTTTATAGTTCCTTTGTAATTTGTCTTTAATATATACCACCACATTACCTTTGGTATTGGAGTGCTAGAATATGGTAGTTCTTTAAAATACCCCATATGATGCCTACATTTCAAATTTAATTACTTTTGCATTTAAAATCTTAATTTTATCACATCTTGTTAATACTAAATCTTCTGTATAGTTATTTTTGTAATATGTTAGTTTTGTGTCTAAATTAGGATTTTTAACAATTATTACTTCTGTTGCTCTTCCACCTGGTACAGTTAATTCTATTGCTATATCTTTACCTTCTAATTTAGCTTTCATAAATAATTTACTTAATTCTTTAAAATTCATCTTATCATTCTCCTTCTTCATAAGTTCCAACCTCAACAGATGTATAGCCTTTTTGAGCTAACTCAATTCCTTTATTTAAAGCGTTTATATAATCGTTTGCATCAAACAAATCTCTTCCAATAATTGCGTCTTCTGGGCAATCCCATAAATTATGTACGTCAAATTTAATATTATTTTCTTTATCATTTATCCATTGAGATCTTTCACTTCCAATATCTTCATCATTTCTATATTTAACATCTAATAATAAAACTTTATCTTCTACTTTAAATTTCATCTTCATTTACCTCCATTTTTATTCTATGACTTTACATTTTTAATCTTTTTCTTGTCTCATAATTCTTGAAATTCTTTCAAATAAAATATCATTATATGTTCTCATAACTTCTAATTGTTTCATCATTAAATCTCTCATTGTATTATCTAATGCGTCAAATTTTTCTGTTAAAGTAAATTGTTCCAATTTTGCGATTTTCTGTGTCAAGTCTGAAAATTCCATCAATAATCTTTCTTCCATCTAAATTCATCTCCTTTATAAATTTGGCGGGAACACTAGGATTCGAACCTAGGAGACTGTTACATCTGCTTGTTTTCAGGACAAGTGCATTAAGCCATCTCTGCCATATTCCCATTTATATACGGATTCTTTATAGTCCATCTGTATTATACTAGCAATTGTTTGTATTACAGCACATGTATGCATAAACGGTAACTACAATTTGAAATTTAACACACCTATTATACATTTGGAAATTACTTCAAATCAAAAAGAGGGTAACTAGCTTTTTATTTCAAAAATTTCGACAACAAATATATTTATTTCATAAAGAACTATTAAAACAAAATCCGTAAAGACACTGCTCAAACTATCGTTGCCTGACTTTCCGAGCAGTCTCTTGGCTGGCACAGAAAGAATCGAACTTTCGACATACAGATTAACAGTCTGTCGCTCTACCAACTGAGCTATGTGCCAATATTCAGGTGCATATTCACTTATAAAACAACAAAACTCCATGAATTGTTAATATGAAATACATTAGGCAGTACCATACAACTGTGTATTTCTATATTAACAAGTTTTTAACCTTGACGCAGCATGGTTCACTTTTCCGTCGCAACCTTAATCTAGTTGATTTGTAACATTGTCGTCTCGTCAAATGTACCAAAACGCTAATTTTTTCATCCACGTAAAATTAGTAAAACATGAGCTTTTAGTAGCCACCCTTTGCAAACAATGAGAATCGAACTCATGTTTTTATGGAACTAATCCATAACGTACTTTTCCATTTATACTATGTCTGCATATATGACGGAACTTATACCTGTAACTAGTATCGGTATAAGCATATCGACAATGATACTTGCAACGAAGTCGACATATTTAATCCTTTCGCTTTCCTTCTAATGTACTGTTAGAAATCAAGATTTTTGGTGCTTCTTGATAGACTCGAACTACCCTTGACCGCTTACAAGACGGTTGTTCTACCAGATAAACTAAAGAAGCATGTTGGCGGTTTCCCGCCGATTTAATACAAAAATATTAGAAAGGAGTTCGTCACGAATGACGACTAATATAAATAACGCCTGTAAGTAGGATTCGAACCTACGTCTCAGCCTCTTATGGCTGTATTTTTCCTATTAAACTATTGCAGGATATATGGAACGCAGTTTATATATCTGCGAACCAATTTCTATTAGAAAAGAGGTGATTACATGGTTGTGACTTTCGTCACTGGTTGCGGACTTACGACTCGAACGTAAAATATTGGCTAAGGAGACCAACGTGATACCATTTCACTAATCCGCTATGTATAAGAAGACAAAAGCTACAAAAATTCTTCTCTAGCAACACACCCCAGGTTCTCCTGATACCGTTCACATACTCCTGTATCAGGACTATTGCTTATTTCTTGAATATGATGTATGTCCCATATTCCCGTGTAGACCTTATATTTGATTCAGTTAGCTTAAAAGCTACTAATCTTTGTCATTATTTGAAAAATATTTTATGTATTATCCAAGCTATTACATTTATTAATATTATTGTTCCAAAACATTGAGCAAATGTTATTGTTGTTCCTATTCCTAGCAGCATAATTGCTAAAGTTCCTGTTCCCCATAAAATCAATGCTTCTAATGCTAATACTCCTATTCCTAATAAAAATATAATTAATATCCCAAATATTAATCCTATTAATGCTCCAATAGCTCTACATGTATTTTCTTTCATCTAAATACCTCCATTTATCTTATTATTTCAGGTTTATTTCTGATTGCTATAAAATGTTTTCTAAAATCTTCCTCTTCTTCATAACCTTTAAGTGTACTTTCTATATCTTCCTTATAAACAAAAGACATACATTCTGTTAATCTCCTACCATACATAAAATACTTCGGATTAACAATATAAGCGTTTTGATCACAATATTTTACATACTTAATAATATTTAATTCTGTTAATTTATTAAGAAATTCTCTTGTAGACCTTTCTTTTAAATTTAAGATTTTTTCTATATCTTCTCTTGTTAATGGAACATATCCTACTCCGATACGTTTCTGCAACATATTGTCTTCTCCTAAATAAGCTAACAATACAAATAGTCTTCCTTTTTCTTCCATATTCATATCGGAACCCGCTTCTTTTAAAAATCTCTCCATCCACATTCTAGGAACCAATGTCTTCTCTTTATAGAGAAATCTATTCTTTGAATCAATCTTATAAGTTCCATTATTCTTCTCCCAGCTTCTTTTAGATTCTGTTCTCTCCCCAGTATCATAATTTGTTATTCGTGTTATTTGTTCAATTCCAACTCTGCTCCTTTTACCTCCAATTTTGGTTGTCTGGACGACACTTTTTGACCAATTTTGGTTGTCACGACGACCATAGTAAAATCGTATTTTTGCTTGATACCAATATACTTACATCATTTTTGCTAGTGTAAAGGTATATTTCATATATAATAGGAGTTTTTCACAGAAAAACCTAAAAAAGAAAAAGAACAGATAGACAATATAATTCTACTTATATCATCTACCTGTTCTTAAGGTATACTTATTCAATCATTTATTCTGTTAAGAGTATTCCTCCTCTTGACATTTTAAATTATAGCAAATTAATTCAGTTTTGTCAAGGGTTTGGAGGATAACTAATTCGTTATGTGCTTTTTGTTATACGGGGATTTGTGAGTGGGTAAAAAGAACCCCAATAGTGTCAAAAATAGGGCTGGGGTGCTTATTGCTATATGATACACGACACACCCCACCAGTCACGAACGAACTAAAAACATTGATATTTCAAGCAAAAAGCCACTTTACATCAAATAATTAATGCAATAATTAATGCAGTGGCACACCATATATCACAATTAATCAATATCATATATATTTTTATTAATTATTTTTATTTACTGTAAAGTTACTTAGCTTTACACTTAACAAAATACTACATATAATAAAATAATATTGTATATTGTAAAGTATAATAGCTTTACATACAACAATAATAATATAATACATATAACTATATAT
>SAMEA3663057__coassemble_160_pt1 | contig 21567 bp, 4 predicted proteins | sample SAMEA3663057__metabat2_high_PE_009 | metagenome-assembled genome bin SAMEA3663057 (sample SAMEA3663057) | pig gut metagenome | biome: pig gut; feature: pig-associated habitat; material: faeces | place: France | collected 2012
AGAAGCCAACCACAACAACGACGACTTCGACAACAACAACGACAAAGAAGCCAACCACAACAACGACGACTTCGACAACAACAACGACAAAGAAGCCAACAACCACAACAACGACCACCACAACAACCACCACAACAACCACGACAACAACCACAACAACAACCACCACAACAACAACCAATTCAGGTTGGACACCTCCAGCAATGAAGGATTTGGTACACAATGGTGAGCAGATTGATGCTGATACATACGATATACTTATTAATACAGCAAAAACTTTTGGAATTGATAAGTACAAAATTGTATGGTCACCATTACCGATTGAATATGCATACACAGACCCTGGTCTGTTCTATTGCATGAAGAACGGAATTGCTTACGGATACGGTGTTCAGGTAGTACCATCGTATGACATATTAACAATTTGCCCAGACATTGATATGTCAAGTGAATGTTTCTATGAGCAGTACGAGTATATGTGCTACAGACCTTTAACAGTTGAGGATAATCTTGACAAAGTACTTGCTAGCTTTGAAGTAACAGAGTCAGCTTATAAAGAAGGCAACATAGTTGTTGGAGCAATAGAAGATATCAATCCTGCACCCAACTTCAGAGGTGAATATACTGAGTATATTTTGTCTGAATTAGAATTTGCTAATGAGTATAATGCTTTTACATTCACGAATTGGTACTTAATTCCGATAGATGATAATTCAAATGAAGTATATACTTTGAATTATAAAGAAACATATAATGATGTTAGATCTAATTGCATGAATAAAACTAAGTATTGGTTTACAAGCGAAGATCTTACACCAGATGAGGAATTAGTAACTAAATATAGTTTTTATGAAGATCTGAAAATGGCAAAGTTCTTTGATTTTGACAATTACAAGTATGTTTATAGTCCAGATGAGGTAATCTATTATGGTATTAATTCTGGATGTCAGATTGTTAAAGCTAGTGACTATATTGTTTTAAAACCTAATCTTTATCAAGAATTTATTGATGACGGTTGTACAGAAGAAGTAGCAAAAAATGAGGTAGAATATTTATGCTCGACAGAACACTACTTATATTATAGGTGGCATTTGAAAGATTGGAATGATGGTAATTCTGAGTTGAAGATTTCAACTGATTTCACAGATAATTATTTGGAAATGTACATGGTACCTCTTGATTCCAACGGAAATGAAATGCTTAAGATGTTATATCCTTTAAGCTAAAAATTTTCAAAAAAAGACAGCTCAAATTTGAGCTGTCTTTTTATTGTTCCGTAGAGCTTTATTGATTTTTTGTAATATTTTTTACAATAAATATTACAAAAAAAAGTCGAAAATGTAATATAAATGTAAAAAATATAAATATTCGAATATCCGTAAAAAACTCGCCAAAAGTGTAAAAATACTGCACTTGAAAGTTTAAAAATATTCTTTATAATTGGTGATAGAAATTAAGAAAATGAATTTAAATTTATGAGGAGGAAAAATTCATGGAAAGATTACAGGTTAACAAAATTATGAAGAAATTATTTGCTATATTGTTAATAGTAGCAATAGTGTTACCATATTTTCCAAAAATTTCATTTGCAGAAGTAGCAGATCAAGCTGAAATTGCAGATAAAGTTACTAATTTAGTTAATTGGAAAAGTGGAAACGAAACAGAGGAGGGAACATCTAACCAATCATTTACATTACAATATAATACTACATTTAATAGGATAACAACAGGGTTCAGAGATGTAAATATTTATGTATATACAGATTCGGTTGAAGGTGTAAACGATACTTTAACAATTGATAGCTCATCTGGAGGAACAAAAGAAACTGGTGTTGGGTATGCAACTATTCATCATGATAATGTTAATACTGGTATAAATTATACAGGTGAGATAAGCGTTGAATTTGGAAAAGCAAGTACTGAATTAAATAGAACTGTATATGTTAAAGTAACAGGTTATTACACAGACCCAGAAAAAGGTGAAATGTATTTCGAAACTGATATTAAAGAATTAAAAGCTAAAATAGTACCTGCTGCAGAAAACATTCCTTTTAATTTTGCTTTAAGTTATGGTAAAAGTGCTCTTGTAATTGGACGGACCAGAATATGATGATCATCCATCTATTGATAGTAATACAGCTAGCTTAGGACAAAATAATAATGGTACAGATAAAGGTTGGTATACACGTAGTGTAACTGCACGTTATCCTATAGAAATTAAAGCATATGAAAAAGCTCAAAAATTAAAATTAGAAGTAACATTAAATCGTTATGACACTGATGAAAACGAAGAACAAATAAGCCAAATGGGTGAAACACATACTATAGATTGGGGCGGATTAGATACTGATTTAGGACAACCAGTAAGAAAAGTTAATGATGATAATTCTGTTACATATACATTTACTAAAGGTACAGATTCAAATATATATAATGAAAATAATGTGTTTAGTGTTAATAAGAAATACAATGTTTATGTAACATATCAAACATCAAAATCAAATCCAGTAATATATGGATCTGAGGCAGAAGATAGATCTGTTTTTGATTTTAATGCAAACTTACAAGCTAGTGGATATAAAATAGAAGAGAATTATAATACTGAAACTAAAACAATAGATCAAACAGTTACATATGAAGAAAGAAGTGCTACTTTAGCAGATACAAGAACTACTTCATTATATTTATATACACCTGGAGAGCATACATGGATAAATATTAAATCAGGTTCAGCAAAAATCGGAAATCAAGAGTATCAATCAGACAAAATTGATAGTAATATTGCTGAGATAATAAGAAATGGAAATCAAGTTGAAATAAAAACAATTGTTAATATTAATAAAATTGGTGAAAGTAGAAAGTATAATTCAGAAACTGGAGAATTTGAAGATTGGGAAAATATAACAGGACAGGTAGATTTTGGTTCACCAATTATGAAATATATACAAGATGGTGGAAGAAATGGTTCAATTGGTAGTATTGGTTGTACATATATAAATTTGAAATCTATAAAACCATTAGAAGGAACAACAGGTATAACTACATGTGGATATTATACAGGAAGTGCAAGTTTCCAAGGTAATGAAACATTTGTGTGTCCAGATAGTAATAGAACAGGCTTTAGTTTATATTTGGAAGATTATCTTAACAAAGAATTTACTGGTTATGAAATTGTATATACAGTAGATTTAAGTGACAATCCAGATATAGATGGTTTCTTAGATAAGATTTTAAGTTTATCTATTCATTATTATAAAGATTCAGTAAATGAAGCATGGATTCAAGCAAATGATGATTTTATAATATATGGACCAGAAGCAAATTATGACAGAGAATATTCTGATTTTACAGTTGATGAAGATAGAACAGATTCATTATATTCATCTGCTGATATGTTAAATAAATGGGAAAATAAAAGAATTACATTGGCAATGAAAAAAATAAACTATGACCAAGGTCAAAGTGATAAATTAGTATCATATGCAACTGTAAATGAAAATCCAGTTTTTTATGTTCCATTACCATCAAGTTTTTCATATAAAAATATTAGTGCAACTACATCCTCAGCAGATTTAGCAGTAAAAAGAACTTCTATTAGAAAATATGGAAATACTAAATATTTAGTAATTGAGTGCAATGGTGTTTATGATAGTAGAAAATCAACTTCTGCAAGTATAGTTATATCATATAGTAGAAAACTTACAAATGATGTAAGCGTAAACTATTCTGATAGTGTTTATATGTTTACTGATAATGAAAATTATTGGTACCAAAGTCAAAATGAACTAGGAATGAATAAAGATTCAAATGGAGTTACACCTGAATATGCTTCAAGAAGAAACTTATGGAGTGGTGTTACTGGAAGTAGTAAAAAAGAGGCTTCTACTACTATAGAAAAAGATAATAAAGAATATAAACCAAATCCATCAAATACTATAGATGAAGATGCTGAAAAACAATATCCATTAATTGTAGAATCAAACAAAAGAGTTACATTTAATTCAGGAATTTCAGCTGAAAACAGCGTATTAACAAATATGACAATTTTAACTAGATTACCTTTTGCAGATAATACATTATTATATAAAAAGAAAAATCCTAATACAGAAGAGTATGAACCTATACCTATAATAGAATCTACATATAAAATAGAAAATCAGGATTTCTGGAATAGAAAAGGTGCAAATGTAAATGGCGTAGCAAGCGGAGATGTTGTACCTCATATAAGTTTAACTGATTTACAAATTGAAGGAGTATATACATTAAATCATTATTTTAATAGTGTAGATGAAATTGATTCATCAAAATATACAATATACTATTCTACACAAGCAGATGCAGATTTTGAATCAGATACATTTACACAATATAATCCAAATGGAGAAAATGTAAACTTCAATCAAGCAAAAAACATTAAAGTTGTATTTAATGAAGGATTTCAATTACAATCAGGTACTTCAGCAATCTTAAAATATAGCATGAAAATGCCAGCTGAATCAGGTATGACAGGTGGAGTAACAGCAGTTAAATACACATCAGGAGCAACTGAAGATATATTATATTCTCCAGTAGCATATGTAATTAATGGAAATGAAACTGTAAATATAGAATTACAAAAGAAATTCGAAAATCTTCCTATAGGAACAGCACCAAGTGAGTTGGAAGACGGATTAGCAAACATTAAATTTAGATTATTATACTTTAATGAAACAACAGGAGATTTAGAAGTATTAAAAGATTCATCAAATAATGAAATAATTGCAACAACAGATTCAAACGGAATTGCAAAATTCACTAACATTCCTGCAAGAGAATATGTTTTAGATGAAGTAACAACATTTACTAATTACTCAAAATGTGATGGAATTTTATATGATGTTGAGCCTGGAGACACAATAAACGCAAGTGAAAATATAGTTGTAAACCCATTAAAAAGAAGCACAGTAACAATTGATAAATTATGGAATGGTCATGCTGATGCAAGTAAACCAGCAGTTACACTTAAGTTATCTAGAAAAAATGAAAATGGTGATGAATTAATATTTAATAAAACTGCAACATTAGGTAGTGATGGAAAAGCTGTTTTCAATAACATCCCTTACGGAGATTATACAATAACAGAAACAAGAGGAACTGATGGATGGACACCAGAAGTAGCATCAAAAGATTTAGCTGTTTATGCAGAAACAGTTCAAGGAACATTTAATAACATACCATCAAAAGCAACATTGAAAATTGTAAAATCTGTTCCAAGAAGAGAAAGTGTTGATGGATTAACATTTAAAATTACAGGAAGAGGAAAAGTAACTTATTTAGATGAACATGGTGAAGAGCAAACAACAGATAGTGAAACAATTGTTAAAATAGGTGATGAAACAACATATGGTTCAAATGTAACTGTTGAAAAATCAAATAATGATACAATTGCAACAATAACTATTTCAGATTTATATTTAGGATTATATACAATAGAAGAAATTGATATACCTACTATTTCTGGAATTGCTAAATATCCAGCTGTAACTCAATATGCTACATTAAGCACACAAGGTTCAACAGTAACTGTTGATATTGTTAACAATTATAAATATGGTACATTAGAAATAAATAAAACTGCAAAATTAAAAGATAAAGATACATACACAGATATGGGTGGATTAGAGACATTCCAAATTCGTGTACATGGAACTTCTTTATATGGAAATTCAGTAGATGAAGTAATACCATTAGATGTTGATGGACATGGTGCTATAACTCTTGAAATTGGTACATATACTGTTGAAGAAGTTAAAGATATTCCATTTAAAGGATTTACTGCATACTATGAAACAGATGGTACTTATAGCAAAACAGCTCCTCAAGTAACAGTTAAGTATGATGAAACAGTTACACAAAATATTTATAATGAGTTCGACGCAGTAGGATATGTAAGAGTTGAAAAATCATTAGAAGGAATTACAAATCCTGAAGATGTTGAAAAAATTAAAAATATGGGAATCAAATTTGCTGTAATAGGAAAGAACGTTGCAGGTCAATCAATTGGTACAGATAAAAAAGGCGAAATTATAGAAATTAATCAATATGACCCAGATAAAAATGTGGCATATGGTATTTCAGGTCCAATTCCAGCATATGGTGATTATGCTATAGAAGAGGTTGAAAGTACAGTTCCTGAATTCTATGAGGGAGAAGCAGCTCAAGAGATAGAAATTACTGCAGATAATACATTAGAGACTCCATTAGTTATAGATGTAACTAATAAAAAAGGAAAAGGAAATTTAGAAATTGTTACAAAAACAGATCCAGAAGGTGGACCATTAACAGGAATTAAGTATAAAGTTACAAAAGTTAAAATAAATAATGACGGAACATATGTTAAACTTGATGAAGGTCAATCAATCTTTGGAAGCAATGATGTAAGTGATGCAAGTTTTGCTGAATTAACTAACATTGATTCTGGATACTATTTAGTAGAACAAGAAATAGTTCCTGATGGATGGATAAAAGATTTAAGTCAAGTTGTTGAAGTTCCAAATAACAGTACAGGTTATGCAGTTTTTGAAATAACACAAAAGAGAAGTTTAAAACCTAATAAAGTGTTTATTAATAAAGTTGTATTAAATAAAAATGGACAAGTAGCAACAGAAGAAGAAATAAGAAATGCAAAACTTAATTTAAATGAAGAATTTGAAGTTAAGTTAGTAAATGTTGGAACAGGTGCAGAATATTATGTATTTACTTCTGTAAATAATCCAGGTGTAATTCAAGGATTAGAAGCTGGAACATACAGAATTGAAGAGGTTAATAAACCAAAATACATTACAGAAGGATACTATAAAAATGTTGAAGTTCCTGGAGAAATTGAAGGTGCAATCCCAACAATTGAACAACAAAAGATTGAATTAACAGAAGGTCAAGGATATTTATTTACTGTAACTGAAGAAGAAAATACAATACAAAATGTTACATTGACAATTAAAAATACAATAGATACTGATTTTGGATTTGGTGGACAAAGTTCTGCTAATAACTTAAGCAAAATTGATACAAGCGAAGGGCAAGTATCTTATTCATCAAGAGCAATCATATATGTTGTAGATGAAAATGATAAGGCTGTTTCAGGTGTTAAATTTAGTTTATATAATTCAGAAGGAAATATAATAGTTCTAAATACATTAGGATCAGTATTCGAAGTTTCTGAGAAAAAACTTACTATTAAAGGATTACCTGTTGGAAAATATACTTTAAAATGTGTAGAATGTCCAAATGAATTTTTAGCTCCAGCAGATAAAACAATATATGTTTTTGGTGATGCAGCACAAGTTGGAAAAGTAGAAGTACAAAAGAATATTCCAAGAGGAACAATAAATCTTTCTGCAATGTATCAAACAATTAATGGCGAATCAAAATATGTAACACGTTCAAAATATAAAATTGTAGATAGTAGTACAGGAGAATTAGTTAAATTTACAAAAACAGCTACTGGAGATTATCAGAAGAGTAATTTAGATGATGCAAATCCAATTATTACATTAAAAACTGGTTCAGTTGAGTTAAGTGGACTTGAAGTTGGTAAATATGAAATTGGATTAGTTGATGTACAAGATGGATTTGGAGTTATAAATAGTAATCCTACAATTGTTGAGTTAAGCGCAAATGAAGTAAAAAATGTAGTTATTGATGTTGCAAAACTAGGAATTGTTAAAGTTGACCAAGGAATGCATACTGCAATGTATCTAAATGAAGCAGGTCAATTATATATTGCTGGTTATAGTGCAGCTCCAAACAGTTTTGCAAATGGTACAAGTGCTGCATATACTACAGTACAATTTGAAAAAATTAAATTCCCAGTAGATAATGTAAAAATAGAGAAATACATTATTGATGAAAGCATGGGACTTGCTATTGATAGTGAACAAAGACTATGGTATTGGGGATATGATAGAGGTGTATTTAATATGGGTCATGCAAGTATTCCTAAACAATTAATTCCAGATGGTAGTGAAGGAAAATTTGTTGATGCCCAAGCATCTTGCACGCAACAAACTGGTATTGCACTAGATTCAAATGGTAGAGTATGGGTTGCAGGAAGAAATAAAACAGATTCTCAATTTGCTCAAACATTGAACTCAGGATTAAGTTTAATTACTGATTTTGAAAATGGCGAGAACAGAATTATTATTAGTAAATTAGCTAAATTAAGATATAATAGTACTTCATCAAATCCTACACGAACAACTTTAGGTGTTATAGATTCAACTGGAAGATTATGGACTTGGGGCAAAAATCCTGATACAACAGGAACAAGATCAACTTCTGACGTACCTGTTTGTATTTCAGACAATACAGAAATGAAAAATGTTAAAGATGCACTTATAACAAACGATTATGCAATGGCATTAGATAATGACGGAAATGTTTGGGTTTGGGGATCAGGTAATGCTTCAAGCAGCACTTGGCCAACTAAAATGGATTCATCTTTATTCAATGATAAGAAAATTAAACAAATTTCTGGTATGAGTGATATGGCTATTGCTATAGATGAAGATGGAAATGTATGGACTTGGGGGTCAGGATATTTAGGACACACAAATAATCAATCTAGTACAAGTACTACACCAAAATGCATAACTGGTGAAACAGGAATGTTAAAAGGTAAAGTAATTAAAGATATTGAAGTAGATTCTACAAATTCTAAAGTTATGGCAGTAGATGAAAATGATAATTTATGGATATGGGGAAATATTTCATATTTAGCACCAGAATATGATGAGGGATCTTTAGGAAAATTATCTTGGAAATATGAAAGAAACTTAGAATATAATTTGAAATTTAAAGATGTTCTTGTATCATTCCATTATGGTCCATCATACTTTGCAATTGATGATATTGGTAGAGTATGGTCTTGGGGTGGAAACTCTTATGGTCAATTAGGAACAGGAGATACTAGTAATTATGTAAGTGAACCAAGAGTTATTGATATGCCAAGTAATATAAAGATAAAAAAGGTTGCTTCACAATACATGCATACTTTAATGTTAAGTGAAGATGGAAGAGTATTCTACTGTGGAAGATATAATTATAATGTTAAAGAAATAACTAATAGTTTTGGATTGCAAAATGATAACGAAATTGTAGATATTATATGTGCAGTTGATAATCAATATGCATTAGATTCAAATGGTAAAGTATATTCTATAAAGACATCTTCTGGTGGTAATGTAACAGTACAATGCATTTCTAATGATGCAGAAGGAGATATTGTAAGAGATAATGCAAAAATTATTAAAATAACATCTAGTAACTCTAACTGTGTATATGCACTTTCTGAAGAAGGAAAAGTATATTATATAAATACAAGCAGCAGTACAGTTAGAACACCAAGATTATGTGAAATTGATGCAAGCATTGTTGATATTGCAAACAATTATGCATTAGATTCAAACGGAAGATTATGGACTTATCCTAGTCCAAATGATACAACTCAAAATTATGAGCAATATAATACATACTATAATGGTAATCCATTAGAAGAATTCTATAATAATGATTCTAATTACAAAGTATTGAAGTTATATTGCGGTCCAACAACTACTATAGGACGTAATGTTATAGTAAGAGATTCAAATGATAAGTATTGGCATTTAGAAGGTTCTTCAGCACCTGAAGTACAAATTCCAATTAAGAATTATCAAAGATTTTCTTATGATTACAGTAATTTAGATATAATGTTAGTAATAGATGAATATGGACAAATTTGGGAATGCACAAGTACTGGAACAGCAAGAGCTTTAACAGAAAATCAAAACCCAATGTATGATATAAAAATTAAACATATATTCTCAAATACTTATGTTAGTGATTTAAATAATAATTTATATGCATTTAATGGTTCTGGAAAACCTGTTGTTGTAGGAATTTCGCCATCTGATTATATGAAAGATAGTTTAACTATTGATCAAATAATTGAAGATGCAACTGAATCAGTAGCAGTAGATTCTAACGGAAAATTATGGTTTGGAACTACATCAGGAGTAACATGCTATAGTGATGATACTGAATCTGAATTAGGGGCAAAATATACAAATTCTAATTTCAAAATTGTAAAAATATTCAGAGGACCAAAAAGTAGCACAGGTAATGACTATGATGGACGCTATTGGTATTATAGATACTACGCTGTGGATAATGAAGGTAAGTTATGGCAATGGGGAAATGGTACTGGAACTGCAAAACCAACACTTCTATGTGATTTAGGAAGTACTGATATTACAAAAGATGCAAGCTTTGAAACAATTGTAGATTCAACTAGATATGTGTATATTCTAAAATCAAACAATGGAAATGTATGGGTTTGGGGAACAAATGCAAATGGAAGATTAGGAAATGGAACAACATCAAATGTTACAAGTCCATATCATATTAATGATGCTATTAGTACTGAAACTGAAAGAAAATATATAAAAGATATATCATTTAGTAATAATTCAGGAATTATACTATGTACAGATGGAAGCATATATGTAGCTGGAAAAGCACAATATAATACAGAAACATCAAGCTATATAAATGCTACAACATGGACATATGTTGATACAGTTGCAAATGCTGAAAAGGTAAAAGCAACATCACCAAATAGTTCAAGTGATACTTATATGATAGTTGTTAATAACCAAACTACAAACAGTAAAGAATTATGGACATTTGGATATAATTATTATAATACTTCACAAAAAGCAGTATGTGGATTAGAAGATAATACATCAAAATTTATTAATACACCACAAAAATCTATGGATTTGAATGCTGATATAGTTGACTTTGTGTCTACTACAGGAAACTATTCAGGTTCATGTGTAATAATGATTGATGAATCTGGTAAGTTATATCAATGGTTGAATGATTCAACTTTAGGAAGACATACATTCAGCTTGTACGATGATATTGCTTCAAAAGTAGAAGAAATGTATGGAGCAGTTAACCATGATAATTTAGTTAAAGTTGCAGGATATATAAAAGGTAGCGGCGGAACATATTACGATTTTGTAAATGGAAAAATTATTACTATAATAACATCTTCAAGAAAAATTAACAGTTATTCTATTTCAGATTTTGCACCTGAAGGAAAAACAATTGTAGAATATGTTAATGGTGGTAAAGCTTTAGCTTCAGATAATACTTTATATGTATGGGAATCTAATACTGGATTATATAATTCAATAACATCTCCAGTATGTACTACAACAAGAAATGAATATAATACAAACGCACCAATGAAAGCAAACAATGTAGTTATTAATGTCCCAGAGGACAATGCATTATATGGAGTTAAGTTTGATAGTTTAATAAATGATAAATTTGCAATTGATAAAAATGGAGCAATATGGTACTTTACAGTATCAGGTCCTGCACATAAATTATCAGGAGAAACAATAACATATAAAAAAGAAAATGTTAATACAACAAGTACAGTCGCTGAAGTTGTTGGTGAAAATGAAGTAAGAATGGAAAACGGAGACATAGTAAGCCTTGTTCCAACAGGAACAAATACATGGACTTATACTTGTGTTGACGAAGCTACAGAGTATACAACAGCTACATCAAGTACACCAATTTCTATAGACGAAGTTGTAATTAAAAATCAAACACCTCATAAAGCTTTAGGTACAAATGGTAAATTATATGTTTGGGGTCAATATACAGGTATTGAGGACTATAAAGATAGCGACGGAATAGTTTGTCTAACAGAAGAACAATATACAGTTCGACCAGTATATTCTCACACAAACGGTTGGGTATCTATTCAAGCTACTCATTAAAATAAAATAAATTTAAATTCTATAAAAAAGACATATGACATTCTGTCATATGTCTTTTTTGAAACATTTGGGGACGGTCTTGTTTTGTTTCAAAAATGAAACATTCCGGGACGGTCTTAAAATGTGTCAAATTTGAAACAAAACAAGACCGTCCCCAAATGTTTCACTTGCCAAATGCTTTAATATGTAGTATAATATCAAGAGTTCAATTAAGATATTTAAAGAGGAGAGATTATATTTATGTTTCAAAAATTAGAAGATGTTGAAAAGAAATATATTGAGTTAACTGAAAAAATAAGTGACCCAGATATTATAAACAATTCTCAAAACGAATGGAAAACTTATATGAAAGAACATGCAGAACTTGAGCCAATTGTTATGAAATTCAGGGAATATAAGAAAGTTCAAAAAGAATTTGAAGAAGCTAAGGAAATGATGAATGACCCTGAACTTAAAGATTTAGCCGAAATGGAAATGTTAGAGAAAAAGGAATTAATTCCACAAATTGAAGAAGAATTAAAAATCTTGTTAATTCCTAAGGATCCAGATGACGATAAAAACGTTATATGCGAAATTAGAGCCGGTACTGGTGGTGATGAGGCTGCTTTATTTGCTGGAACTTTATTTAGAATGTACAGTATGTATTGTGAAAGAAAACACTGGAAATTAGAGGTTTTAAACGAAAATGAAACAGGTCTTGGAGGATACAAAGAAATTTCTTTCATGATAACAGGTAAAGGTGCTTATAGCAGAATGAAATTCGAAAGTGGAACACACAGAGTTCAAAGGGTTCCAGATACTGAAAGTAGTGGTAGAATTCATACTTCAGCTGCAACAGTTGCTGTTTTACCGGTTGTTGAAGATGTTGAAATTGATATTAATCCAGCTGACATTAAAATGGACGTATTTAGAGCTTCTGGTGCTGGTGGACAACATGTTAATAAAACATCATCTGCTGTTAGATTAACACATATTCCTACTGGACTTGTAGCTGAATGTCAAACAGAAAGAAGCCAAGTTCAAAACAGAGAATACGCAATGAGATTACTTAAATCTAGATTGTATGAAATTGAAAAAGAAAAAAGAGATTCAGAACTTAGAAATGAAAGAAAAACTCAAGTTGGTTCTGGTGATAGAAGTGAAAAAATTAGAACTTACAATTATCCACAAGGTCGTATAACAGACCACAGAATTGGAATGAGTATTTATCAAATGGAAGATTTCTTAAATGGAAATCTTGATGAAATGATTAACAACTTAATTGCGGCTGATAGAGCTGAAAGATTAAAAAGCGAAGATTAATAAAAAGAACATTTTGGGGACGCGTACCAAAATGTTCTTTTTTTTGAACTAATTTGGTGAAACGGATTGGGAACGGCCATGTTTTCTAATCCTTAGGGAAGCACAAGTTTCCAGAATATTACAAAAATATTTCAAACAATATGTCGAAAATATTACCAAAAAGAAATGAAAATGTAATATTCTTTAGTATTTATATTTCCGTAAATAACCTCGAAAAATCCCGAAAATACACATATTGAAAGACATTTATTTTTATAGTAAATTGAATTTAATAAAAAATTCGGGAGGATTAATTATGAAAAACTTGAAGGGAAAAATTTTAATTGGTATCGTAGCAATTGTTGTTGCATTCATAGCAGTAATTAGCTCTTTTGCATTTTTCAAAAATGGAATTAATTTCATGAATGATAACAATAATGCTCCATATGAATTAAATGCAAATTCAACTCAATATAATTTGAGCTCAAAAGACATTATTAAAAAGGGAACTGAATTATTAGGTGTTCCTTATCAATTTGGAAAGAAAGGAGTATATTATTACAACGTTTATGATGGTAATAATTCATTAAACTCAAGCAATTTATATAACTCTTCTGTTATGTTTGAAAACAGAAGTCAAACATACCAAGAGCGCCAACCTAATGGCTCAGTTTTAACTAAATATACATATGGAATTGATTGTAGTGGATTAGTGTATTATACATTAACAGCACTTAATTGCAAAACTAAAGGGTATAATTATCAAAACCCTGTGCCAGTTGATACAGCACATTGGCTAACTACAAACGGAACAATTCAAAGAGGAAATAATGAGAAAAAAGTTAATGTACTAAAACAAAACGAGAAAATAACAAGCCAAATTAGATACTATAATCGTAATGATGGTACAGAAATTCCTTCAGGTTCAATTATAATTTCAGACGTTGTAGAAAATGGAGTAAGACAAGAAGCTAAGAGTCATGCTTGGATTTATTTAGGAAATTTCCAAAATGTAAATGAATTAAAGAATTGGCTTGTAAATGCAGCTGGAGTTCCTGCTTCTTATTTAGAACGTACTAATTTAAATGGACAATCTGTTATATATGATGACGGAAAAGGTGGAACACATTGGAGATTAGAAGCTGCAGGTAGTGTAGGTGTAAGAATTAGTAATGTTGATCCAGATGATGGTTCAGCAGATAGTGGAAAAGTTATAGGTAGAATTTGGGCTTTCCAAGTATCCGATGATATTGAAGTAACAGGACAATATAAATTTACAATTCAAAAAGTTGACACAAAAGGAAATGCAATAGAAGGTTCATCATTCAAGGTTCAAAAAGAAGAAGATACATTAAAAGATATTGAAATGGAAGCTGTTAATGGAAGATTAGGTCGTGTATCAACAAAAAACCCTATAGCAATTTCGTCTATTAGTAAATCAGATGTTTATTATATAGAAGAAATAACTGCACCAAATGGATATGAAAAATTCCAAGATAAAATAAAATTGGAAGTAACTAAAATTATATCAGGTAATAAATACTTAATTCATAAAGTTAAAGTATATTCTTTAAACTCTAATAATGAGTGGGAAGAACAAGCTAGAACAAATGATGAATATCAATATTTTAATGGTAAAGTTAAAGTTGATTGGGATGCTGCAAACGGAAATATTGGAGTTACAATTAAAAATGAAAAAATCGATTTAGCATTAAAGAAGACAATAACAAAAGTAACTAACCAAGAAGGTGAAACAAAAGACGTTACAAAAGAAAACAATTTTAATGTAAGCAGAAGTTTCAGCGAATCTGGTTACACGGACTTAGCTAATAATAATGCAAATATAGGTATTAATACTTCTAAACTAGCAAATGGCGAAGAAACAAATGCTACATACTGGATGAATAAAACTCCAGTAGAAGTCGAAGTAGGTGAAGAAGTTCAATATTCAATTAAAGTATTTAACGAAGGTGAAGTCAAAGCTAAAGCAAGCAAAATTACAGATTATATTCCTGCTGGATTAAAATTAGCTGAAAACTCTCCTGTTAAATATAACCATAATGGAACAATTACAGTACTACAAGCACAAGAAAATCCAGAATTTGGATATAAATATGATGAAGCAAATAATGTTTTATCAATTGCATTAAAAGGAAATGATGAAAATACAGATTTCATTTCAGAGTTTAATGGAACAAATCTTTCTTATGATGAAATTATAGTAACTTGCAAAGTTGTTGAAGGTGCAACAGGAATTTTAACAAATGTTGCTGAAATATCAGAATATCAAACACCTTATGGAATAATTAACAATGATGTTGATTCTACAAAAGATAACTGGCAAGCTGAAGGCGATGAAAATAAATTAACAAATACAAAAGATTCAGATACTTGGAGAAATTACTCTAATGGAAAATCTGAAAATGCAAATGATGCAGAATGGCATCCAGACTTTATTGCACAAGATAGAGGATTAAACAACAACTATGGTGATGATGATGATTTTGATAAATTAATTGTTAAAAAAGATTATAAATTAACACTTAAGAAAATTAATCAAGATACAAATCAAACAACAGATGATATTCAATTTGAAGTTACAAGAAATAGTTCACTTAAAGAACAAGGAGAAGATTTAGGAACAATTTCTACACAAAACGGTATAAAAGAATTTAAAGAAACAATAAACAATAATGCTGAAGGTACAATTACTTATACTTTTAAAGAAGTTCCAAATGCAAATTATGTTCAATTAAAAGATTTATTAAAAATTGACTTAAGAATTGTAAATGGAAAAATTACATCTTACAACTTTGCTTATGCTAATCGTAAATATAGTGGAGTAAGAGATAGTGAAAAAGTATATACATTCTCAGTTCAAGGTATTGAATTAACTATTAAAGTAAATGTAAATTATAATACAAATGAAGTTACAGTTGAAATTGGTAACAAACAAGCTACAAGTTCAGAATATGGAATTGGTATTAGAAAAGTTTCTTCTGGAGATGGAAGAGCTATGACAGGGGTTACTTTTGATGTAACAAGAAGACTTAATGGTGGAGAAAATGAAACAATTTCATTAGAGGCAACAAATTCATCAGGTGATACAAATATTCTAAATAATATAATTGATTTAAACACAGTAAGAATATCTGATTATTATGAATTTACAGAAACAAATACTTTACCTGGATACACAAAATTAACATCACCAATTAAAGTATGGGTTAATAAATATACAACAAATAATGAGAAATTTGATGTTCAAAATTTCACAATAGAATGTGAAAATAAAAGAATGATTATTAATGATGGAACAAAAGAAAATAGTTTCGTAATTACACAAAACGGTGTTGATTATGAAGTAACTGCTTCAACAGTAAACAATAATGGAGTTAAAACATTAAAAATAACAGTACCAAACGCACCAAGCAACCCAGTTCCAGTTGAAATTACAAAAGTTAGTAAAGAAGATGGAACACAATTAAAAGGTGCAGATATAGAAGTAAGAAAAGTACTAACAAATACTAAATTACAAACAACAACAGATTCTTTAGGAACAATTTTATATACAGATAGTGTTGATGCTGAAACAACATCTGTATCATATGAATTAAAAGAATTAAATGCACCAGAAGGATATGATAACATATTCTATGGAAAAACAATTAAATTAGATGTTACATTAGCAAGTGGTGTTGTAAGTACAGTTACTGCAAAAGTTTATAATGGAGATACAGAAGATACAGACATATCAGCTGAAGTTTCTGCAACAGTTGAAAATGGAACAGTTAAAGTATCAATATCAAATCCAAAAACTGTAAAAGTAGTTGACTTAGCTTTAAGAAAAGTAATAGTAAGTGTTGATGGCAAAGATGTAGATAGTTCAATGGGTAAATATGATAGATTAACTGAAAGTGATAGAAAAGTATCAATTAGAACTATTATGTTAAATTTACGTCAAGGTACAAACGCATTTTATTATTTAAATAAAACACCTATTTTAGTACAACGAGGAAGCAAAATTAAATATCAAATTAGAATTTACAATGAGGGTGAAGAAATTGATGCAACAGCAAGCAAGATTAAAGATTACATTCCAAGTGGATTAAAATTTGAAAATGCTTACTACAGAAATGAACAAACACCTTTAACAGAAGGTACAGATTATACATTAGAAAATAATACATTAACAATCAATGTATTAAATAGCAAAAATTTAATTGCTAAATATGATAATGCAAACGACATATTATCATCTGATTATGTAACAGTTGAATGTTCTGTAAAGGAAACAGCAAAAGGTATTTTAACAAATGTTGCTGAAATTGCAGAATATAAAACAACAGAAGGAATTGTAACAGAAGATAGAGATTCTGAACCTGCAAACTGGATAAACCCTGTTGACGGAAATGTAAATAACAATGGAAATGTTAATTATACAGAAAATCAAAAATGGGTTGATTATGCAGGAAAATCTACAAATGTTCTTGAAGAAGCAGTTTACAAAAATTATGTTGGACAACAAGATGATGATGACTTTGAAAAAGTATTAGTTGGAGATGTTGATTTAGTACTTAAAAAAGTAATCACAAATGTTGGAGAAACATCTGTAGATGATTTAGAAGAAAAATATCAAAGATTCCAAAATGGTGAAATAAATGTTGATACTTCTAAAATGAATAATGATACAAATATAACAACAGCAGAATATTTAATGAACAAAACTCCAATTAAAGTAAAAATTGGTGATGAAGTAACATATCAAATTAGAATTTATAATGAAGGTTCAATAAATGCTGATGCAAGCCAAATTAAAGATTATATTCCTAAGGGATTAACATTTAAGTCTGCAAGTTATAATGGAAATGCCTTAGTAGAAGGAACAGACTATACACTTAATGATCAAAACGTTTTAACAATTTCAGCAATGAAAGGTCATTTAATTGATAGTTATGATGGTGTTGAACCAAAATATGATTATGTAACAGTAGTATGTACAGTTAATGGTCAAGTAAGAGGATTACTAACAAATGTTGCAGAAATTTCTGAATATGAAACATCTTTAGGTGTAACAACAAAAGACAGAGATTCTCAAACAACTGGAACTGGTGAATGGCAAGCTCCAGTAAATAGTAATAAAAATACTTTAGATGGAAAATCAGGAGAAAGCTGGGCTAGATATGGTGGAGATGATCAAAACGGCCAGTTTGCTGATTATCCAGACCAACAAGATGATGATGACTTCGAAAAAATTATTGTTACAACAGGTTATACTTTAAAAGTATTAAAAGTTTCTAATAATACAGGTAGCGGAATTGATGGAGCTGAATTTAAAGTTAATGATGAAGATTTAGTTACTGATGAAAATGGTTACACACAAACATTAGGTTTATTTGAAATGAATCTAACACAAAATTTATTAGGAAAACTTGATATGTATACAATCAAAGAAGTTTCAACAAAAGAAGGATATTCAAAGATTGGAATTAGAAGAAATCCAAATGCTCCAGAAGAAATAATGGATGAGTTCTATGTATTTATTAGACAAGAACTTAGAAATGACGGAAGCATTGAAATTACAGGTGGATACGTTAATTTCTTAGCTCCAAGGGTTGAAGGCGCATTTGAATTTAGAGGTAATAATAAAACAATAACATTATATACAACAGACGAAGATGGAAATTATATTCCTGTACAAATTAAAATAGCAGAAGATAGTGCAAATATAGGAAATTACGATATTCTAGTTACAGTAGGTAATAATATTAAAGATTCAAAGTACGATTTATATATTAAAAAAGTTGATGAAGATGGAAATAATGTAAATGGAACTAAATTCCAAATATCTTCTGATAACATGTATAGACCATATGAATATTATTACACAACAACAGAAGGAACAATAAATCTAGGAGAATATAAAATTTCTAATGAAAATGTTAATGTAGATGATAATTTCATTATTGAAGAAATTGAAACAGCATCTAACTTACATTTATTAGAAGACAAAATTCAATTAGTTGTATCTAAAGCTTTAACAGAAAATGGCTATGAACCTACTTCTATTAAATTAGTGGCAGGTGAAAATGAAACAGAACCAGGTACAAACGTTACACTTGAAGGTGTTAAATTAAAAGGTGGAGTAGGAACAGTTAATGTAACTGCAAAATTGGAAAATGGAGTAGTAACAGTAACAATTCCAAATAAAATGAAAATATTTGATTTAGCACTTCGTAAACATGTTATTAATGTAAATGATGATGAAATTAATAGATGGAGTAATCCTGCAGTAGATGCATCAAAATTAATTAGTGGAGAATCTACAACAGCTACATATAACAACGGAAAAAATCCAGTAGAAGTTCATATAAAAGATACTGTATTATATGGTATTAAAGTTTATAACGAAGGTGAAATCAATGGATTTGCTGAGGTAGTTATGGATGATGTTCCAGAAGGATTAGAAATGATTGCTCCTGGAAATGGTGAAGATGATACTTCATCAATCAATAGTGAATATAGATGGAAAATGTACAGAAAGATTAAAAATGGTGAAGCTGTTGACGTAAATGATGTAGTTACATATAATAATATAACATATGTCGAAACAGATAATGCTTCAGAAACTGAAATAATTAGAACAGATTATTTATCAAAAGCTGTTGGAGAAAGTGTAATGAAATTATACTCTCAAGTTAACCCTAACCTAATGAAAGCATTTGATAAAAATACAATGATTGAACCAGATTCAAGAGAGGTTAGAGTTGAGTTTAAAGTTAAAACTTCAAATAATGAAGGAGATGTAATAATCAATAAAGCTCAAATAAGCGAAGATACAGATGAAGATGGAAATCCAGTTGATGACATTGATTCAACACCAAATGTTTGGGAAGATTCTCCAAGAGATGATGACCAAGATATTGAAAAATTAATAGTAGTAAGAAGAAAAGAATTTGACTTAAGTCTACGTAAATTTATTACTCAAGTAAATGACAAAGATTTAGAAAATTCAAGAGAACCACAAGTTGATACATCTAAACTAGTTAGTGGTAAAGCTACAACAGCTACATACAAACATCCAAAAGAAGACCAAGTTGTACTTGTAAATCCAAGTGATGTTGTAACATACACAATTCGTGTATATAATGAAGGTGAAGTAGATGGATATGCTAACTTAGTAATGGATGATATTCCTGAAGGTGTAGACTTCTTACCTGAAAGCGAAATTAACAAAGCTTATGGATGGGTAATGCTTGCAGAAGTAGGTAATGTAAGTGATTCTGCAGTTACAGGTGGAGTAACTGAAGATGGAATTATCTACAACGGTAAAAAATATCAAGTCACAAATGATGCTTCAGAAGCAAAAGTAATTGTTACTGATTATTTAGCAATGAATAATGGCGAAAATAACCTAATTAAAGCATTTAATCCATATGAAAATAAATTAGACTACAAAGATATTAAAGTTCAATTCAAAGTTGAATCTGTTAAAGCAGATAAAATAATAACAAACTATGCTCAAATTACTGATGATTGTGATAATGAAGGAAATCCTGTAGACGACAGGGATTCAACACCAAATGTTTGGGAAGATACACCAAGAAACGATGACCAAGATTATGACGTAATCAAAGTTGGATACTTTGACCTAGCCTTATACAAATGGGTAAGTACAGCAATAGTTACAGAAGATGGAAAAGCAACTGAATATCCAAGTAAACATACACAAAATGACAAAACAAATATGGTAAACGTAAGTATACCAAAGAACAAATTAAACAAAGTAGAAGTTAAATTCAAATATCAAATTAAAGTTGAAAACGAAGGAACAGTTGCAGGATATGCAAAAGAATTAAAAGACCACATTCCAGCTGGATTAAAATTCGTTGAATCTGACAACAAAGAATTTGGATGGACTCTACAAGAAGACGGAACAATTACAACAGACTATTTAAAAGACACATTATTAAATCCAGGTGATACAGCAGAAGTAACAGTAGTGTTAACATGGATAAATGGTGAAACAAACTTTGGTCAAAAAATAAACTATGCAGAAATCAGCAAAGACCAAAACGAATTTGATTGGCCAGATATCGATTCAACACCAAACAACTTTAAAGATACACCAAAAGAAGACGACGAAGACAGTGACATAGTAATGTTACAAATCAGAACAGGATTTGAAAATACAATATATATTGTAATAGCCCTAGTTGCAACAACAATAATTGCTGCCGGAGTTGTAGGAATCAAGAAATATGTTTTAAATAGAGAATAAGGCATTTGACACATTTGGGGACGTGACACATTTGGGGACGGACTCAAAATGTGTCAAAAATGACACAAAAGGGGACGGTCTTGTAAAACAATAAATAAACACAACTAATTATACTTTAGTAATTAGTTGTGTTTTTTATTAACTTTAGAGAAAACCCCCAGCTATGCTGGGGGAAATAGAAAACTT
>SAMEA3663057__coassemble_165_pt1 | contig 21028 bp, 24 predicted proteins | sample SAMEA3663057__metabat2_high_PE_009 | metagenome-assembled genome bin SAMEA3663057 (sample SAMEA3663057) | pig gut metagenome | biome: pig gut; feature: pig-associated habitat; material: faeces | place: France | collected 2012
CTATAAGTTTTCTATTTCCCCCAGCATAGCTGGGGGTTTTCTCTAAAGTTAAAAAGAAAAGCAGTCTTTTAAAAGACTGCTTTATCTTTTTTTACCATTTAGTATGAATACACTAAATATACTTAATGCAAAAAGAACTTTTATTAATCCAGATAAGAAAAAATATGCTCCTGCTATAAGTATTGCAAGTGATATCAATATCATCAATACTACTCCTGCAGATTTGAAAAACTTTTTTACATCCATTTTATCCCCCTGCCAATTGGCTTTTAAGAACTCTATTTACCGTTTAGGTATAGGTTATCAACCTATTAACATCTATATTATACCATATTATGTTAAACATTTCAAATTTTAAAACTTATCGCAACCTACTATTTTCTGGTTATATTTCCAAATTTCTTCTTAAAAGCCCTTGACTTTTGCGATAATCTGTTATAAAATAGTAAAGCAATTAAATTGACATATGACTTGAAGGCAAACTTCTCCCCGGTAGTTTCACTTTAAGTTTCATATATAAATTAAATTATTTTATGAAATGGAGGGTAATTTTTACCATGAATAACACTACATATGTATTAAAAGGAAATGAAATCGAAAGAAAATGGTATATAATTGATGCTGCAAACAAACCATTAGGTAGAGTAGCAACAGAAGCTGCTAAATTATTAAGAGGAAAACATAAACCTACTTATACACCAAACATGGATGCAGGAGATCACGTTATAATACTAAATGCAAGTGAAGCTATTTTCACTGGAAAAAAATTAGACCAAAAAATTTACAGACACCATTCAGGATATATTGGTGGTATGAAAGAAACTACTGCAAGAGTAATGATGGAAAAAAATCCAGAAAAAGCAATGATGCTTGCAATCAAAGGAATGCTTCCTAAAAACACATTAGGAAGACAAATGCTTAAAAAAGTAAGAATTTATGCTGGTAGCGAACATGACAACGCAGCACAAAAACCAGAAATTTGGAATTTCTAATTTAAATTAAGGGAGGAAATAAAAAATGCCTAAAGCAAAATCAGAAAAAATAGTTTTCTACGGTACAGGAAGAAGAAAAAAATCAATTGCAAGAGTAAGATTAGTTGAAGGAACAGGTGTTATCACAATTAATGGTAGAAATATTGATGAATATTTCGGTGCTGAAACTTTAAAAGTTATAGTAAGACAACCATTAACAGCTACAGACACAGTTGCTAAATATGATGTAATTTGTAAAGTAATCGGTGGTGGATTCACAGGTCAAGCTGGAGCTATCCGTCATGGTATCTCAAGAGCTTTATTACAAGCTAATGGAGAATTTAGACCAACTTTAAAAACTGCAGGTTTCTTAACAAGAGATCCTCGTATGAAAGAAAGAAAGAAATATGGTTTAAAGAAAGCAAGACGTGCACCACAATTCTCAAAGAGATAATATTTATACAAAAAGAAGCTTTTTACAGCTTCTTTTTTATTTTACTAATTCAATTAAATCCTCATCTTTTATTCCATTTAGATTATAATAAGTGCTTGGTACTTCCCCCACTATTACAGCTTCTGCAATTAGCACTTGATTTTTTATATTTTCTTCAATTGTATCAAATGGAGTTAGAATTGTAACTTTACAATTAACATTTAAATATATTCTATGCAATGTTTGATTTATACCAGCATGTGAAAACTGTGATACTAAATCTGTTTCAACATTACCGATGGTTGACATTTTAATTGGAATATTAGGTCCCCTACCTGATAATATTTTAGTACCTGTGAATGTTCCAAGTTTTATGGAAAATTCTTCACAATTATAATTTTCTAAACCTTCTTGAATTTTTAATGCAACATCTGACGTAATTGCATTTACTGTTACAATATTCATTTGAATCATTTTAACATTTCCCTGTTCATCTTTAACTACATTTGAAATATCCTCATATTTATATTTTTCCATTACAATAGTTGCCTGTTCATTTGAAATCTTTGTTTCAATAGACTTTGCCATATCAATGCACATTGCATCCATAATAGGATTTATAGTTGATATTATTTTATTGGCAATAAAAACTGCAATAATTACAATTATAAAAAATGTTATTAATTTTTTATTTTCGAATTTATTAATCTTCTTATTGTTCCAGTTAGGTCCCACGATAAAATTGCTTTTTTTTCTGTTAAACTTAGGGATTAGAAATCTTTTTCTAGAATAGATTTTATCCATATATATCCTATACAAATTTTGGAATAAATAACTGCTGACCTACGTTAATTCTATTCTCATCTTCAATTCCATTTACTGATGCAATTGCATTTGTTGTACTTCTAAATTTTTTAGCAATATTCCATAAAGTATCTCCAGGCTTTACAAAATATACAACTATACTGTAAATGTTTTCATCTTGATTTTCGTTTAAATCAACATTGTCAATAACTTTTATTTCTATCATTTTAGAAACATCTGCACTCACATCCATCTCTATATTAGCTTCAATACTTCCATCCGGCATTAACTCGAATTTTTGTGTTACAATTTCAATATTAGTATTTAAATTAGAATTTGCTAACACTCCAGGGCAATCCAAACTATAGTTAAATGGTAATGTTTGTATTTTAACATCAATTCTATTTGTTGAACTAGAAAGGAACATGAATTTTATCTCCAATTCTCCATCATACATAATTTTATCATTGTATATATTTTGTTTTAATACTTTAGGATTAACTTCTGTATTGCAAATTCGAGCATTTTGAAGTTCTGGAACAATCATTTTTTCTTTAATTGAACATCTATTAGAAACATTTTGTTTATTCTGCATAACAGTAATATTTTTTTGGCTAATATCTAAATTTTCTGTTGGACTATATAAATCTTGAATTATATTTAGTTCCTTTTTCTCAAATACATTACATGATATTTCCAACTCAACTTCTATGTAAATAGAATGTTCTTCTACGCTATTTGGCTTTAATAATACATTTTTGACTTCATATTTTACATTACACAAATTATCATCTGAAATATCTTGTATATCTATAAAGCCCATAACTGGTATTTGCCAATTTACTTCATTTACCCTGTTGTCATCAGTCAAGTATACAATATTAACTTGCATATCAGATTTTGCTAAAATTTTATTATAACTTGTTTTCGTTTCTTTATTTATTATGTTCAAATTTACTTTTAAAATTTCAGCTAAATTATCAGTATTTTCAATAGTTATCGTATCTTTTGCATATGCTTTAGTAATACCATTTCCAAGTAATGAATCCATAGATGCCGATGTATTTAAAACCTGTATATCATTCATATTTTCTAAATCTTTTATAAATTCTACATTTTCATTTGAATAAATATTAACCTCAACCTCTATGCCAACTTTAATATTAACTTTTCTACCATTTAAAATTTTACATTCTATTGTGTTTAGATTTATATTACTATCTAAATTCATACTTGAATTTACATTTTCCATGTCAATTACTTTTGAAAAATCTATAACAGTATTAATTCCTCTTACATTACCAATTTCATCATCTGCAAGATACATTATATAAACTTGTACTCCACCATCAATTCTTATTTTTCCATCTAATACTTCTTTTTTATAAATACACACTGTACCATTTGTATTTATTGTACTTAAAATATCTGGTTTTATATCAGGAATTATTACATCACCTTCAGCAATTATGTTCTCTTTAGCTTTTCCAATTATTTGATTAACACATAAATTTTCCTTTAATGTTTCTATCGCCATTTTCCTACCTCCTATTTTTTATTTAGTACAGTATATTATTAGTGAATTAAGTTTATGACATGATGTGATTAATGGAAACAAAAAAACACGAGGTAAATTCCTCGTGTTTCATATTTTTTTACTATAGTGTAGCTCTTGCTCTTTTCATATCTTCTGGAGCTGGTGGTAGAAATGGGCTGTATTTTTCGCCATCAAACACTTCTAACTCAACAGTTCTAGTTAATACATCTATATAACTCCATGTTGCATTTCTTTCTTCATTATCATATTTTACAATAAACATGTTTGGGTATGCTTTTTGGACTGTAGCTTCTTTTTCAAACGATTTACTCCTTCCTAGCGAACCCTTAACGATTATACGTTGTTTGTTTCCACTCATTTCTTCAATATCTGCTTTAATATTTGAAATATCATTTTTGCAAATCATTTATAATCACCTACTTCTTTAAGATAGCTTCATTATAGCATTCTGAAAAAAAATTGTCAAAGAGGATTATGGTTAACCAAATGGCTATATTTCAGTATTTTCAAGACTTCACGAACCGTGTCGGCTTTATATTACAATTTTATTTCATTTATATTACAAAAATATTACAATATAATAATTAACAATTCGACATTATTCTACATATTATATAGTAACCTTCACAAAAGTTAGAGGTGTTTGATTTGAAGAAAATAAAAAAAGGTGATATTGTTGGTAGAATTTCTTATAAAAAAGACATTATTTTTGTTGTAGATAGGATAATTAAATTAAATAACAATAACCAAATTGCAATTTTAAAAGGATTAACAATGAGAATTAAAGCAGATAGTCCTGTGGAAGACTTAGAGATTATTGATAAACGCATTGTAAAATCAAGTGAACAAAATATTGAAAACAGAATTTTAATGCATATTAGCAAATATACAAAAAGACTAAAAAAAACGCTTAACTATGGTAAAGTTTTACATTTAGATGGCGATAGTAGGTATTCTCAAAAGTCAATAAGGTATTATAGAGATATGGGAATTAACGCTATAGTAAAAAACATTTCAGAAACCAGACAACCGTTTGTTGTTAAAGGGTTGCTTACAAAATTCAGACCAGATATACTTGTTGTTACAGGTCATGATGGAATGATTAAACGTGGAACTGGATTTAACGATATTTATAATTATAGGCATTCTGCTTATTTTGTTAAAACTGTTATACACGCTAGAGAATGGGAAAATTATTCTAATACTTTAGCAATTTTCGCTGGAGCATGTCAAAGTTATTATGAAGCCTTAATTCAAGCAGGAGCCAACTTTGCCTCCTCACCTGCTCGAATATTAATAGATTTTGTTGATCCACTTATTGTTGCTGAAAACATTGCTGTTACTAACAGAAACAAATATGTTTCAATTAAAAATTTTGAAAATGAATTAAGAGATGGTCAAAAAGGAATTAGTGGTATTGGTAGTTTTGGTAAAAAAAATTAAGCTCGAATATATGGTTTATTCGAGCTTTATTATTTTATATTGAATTAGTTTTTTTCATAGAATTTTTCTTCATCTTTATCTAATTTTGTTTTAAATAAACGAGTATTCTTGAAAAATCTTGTACAATCCAATGCAGCTTTTTTTATTTCTTTTTCTTCAGCTGTGTGGAAATTATTATAAATAACCTCATTAAAATCTCTTCTGATTTCATAGAAATACATTCTATCAAATTTATTTAATACAGAATATATATCTAAAGTACTTTCTTTACTTTTACTACTTGATAATGCTGTTTCAACTAATTTCATTACATCTGTTGGATCTAAATCAGTTTGTTTTGAACTTGCAACATCTACAAGATTTTTTAATAAAGTTGTATTACCTTCAAATGCACCAGAAAGAATATCATCAACATTGCATTCAACAACATCAATTAAATTATATTCAAGCATTTTTTCTTCAATTTTCAAGCAACCTTCTACAGAATCTTCATCAGATAATATTTTATTAAATATGTTTACAATTTTATCTAAATCACTATTATTTATACATTTTGCTATAAAATCATATGCTTTTTCATTATCTAAATTATCCAAGTTTTTGATATTTTTATTTAATTCATATACTTTTCCAATTCTTGTAAAATTTTCATCTAATTCTTGAATTACTTCATTAGGATTTGATGATAGATTAATGTAATCTACAAGGAATTGTACATAATCTGATACATTTCCATCTTCTTCAAAGAATGGCTCACTATTATCTCTTAAGAATTCAAATGTTTTGTCATAATTATCTTTTGTTAATGTTTGTTTAATTCTTTCAAAAAGAACATTCATAACATTAACTGGAATTTCTATTTTTGTATTATTGAACATTTCCAATGCTTCATCTGGATAATAATTATAATTTTGAGCAGCAATTTCTAAATATTGTGTATATTGTTCATCATCAATATAATCACTCAAAATATCAACTATTTCCTTCATATTCATAAAGAAAATTTTGTTTTCGCATTTGTTTTGATATTGTTCTAATAATTTAGAGAAATTGTTAATTGTAAATTCTTTTAAATCATCTTTACTATCTATTAATTTAATTAATTCTAAAACTTCTTGTATTCTAAGCTCTGAAATTTCTTCTTCCCCAGATACATAACTATATAATCTTTTATCTTTAAACATAATTTCAGTTTTTACTTTTGTTAAATACATTAATGTTGAAAGATTGTCAAATTCAATATTTTTAGTTTGTTTTAAGAAATTTCTTAATGGTCTATATTTTACTGTAAAGAATTGTTTTAACTCATCATCTATTTGTTCATATATATTTCTCAATTCTTCAACATCTAAACAATAAAGGCTTGTAAGAACTTCCATATAACTAAAGTTTTTAAACAATACATTATAGAATTCTTCGAAATCAGATTGAATTACTGAAATTTTAGCTATTTGATAATCAAAGTTTTTAGCTTCTAACATACTTTCATCAATTCTTCCGTTTTTTGCTCTGAAAGAAATCATTATTTTGTTATTTATAAAATTGTTTATAAGCTTTTTAGCATGTCTTGGTGTTGTTACATCTTTATAAATAAGAACATTTTTTATAACCTTTTCGAATGTACTTTTTTCACAGTATTCTTCTACAAATGCTGGAACTGATTCTTGTGCCAATTCAACTGAATAATCTTTAATATCTCCATTTGAAATACGTGGTACATAAATTTTAAATTGGAACAACTTATCTAGAATTTTTTCAAATTTTAATGGTTTATAGTTTCCGCTTAGCTTAATTTCATTTCTAACATCAATTGCTTTATTTAGTACTTTTTCATCAAAAGGTACTATTAAAATACAATTTGAATTATCATTAAAATACTTAATCTCTTCTAGTGTTTTTAACATTTTAGAAGCATTTAATTTATCAACATCTTCTATAATTATTATGTTTATTTTTTTAGAGTCAATTATACAATTTAAATTTATATTTACATTATCTGCCCTATCGCTACAGATATTATTTAAATTATCTACTGTAACTTCTGCTTTAGCTTGTTCATATTTATTTTGCTTTTTAGATGCTTTCATTAAAGTATTTATAATAAAAGCAATTGCAGCTAAACCACATGAGAAAATAAATATCAATCCAAAATTCTCACGATAATTTATATAAGTATTTTCAACAAAGAAAACATCATTTGATTTATAAATATTAGAATTTTGTAAATATTCCATAAATATAAATATTATACTTGTTATTAACAAACATGCTAAGAATACCAAAACATATTTTCCAACCTTTGCAATATTCTTTAAAATTGGATTATTAATCTCACTTTTTGGTTGATTATATGATGAATAATTAACATCATCTGATTTTAATTCAGCATTTGTAGTATTTTTACTTAATTCTTCATTAAGATATGTTTGATTATTTTCATATCCATTTAGAATAGATTTTAATGAAATTTCTTCATCTTTCCATACATTAATTTTTTGGACATTATAATTTTCAGGATTATTCTTATATTTTTCTGAAACCAAATTAATTATTGAAGATTTGCCAATTCCACTTTTTCCTGTTACAGCTACAGCAAATGGTGGTTTTGTATTATCTATAATTAGTCCTATGTTTTTAGCAATATCTTTTGAACTTAACTTATCTTGATCTATTGAAGTTAATTCAGAATCTTTAATAAAATATTTTTTTAAATTTTCACTCATACTATATTCAACATCCCTTCGAATATTTTTACATACTATATAGTATACCAAATTTTCCCGAAAAATACAATGTTTTGGTAATATTTATTCATATTTTTTTACTATTTTCAATAGAAAAAACACAATTATTATCCCTAATAAAGCTCCACTTGAATCTATACATACATCTTTAAGCTCTCCCGATCTTCCTGGTACAAATAATTGATGAATTTCATCTGTACATGCATACAAAAACGAAAATAATAAACTTCCTAAAATTCGTTTCTTATCTTCTATTTCAAACGTTTTTAAATATAAAAAAGACAATACTCCCAAACTTGTATATATAGTAAAGTGTGCAGTTTTTCTTACAGGTACAACAATCTGCTCCTTAACTTTTTCTTTTTCTTCATCATTTAAATTTCTAGTTTTTGGATTTAAATTTATAATTGATTGTATAACTCTTCCGCTCGTAACATCTGATTTATCTGATTTTTCTGATGAAAACTTAAAAATTGTAATACAATTTATCAAAATTAAAATTATTAAAATTATTCTTATTATTATTTTTTTCTTCATTTAAACTCTCCTTAAATATACAATATTATATTTTATTGAAAATGTTTTTTCAACATTTTTTGCCTTTTTTCTTTACAAATTACGCAATCCGTTGTATAATTAATATTATGGTAACAAAATTATACATTGATAAATTTATGGCATATTTTTTTAATATTATTACTAAAATTTATAGGAGTGATTATTTTGGAAAATCAACTTATTGTGTATACACCAAAGAAAAATGTTAAAAAAATCATATTATGTGTTTTATTAGGTTTATTAATTAGCATTATAATTTTTGTTATAACAGTTGTTAGTAGTGCACTTATTTGTAGTAAAAACAAATGGAACAAAAACGATTATGTTGATTTAAAAACCACTGACTTGATACTTAAAACACAATAAAAAGAACTTAGCAATTCATAAAATTCTAAGTTCTTTTTTTATTATGTTATTTTTCTTTCTCAATATCATCAGTTTTCTTTTCATGTTTTTCAGTATTTAATTCTGTTTTTACATTTTCAATTTTTAGTCTATTTTTGAATTCTGTTGAATTGTCTTTTCCATTATTATCTGTAAGCATTAATCTACTTCTTTTAGAATGAAGCAATGACTTGTTATTTGCTTCCCAACCAATTTCCTGTGGTAAAACGCCAAATTGTGCAAGTTCTTTTAATGACATTGGTATTTGTATAATTGAAGTATTTAAATTATCGCCTTCATTTTGATTATATTGTGAATCTTTTATAAGCATTCCATCTCTATCATATTCTTTTTTTATTGTTACTAATGTTATTAAACCAGGTTCAATATATTTTTTATTATTCCCTTTTTCAACTTTTTCCACAAACTTCTTTACTTTTTTATTTCTTTTATCAATTTGTTTTTTCAAATCTTCAGTGCATTCTTCATAAGGAATAAAATTAACTTTTTTGTGCATATTCATTGAAGTATCTGTATATTTATAATCATGTTTTTTTATATTTTGAGCAAAAATTATTCCAGCTTCGTTTGACAATTCATACATAATTTTTGAAATTGGCTTATTTGGTTTTGGATATGCAATTCTCTTGAAACCAATTTTTCTTTGTCCTAAATTACCAGCAAATTTATATATACCTTTTCTTTCATTTAAATCTTCAACATGTATAATTCCAATTTCGTTTTTATCATCTAAAAGACTTTGTTTTAACAAATTTGCAACATTTAAATCAATTTTTTTTGCAACTTGATTTGTAATATTTTGAATTGTAGATTCTTCTGTTAATATATCTGGAACTTTATTACCTTTTTCGTCTCTACTAATCAATAATTCTGGGAAAAATTTTCTCATGTCTTTCATTTTTTCTTGTAAGTCTTGTTTAGAGTAAATTCCTTTATTAATTAAAAAAACTAATTGATTTCTTTTAAATTGTTTTTTAGTTGCTTCTTTATCATGTTTAATGTCCATTGCATCTAGTATAGGTGTTAACACTGAGTAATATCTCTTGTCTACTTCATTCCAGTTTAATAAATTAAATGGAACAAATTTATATGCCTCTTTAGAAGTTTTCAAATCATATTTACTGATGTTATCCGTAACAAATTTATTATGCACGTCCCACATTATATAAATCATAAATTCTGGAAATTTGTAATTTACACTTGCTTCTTTTAATTTTTCTATGTCTTCTATTTGGGTAGCATCAAGGTTATTTGCTGTAGTAGAATATTTTTCCTTAATTCTCTTAATTTCTTCATAGTCTTCTTTTTCTTCTTGAGACATTCTTAATATATCATCAATTTTTTTCAACATATATATTTCTATCTTTTGAGCTTCTATATCATCTGGTCCAACATATCCTTTAACATCTTTTAATTCGTTTTTTAATTCTCTCCAATTCATATTTGCCCCCCCCTTTTGATCAAATAATAATATATTTTTTACTTCTTTTATTATATTCGTTTGGCTGGGGTACTGTGATTCGAACACAGGAATGTCGGAGTCAGAGTCCGATGCCTTACCGCTTGGCGATACCCCAATATATAGTTTTTGTTAATTCCTCTTGGTGTAAATTCAAAATATCTATCAAAAACCATTTGATATTGTTCATTTTCTAAATATCTATACAATACTTTTTTATCTCTTTTTGAAAAGCTCTGAAGTGGTATATTTAAATATTTATGTTTAAATATTACATGTCTATCATGGCTAGTATAACTTGATCTTAATAAATCATCATAATTATATTCGGCAAGAAATTGTCCATCCTTAATAGAAATTATCATATTTGACCAATTTTTTCCGTATGTTTCCTTAAAAACATTGTGTAGTCTTTTAATAATTTTTCCAAAATTATCAACAAGCTCTAAGTAATCTTTTTCGTCTAAATTAAACTTATTTGGAACTTCATAAACACTAATAGGATTCTTTTTGATAAAACCTGTTGGTATATAATAAAAATACATTTCCCATGTTTCATAATCACTGATTTGGTCAATAACAGAAGCATATAAATATATACTTTCCCATTTTTCAGGAATTAAATTATTTAATTGATATTGAATTCCTATATAAATTTGACCAAGCTCGGGAGTTATTCTCATTATATACCACATCCTTTTATCTGTATAGAGTTTTTTCAAAATTTTATTGTCTAACTATTAAACTATCCCCTTGCATTTCTTCAGGTTTTTCTAATCCCATAATATCTAGCATTGTTGGTGCTAAATCAGCTAATTTTCCAGTTTTTAATTTAACATTATCCATTCCAACTAACATTAATGGTACAGGATTTGTTGTGTGAGCTGTGTGTGGTTCCCCTGTTTTATAATCTATCATTTGCTCTGAATTTCCATGGTCTGCAGTGATTAATAAAACACCTTCAGCATCATTAATTTCTTTAACAACTTTTCCCACACAATCATCTATAAATTCTATTGCTTTAATTGCAGCTTCTAAGCTTCCTGTATGCCCTACCATATCTGGATTTGCATAATTTAGAATAATTGCATCATATTTTTTAGCTCTTATTGCTTCAATAACTTTTTCAGTTACTTCTCCAGCACTCATTTCTGGTTTCATGTCATAAGTTTCAACTTTTGGTGATGGAACTAAAATTCTGTCTTCACCTTTATATTGTTTTTCTTCTCCTCCATTAAAGAAGAATGTAACATGAGCATATTTTTCTGTTTCAGCAATACGTAATTGTGTTAATCCGTTATTACTTACATATTCACCAAAAGTATTTACTAAAACTGTTGGTTTAAATGCAATGTTTACATTTGGAATTGTTTCATCATATTGTCTCATACATACAAAACATAAATCTAGTTGTTTTGTTTCGAATTCTTTGAAATCTGGATCAACTAATGTTCTTGTAATTTCTCTTGCTCTGTCTGGTCTAAAGTTAAAGAATATTACAGAATCTTTTGAACCTATTGTAGCGACTGGCTCATCACCATTGCAAATAACTGTTGGAACAACAAATTCATCAAAAACTTCTTTTTGATATGAACTTTCAATTGCAGCAATTGCTGAAGTTGCTTTTTCTCCAACACCATTTACCATTGCATCATATGTCTTTTGAATTCTTTGCCATCTGTTATCTCTATCCATTGCATAAAATCTTCCAGAAATACTAGCAATTTTACCAACACCTTTTTCTTTCATTTTGTCTTCTAATTCCATGATATAGTTTTCAGCAGATGCTGGTGGAGTATCTCTTCCATCTAGGAAACAGTGAACATATACATCTTCAAAATCTTTTCTTTTTGCTAATTCTAATAATCCATATAAATGGCGGATATGACTATGAACACCACCATCAGATACTAGTCCCATTATATGCAATTTTGTATTGTTTTGTTTGCAGTTTTCTATTGCTTTTACAAACTCTGGAATACTGAAAAAGTCACCATCTTCAATTGATTTTGTTATTCTTGTTAATTCTTGATATACAACTCTTCCTGCACCTATGTTTGTATGTCCTACCTCTGAATTTCCCATTTGTCCTTCTGGTAAACCTACTGCCAAACCACTTGTGTAAATTTCTGTTGTTGGGCATGTTTTCATTAGTTTATCGATATTAGGTGTATTTGCCATTTGAACTGCATTTCCCTTTGGGTTAGAGTTATTTCCAAATCCATCTAATATCATTAACATTGTTACTTTCTTATCCATTTTGTTCTTCATGTTATAGCGCTTTATTGTTTACGTTCTAACATATCTCCTTTCTTCAATATTTTTTATTAATTTTACAGCATTATCTATAGATGCCTCTGTATAATCATTTGAAATAACATAATCAAATTTTTGTTGCAATTGACTATTATTTTCAAATTCTTTAATCTGTTCTTTAATTTCTTTTAATCTAAATGTTTCTACAGCTTTTGGTAAACATCTTAATTTTAGTTGTTTCTTGGCCATAGCAACATTTGGTTTAATATAGATTGCTACTACACCTTTTGCAACTTTTTTAAATTCATCTATTGTACTATAATGTAGCTCTGTTACAGCATTTTGATCGGATAATAAATCTTCCGTATAATAAGCATATTTATGTCCAAGGAATTCAAAATCAACTGAAATTTTACCTTTCTCTTTCATTTTTTCAAACTCTTCTTCTGTAACAAAATGCTTATCTATACCATCAATTTCACCCAATCTTTTTGCTCTAGTTGTTACTATTACAATATTTTTAAAATTAAGTTTGTTTATTATATGCTTTTTTAAGTATGATTTTCCCGCGCCTGTTATACCAGATAATATTACAATCATTTTTCCATAACCTTCTTTTCTTGTGGATTTCGATTTAAACATATATTTCTAACATTGTCAAATATATTTTCATAATTAACATATCCTTCTTGTTTTGGAAATTTAGTTTTGCCAGATTTTATCATTTCAAAGGCCTCTTCCATTGGAATCCATTTTAAAGATTCTACCTCTTCCAGCTGTATTTTGAAATGTGATTTTTTTGTTCTTAAGCAATAAAAATCTATGAAAAAGTTTCTTATTTTTCCTTTACTTTCAAATCCAAGTGATTTAGCTAAATTACTTACTCTATGAAGTTCATTACCTAAAACGCCTTTAATTCCTACTTCTTCATCTAACTCTCTAATTATTGACTGAATTCCTACTTCATTTCCATTAACATGGCCAGACACTAAATCAATTTTTCCAGGTGTTAACTCAGTATTAGCCCTAACTTCCATTAGAATTTCATTTTTATCATTTACAACAAAACAAGTAACCCCATGTAAAAACTCATCTTTTAATTCTTTTTCGTCTTTGACATCAATATCTCTAAGATATTTTCCGTATTTATCATATACCTTGTAAAATTCACTATTATCTCTATTATTATATTTAATACTTCCCCTAAAATCCATTTTTAACATCCTTTTGATTTTTGTTTTTATTTAATTAGGGACGGTCCTTTTTTTTAAATTTTTGAAAAAAAAGGACCGTCCCCAATTTCAAAAATTAACTATTTTAGCAAATTCATCAGCCTTTAAGCTAGCTCCTCCAACTAATCCACCATCTATATCTGATGTTGTAAATAATTCTTTTGCATTAGAAGATTTTACACTTCCACCATATTGAATTATTATTTCGTCTGCTACTTCATCACCATATAGGCTTCTTATTTCATTTCTGATAGCCTTAACACTGTTATTTGCATCTTCTGATGTTGCAGTTTTTCCAGTACCTATAGCCCAAATCGGTTCATAAGCTATTATTACTTTTTTAGCATCTTCAGCTGACAATCCTTCAAATGCCTTACGTGTTTGAGTTGTAAAAACTTCTTCTGCTTTTCCTGATTCACGTTGTTCTAATGTTTCACCAACACATACTATTGGTTTTAATTCGTTTAGTAAAGCTGCTTTTATTTTTTTATTTACTGTTTCATCTGTTTCTGCAAAATATTGTCTTCTTTCAGAATGTCCAATGATTACATATTCTACACCTATACATTTAAGCATTGGTCCTGAAACTTCTCCAGTGAAAGCTCCTTTTTCTTCAAAGTGCATGTTTTGCGCTCCTATTTTAATGTTTGTTCCTTGAGCTGTTAGTAAGCTATAAAATAGGTCTGTATATGGAACACATAGGATTACTTCGTTTTCTGTATCTTTAACTAAACTTGCTAATTGTTCTATACATGCCATTGCTTCATTTGGAAGCATGTTCATTTTCCAGTTTCCTGCAATTACTTTTCTTCTCATTATTGAACACCCCATTCTTTTATATCTTTTACTGCAAATGCTCTATCGGATTGTTTGTCAACATCAAAAGCATTTAATATCCATTGTTCTTCTGGATGCCACTCAGTTGATTTAAATTCAACTGATTTAGGAACTATATTTCTATATGATGTAATTCCTTTCCAATTTGTATACAAAATCTTTACTTTCTGATTATCCTTAAAATCCATATTTACCTCCAGATTGCTATTTTTCTAACAAACACTCAACTCCTGGTAATTTTTTTCCTTCTAAGAACTCAAGTGAGGCTCCACCACCAGTTGAAATATGTGTCATCTTATCAGCTAATCCTGATTTTTCAACAGCTGCTGCAGAATCTCCACCTCCAATAATTGTTGTGGCATTATTCAATGAAGCTAATATGCTGGCTACTGAATTAGTTCCAACGGCAAATTGGTCAAATTCAAATAATCCAACAGGGCCATTCCATACTACTGTTTTAGCATTTTCTAATTCTTTCTTATATAAATCAATTGTCTTTGGTCCAACATCAAAAATACTCCAATCATCAGGAACATTTTCAATATCAACAATTTGACTTTCAGTATTTTTATCAAATTCTTTTCCCAAGTTTGCATCTATAGGTAAAATCAATTTAACCCCTTTAGTTTTAGCTTTTTCCATTAATTCTTTTGCTAATTCTAATTTATCATCTTCGCATAAAGATTTACCAACATTATATCCCATTGCTTTAATGAATGTGTTAGCCATAGCTCCACCAATTATTAAAGAATCAACTTTTCCTAATAAATTATCAATTACAGCAATTTTATCTGAAACCTTTGCACCACCTAAAATTGCAACAAAAGGTCTTTCTGGATTTTCTAAAGCTGTTCCCAAGAAATTTAATTCTTTTTCCATTAAAAACCCTGATACAGCAGGTAAAAATTCAGCAATTCCAGCTGTTGAGCTATGTGCTCTATGAGCTGTTCCAAATGCATCATTTACGTATATATCTGCCATTGAAGCCAATTCTTTAGCTAAACTTAAATCATTTTTTTCTTCTCTTGCGTCAAATCTAACATTTTCAAGTAATACAACATCACCTTCAGCCATTTCTGAAGTTAATGTTTTAGCACTTTCTCCAACAATGTCGTTTGCTAATTTAACGTCTTTTCCCAAAAGTTTTGAAAGTTCATCAGCCACAGGTTTTAAAGAAAACTCTGGCTTAACTTCACCCTTTGGTCTTCCTAAGTGAGACATTAAAATAACTTTTGCATTATTGTCTAATAAGTATTTAATAGTATCTAAGGCACCAACAATTCTTCTATTGTCAGTAATATTTTTATTTTCATCTAAAGGAACATTAAAGTCACATCTAACAATAACTTTTTTTCCTTTTAAATCTATATCCTTAACAGTTTTCTTGTTCATATCTAACAAGCACCTCTTCCTTTTTTATTATAGACAGATAAATTTTCCAATTCAACTTGCACGAAAGATTCTTACTCTTAGTTCGCAGTTTGGGCGAAACGAATAAAACAATATATACCTGTCGCTACATAATTCCTATTTCTGACGGCTAATTGCAAACATTCAAGGACCGTCCCCAAATGTTTCAAAAATGAAACAAAACAAGACCGTCCCCAAATGTTTCAAAATTTTTAAGCTAACTCAGCAAAATACTTAATAGTTCTAACCATTTGACTAGTATAAGAATTTTCATTATCATACCAAGCTACAACTTGAACTTGATATAATCCATCTTCAATCTTTGTTACTAATGTTTGAGTTGCATCAAACAAAGATCCATATCTAATACCAATAATATCTGAAGAAACTAATGGTTCATCTGTGTATCCAAATGACTGATTAGCTTCAGCTTTCATAGCTGCATTTATTGAATCTGGTGTAATATCCTCTCCTTTAACAACTGCTGTTAAAATTGTTGTAGAACCAGTTGGAACTGGAACTCTTTGAGCTGAACCGATTAATTTTCCGTTTAATTCTGGAATAACTAATCCTATAGCTTTGGCAGCTCCTGTTGAATTAGGAACAATGTTGCAAGCTGCTGCTCTTGCTCTTCTTAAATCACCTTTTCTGTGAGGTCCATCTAATAACATTTGGTCTCCTGTGTACGCATGTATTGTAGACATTATTCCTGATTGAATAGGTGCATATTTATTTAAAGCATTTGCCATTGGTGCTAAGCAGTTTGTTGTACATGAAGCTGCTGAAATTATTGTATCTTCTGGTTTTAATATATTTTCATTTACTCCGAAAACTACTGTAGGTAAATCACTTCCAGCTGGTGCTGAAATAACTACTTTTTTAGCTCCCGCATCTATATGTGCTTGGGCTTTTTCCTTTGTTGTGTAGAATCCTGTACATTCTAATACTACATCAACTCCAATTTCACCCCAAGGTAAATCTTTTGCATCTGGTATTGCATATATTTTAATTTCTTTTCCATCGACTGTTATAGAATCTTCTCCTGCAAAAACTGTATCTGCTTTTGCATATGTTCCTTGTGCAGAATCATATTTTAATAGATGAGCTAACATCTTAGGGCTTGTTAAATCGTTAATTGCAACAATTTCATACCCTTCTGCTCCAAACATTTGTCTAAATGCTAGACGTCCTATACGCCCAAATCCATTAATAGCCACTTTAACTGACATAAAAAATTCCTCCTTCCGATGCTTCTTTTGCATCTCTAAAAATCGCTTAACGCGAACCGTGTTCATTGTATAACAAAAAAGAATACTTTTCAAGTATTCTTTCCTATTTTTTCCTTAGTTATTCATTTTTGTTATACTAGCATAATAGTTCTTTAATTTTTGCTCAAGTTCTTCTTTTTCTTTACATGCTTGGCTAATTGGTTCTTTTTCATAATCTGAATCTTCTGGTTGTTGATTGTTATCATTATTATCTGTTTGTTCTTGTTCATTTTCTTCGTCTGCAGTATTAACATTTTCAGGCCAATCATCATTATTATCAGCGTCAAAATTATATAATTTCCATTCTTTTTGCTCTGGTTCTTGTTGCTTAATAGCTTGTGTTTTAGAATCTTTTAATTCTTCATTTTTCACATCGTCATATTGCATCTCTTCATCTTTACCAAAGAAAAATCTACTAAAAAATCTCTTTACTTTAGTCAAGAAATTATCTTGAACAACCATCAAACTCTTTTCATTTGTATATTTCTCCATATTTTGCTCCCCTCTTGTTCCACGTAATTTTATTAATTATATAATACCATATATTTTTTATTTTGGAACAAATATTACAAATTGTAATATAAATTTAATATTTCTGTAATATAGTTGAAAAAATCCAAAATAATTTCAGTAATTATCTTGGATTTAAAATATATTAAATTCTACAACTCCATTTGAGTTCCTAAAAAACTAGCAGCTGATTGAACTACCTTCTGCTCAACTTCAGACATTTTAACATTTTCGTCTTTTGATAATAATATTACTGTTCCAATTACATCTCCATCTGCAATTATTGGATATACTACTTGTGCATTATTTTTCTTACTATTATTTTCATTTTTGGTAATAGGAATCGATACATCATTGTTTTCTTTGCTTGTATAGTTTTCTTTATCATCCATAATTTGTTCTAATTCTGGGCTTATTCCTTGTTCTAAATATTCTTTTTTAAATCCACCTGATACTGCTATAACTGTATCTTTATCTGTTATACATGCAATATGTCCAGTTGTTTTTGCTAATGTTTCTGCATATTCTGTTGCAAATTCTGATAACTCTCCAATTGGAGAATATTTTTTTAGGATTATTTCTCCTTCTTTATCTGTGAATATTTCTAAAGGATCTCCTTCTTTTATACGAAGCGTTTTTCTTATTTCTTTTGGTATTACTACTCTACCTAAATCATCTATTCTTCTTACAACACCTGTTGCTTTCATTTAGTTTCCTCCTTGTTTTTCAAAGTTTTATATTGTTAGTGTTGCAAAATTTTTCAAAATTATACAAAAAAACTTTGAACAAAATTTGTTCAAAGTTTTTCAATTTATTTTAATGTATTTATTAGATTAATCCACAATCTCGTCCAAAACCCAATCATAATCTCTTAAAACATAAACACTACCGCAGTATTCACAAACACCATTTTTATTTAAATCTATATTGGCTCCACATCCAGTACATTTACGTGCTGCACCTAGTGCTTTTGCATTTTTTATTTTTGAAAATTTTAAATTAACATATTTCTCTGTTCTTACATCTCTGTTTCCAGAAATAAATTTTCTAGTATCCTTAGCAATTCTATAATCTAAATATTTAGTTAATAATTTAACTCTAATTTCAAATCTATCTTCTAATTCTTCTATTCCTAATATCTCCGTATTAGAAACATTTAATTCATCATAAACTTGTATTTGATTTGCAGCCTGTAATTCCTTAACTTTTTTATCATACTTTTCAAAAACTTCATCAGACAAAAAGTGTCTGACTTTTTGCAAATCTTGTTTCATTACAGCTGTATACAGTTGAATATATACGTTATCTACTTTTGCTCTAAATTTAGCTTCTGAAAACTCTTTATCTTCCATTATCAAATGATTCAAAACATCATTCATATTAAACAAACTATTTAAAACTTCGCTCATATTTTCTACCTCCAAATCTTGTATAAAGCATATCATAAATACGAAAAAGAGGCAACACTTTGCCTCTTTTTATTTTATAAATTTACTTGTCTTGTACAAACTTTTTTAGACATTACCCAACTTGTATTTTCTCCAACAATCTTAGAGTTACAATATGGACAAACTCCTGATGCATTTACTTCAACCGGTGCTCCACAGTTTGGACATTTATCTATTTTCTTATCAGTATTTTTCATAATAAATGTGAAGTTATAGTACATTCTTAATTTATTTGACTTGCTTCCTCTTAGAACTTTTCCTGAAGCTTTATCAATAATGTAATCATAGAACTCGATTATATACTTAGTTTCAACTTCTAAGTTATCATTTTGATTAATGTAATTTGTAATAGCACAATCTTTCAAGTTAAATCCACTCATAATGTTTTGTTCACCTTTAATTTCCATGCTTGATAATTGTGATTCATACATATTGAACATTTCATCTGTTATTATATTGTGAACTTTATCTAATTCAAAATTCATCCATGCATCTTCAACATCTAAGAACATTTGATATCCAGTTTGTAAGAATTGTTTTTCATCAAATTCTGGAATTAATTCTTTTAATTTAGCTATAGCAGCCGCATTTGATTGAAGTTTTGTATCTGGAATTGTATATGTTTTTCCTTTTCTACTTGTCATGATAATTATAACAATTATAATGATAAACCATATTACAAACCCTGCCCATGAATCTGAACTAGAACCACTTGAGCTTGAAGAATGATAACTTGAACCTGAGCTACTCGAATAACTTCTGCTTGATGAACTACTTGAATGACTTGATGATGAATGTGAAGAACCACCACTATAACTTGAATGATATCCTGCATCTGCATTACTTTTGTTTCCATTCATTACAAAACATAAGCACACCATCATTGAAATAGCAAGAAGCACTTTTGCAGCAATTTTTAAATATCTTTTCATATTTATTTCCTACCTTTCATATAATAATATTCAAAATAGTACTTAATCTCAATGTTTTAATTCTTTGAATTTTTCAACCATCTCATTGTAACACTCTCTACATACTGGAACATAATCTGAATCACCAATTTCTATGTCCCCAGTTTTTTTGTCACCTTTGTAAAAACTAAAAATAGCATTATCTCTTTTGCAAATTTCACAAATAGACGTCATAGTTGTTACATGATCTGAAACGCATAGTAAATCTCCCATTTTACCAAAAGGTTTTTTCTCTGATGTTAAATTTAAACCTGCAATAAAGAATTTTTTTCCCTCTTGAGCCAAATCTTCTATTACTTTAACATCTCCATTTAAGAACTGAAATTCATCAATTATATATACATCAGCATCATAATCTTTCAATTCATCTATACTATCTATATTCACAGCTTTTAATTTGTTTCCATTTCTATCTTGTACAAAATTCTCTGAAAATCTATTATCTATACCTGGTTTAAAAATTTGAATAGTCTTCCCAGCTATTAATTGTCTTTTAGCCTCTTGCAGTATTACATGACTTTTTCCGCATTTCATAGGCCCTGTATATACGTTTATATCTCCCATTTTTCTTCTTATGTCCCCTTCGTAAAAAATATTTTGCGTTCAATTTTTATTATATCAGTACGTGTATTTTTATGCAATATTTTGTCGAATTTTTTTTGAAATTGTTTGTGTCAAGTAAAAGTAGGCAATTTTTTTATCTTTTTTTCTAATCCGATAT
>SAMEA3663057__coassemble_167_pt1 | contig 20773 bp, 18 predicted proteins | sample SAMEA3663057__metabat2_high_PE_009 | metagenome-assembled genome bin SAMEA3663057 (sample SAMEA3663057) | pig gut metagenome | biome: pig gut; feature: pig-associated habitat; material: faeces | place: France | collected 2012
TAATTTTATTATTATTATTTTTTATATTACAATTTACTTTACACATTTTATAATAAAATTACGGAAATTACAATATATTGACATATGTTTTTTATTGAAATGTTTTTTTATTTTTTGTAACACATCATTTAATACTGCATATTATATTAATAATGTTTTATTTACTGAATATATTTTTATAAAGTGTAGGTGATTTGTTTGAATGAAGATATGGCTGAAATGTTTAAAAACTTCAGCAAAATGATGAATAATCAAGAAATTCCTGATAATGTGAAAAACATTATGAATAACATGAACACTAATAATACTACAAATGAAAATAATCAGACAGATACTAAAACCGCAAACAATCCTTTTGGTAATATAGATATTAATACTATAATGAAAATGCAACAAATAATGAGTTCAATGAATGATAAGCAAAATGATTCTAGAACAAATTTGCTATTATCATTAAAACCCTATTTAAAAGAAAGTCGTAAAAACAAAGTTGATCAATACATTCAACTAATGAAAATGGAAAAAATTTTTGAAATTATGAATCCTTTAGGTGGTGATAGCAAACATGTATAAATACAGAGTTCCTGCATATCCTCCGACACAGTTTCAAGGAAATCCATATATTTTTAATAGAAATTATGGGAGAAAAACTTATGGATATAATCATAAAATGAACCAATATGAACCTAAACCAAAAAGTTCAAAGGATGATGAAAAACAAGACGCCGAAAATACAAGAAATAGTTCTTTTGGCTTAAATAACCTATTTCAGATAAACCAAGATGAAGTATTATTTGAAATATTTGGATTAAAAATATATTTTGATGATTTGCTTATAATTTGTATATTGCTTTTTCTATACCAAGAAGGTATTAATGATAAGTACTTATTTATTTCACTTATACTACTTCTATTAAGTTAAAAAGGATAATTTAGATTATGTACTAAATTATCCTTTTATTTTACTATTCAATAATGAGATTATCATCATCATTTATATAAACATTAGTTTTTATCATAGAACCTTCAAATTCGCTTTTTTCACACTCTCTAACAATATCAGCAATTCGAATTTGATTTACTTCAATTGAGCCCGCACATATAATTGCCTCTTTGTTTCCTTTTGCTCCAGCATGTGCTAAACCTCTTAGAGCCCCAAGTACAACAATATTCTCTCCGGCAATTACTTCTGCTCCATTATTTACATCTCCTAAAACCACTATACTTCCATTAAATTCAAGCCTTTGACCTGATCTTAGTGAATGCCTGTAAAAAGTGGTTTCTGATGTAGCAATTTCTCTTTTAAAACTTTTTTGAATACCATATAAGCCCAAGTTTTCATCACATATAAAATCTACTTGTGCTATAAAGAATTTTGAAATGATTTTCTCAATATATTTTTTCTCACTTTTTTTGAAATCTCTTCCTACTATTGAAATTATTGACGGCTCACTATTTTTATATAGTATTCGTATTTCCCTCATTTGTTTTTTTAATGTTTTTACAACTTCTTTAAATTCTACATATTCTCTAATTTTAATAGTAATTTGTTTTCTTTTACAATTAAAAGCAATACCATTATTAGACATTTTTTTCATCCTTCCTGCATCTATTATTACATCCTTTGTTTATCTTACTACTTGACTACTTGGAATAGCTTCCTGAGATTCTACAATCTTAGTTGCATTCATTCCAAAATATTCAGCAAATATATCTCTTGCTACTTCTGCTGTATAACCACCATGAGTTACGTTCTCTACAACAACAACTATTGCAATTTCTGGATTATCATATGGTGCAAATCCTGCAAACCATCCATTTGTTTTGTTTCCTACCTGAGCAGTACCTGTTTTACCTGCAACTTCAACATTAAATCCTGCAAAAGTTGAATATGCTGTACCACCAGATTCACTAGTAACTCCTTTCATTCCTTCTAAAATAGCTTTTAAGTTTTCTTGAGATATGTGCAAATCTTCTGTATTATTATTAGAATCAAATCCTAATTTATTATTTACAAATTCATCAATTTGTTGTTTTGACATTTGATTTCCATTACTATCAATAACTGTTTTTATTAATGTAACATCTATATTTTTTCCACCATTTGCAAGCATACTTATATATTTAGCCATTTGGATTGGAGTAAAGTTATTATAACTTTGTCCAATTGCAGCTGATAGTGTTTCACCTAAATACCAACTTCTATTTTCACTATCTGCAATTGTTCTACTTGCAACTTTTCCTGATGCTTCACTAGGTAATTCTACCTGAGTTTTCTTTCCTAATCCAAAATAATTCGCATATTTTTCTATTTTATCTATACCAATTCTGTTTCCAACTTCATAAAAGAAATAGTTACATGAATGCTTTATGGCTTGGGAAACATTTAATGGACCATGACCTGTTCCATATTCAGTGTAATACCAACAAACAGGTTTATGTGCATGTGGATATACACCAGTATCATTTATAGTAGTATTAGTTTTTATAGCTCCTTCTTCTAATCCTGCAATTGCAGTAATCATCTTAAATATAGAACCTGGAGCATAAGCTCCACTAATTGCTCTATTATATAAAGCAGATATCTTTTGATATTCTTGATATTTTTCGCTACTTATTCCTTCAACAAATAATTGAGGCTCATAATCAGGATAACTTGCCATTGCTAATATTTCACCTGTTTTAACATTCATTACAACAACAGCACCAGCATCAGCATCACTTCTTGAAGAAAAACCACCAGTAGAAATTTTTGTAATATTGTCTTTTAAAGCTTTTTCTGTTACTTCTTGAACATTTGAATCAATTGTTAAAACAACATCTGATCCAGCAACTGCTTCTTCTGCAATATATTCTCCAGTAATTGTTCCTTCAATATCCATATCGATTTGCCTAATTCCATTTTTACCTTTAAGCAAGTCTTCAAACACATATTGGATTCCCGTTTTTCCAATCATATCATTCATATCATAAGTATCTTCTTTACCTTCCAATTCTTTAGCATCTATCTTTCCAACGGTTCCTAAAATATGTGAAGCCAGGCTTCCAGAAGTATATGATATTATTGGTTCTGTTACAATATCAATTCCAGCAAAATCTGCATTTTTTTCGCTTAGTTCCATTGAACTTGCTCTGCTTAAATTTTTACAAATTTCAACTGCTTTAGTACTACTATATCCGTTTTGCAAAATTTCATATCTAATTGCCATTATCTTTCTTGTTTCTTGAATGTTATTACTTTGAATTTCAAATTTTTCTTTCAAAGCGTAAAAACAATCTTCAGCTGAAGCATTTTCATTTATTTTGTTTTTCTTTTTCCAATTTTTTAAGTATTCTTCATCATCAGATTTAAAAGCAAATGGTTCAACTGAAATTGGTAAATTATCATTATATTTATCCCCATTTTTTTCTAAAATGTTGATAATATTTAAAATTGTATTATTTAAGGTTTGATTATCAACCTTTGTTTTATATAAATCTAACCTAAACCCCATACTATTAGATACAATTGGATTTCCTGTTCTATCCAAAATATTACCTCTTGCTGCTTTAAGAACAGATTCCCTTGTAAGCCTTGTATTTGACTGATTTCTGTATTCTTGTCCTTTAATTATTTGAAGATTAAATAATTGAATAAGAAGAATAATTCCAAGAATATAAACGAGCATAGATATCATGTTATATTTAATTTTGCTACTCTTTACATCTGAATCGCCCATATTCTTCTCCTTCCCATTACTAAAAATATCTAGTCAAAATTTTCTTTTTCTTAAATATATTTTCAAATGCATATCCAACTGTTCGAATTAGTGGATATAAAATAATTGTTAACAATACATTAAAAACAACTTCTATAATTATTATTTTTAAAAATCCAAATAATTGTAGTGGTATTCCATTTCTTGCCATTATATAAATATAGTTAACAGTTTCATATAATACTGTACTTCCCGCAACCATTAACAATATGGTTATTTTGCTATCTTTAGAAAAGTTTTTATCAAAATATACACCTAAAAGGCCTATCGCTGCATATACTATGGCCGAAATTCCAATTTGCCTTCCTGTTAACACATCTAAATAAATACCACAAAAAAAGCCAAAAGGAATTGCAACATTTTTTCCTATAAAAAGGCCTATACATAGAACTAATACAATAAATAAATTTGGTTTTATCCCCGCAATATTAAACCAGTTAAAAAAATTTAGTTGCAAGAAATATAATATATAAAATGTTAAAATTATTCCTATAGTTGAAATTGCTTTTTTCAGATATTTCACCTTCTTTATTTTGTAATAACTAACACTGTTTCTAATTTTGAAAAATCAACAGCTGTTTCAATAATTGCATATCTATTTGTTATGTTTTTAGTATTAACTACTTTCTTTATAGTTCCAATGTGTATTCCTTTAGGATAAATACCTCCTATTCCTGAAGTTTCAATAGTATCACCTTCTAATACATTTGCTTCTGTTGGAATAAATGATGCTTTTAATTGATTATTTGAATCAACTACACCTCTTGAAACTATACTATCTCTCGTTGTGCTAATAGTACATGTAACTGTACTTGATGTATCTATAATAGTTTGTACTTTTGCAGTATTATCTGTAACTGATATTACATGTCCTACCAATCCTTTATCTGAAATAACAGGCATATTAACATCAATACCATCTTTTTTTCCTGCATTAATTATAATTGTTTTACTATAATTGCTAATATCATATTGTATTACATCAGCTGGATGTGTTTTATATTCAGAGTATTTATCTGTTAAATTTACATATTCTTTTAAAGTAGTATTCTCAGCTTTTATAATCTCTAATTCTCTTAAAGACTGCTCTAATTCACTATTCTTGTTTTTTAATTCTTCATTTTCTTTTTTCATTTCTTCAACATTAATAAAAAAAGAATCATTTCCTGCAATTTTGTTTTTTAAATATACCATTCCATTTTGAATTGAATTTACAAAGTTAGTAAAGGGATTACCCATCTGTGATATTTTTTCAATTTTCAAATTAGATACAGCAACCAAAAAAATCAAAATCAAAATAGTTATAATTATTCCAATTATAGTACTCTTTTTGTTTTTTTTCATTCTAACCTGTCATTCCCTTCTTTTTGTGGACAATTTGGTACGCATTCCAAAATTTTCCTATCTTCTTTTTCTAGAATTTAATAAAACAGATTTTAATTTTTCTATCTCCTCTAATGTTCTTCCAGCACCTCTTGCAACACAATCTAAAGGATTATCTGCAACTAAAACTGGCATTCCTGTTGCAATACTTAATAGCTTGTCTATATTTTTAATCAAAGCTCCTCCACCAGCTAAAACAATACCTTTTTCCATTATGTCTGAAGCTAATTCTGGAGGAGTTTTTTCTAATGTATTTTTTACAATATCAACTATTTTTAAAATTGATTCTTGCATAGCATCCTGCACTTGTGATGAAGTAATATAAACAGTTCTAGGTAATCCTGTTGCTAAATCTCTACCTTTAACTTCTTTTGATAATTCAGTCATTAATGGCATTGCACAACCGATTTCCATTTTTATATCTTCAGCTGTTGTATTACCAATTGCTAGATTCATTTCTCTTTTAACATAATTTACAATATCTTCATCTAGTTCATCACCTGCAACTCTAATTGAATTGCTTACAACAATTCCGCCCAAAGAGATAACCGCAACTTCAGTAGTTCCGCCACCAATATCTACAATAATATTTCCACTTGGTTCTGCAACATCCATATTAGAACCAATTGCTGCTGCCATTGGCTCTTCTATTAAATAAACTTCTCTAGCACCAGCATATAAAACAGATTCCTCTACAGCTCTTTCTTCAACTTCTGTTATTCCTGATGGAACACCAACAATAACTCTTGGCTTACCAATACTATATCTTTGACAAACCTTTGCTAATATATTTTTTAACATTAGCTGAGTTCCTGTAAAGTCAGCAATAACTCCATCTTTCATAGGTCTAACAGCTTTAATTTCATCAGGAGTTCTACCAAGCATTTCTTTAGCTTCATATCCAGTTGCTAAAATACTTCCTGTTTTTCTATCAATAGCTACTACTGATGGTTCTTTTAGAACAATTCCTTTTCCTTTTAAAGTTACTAAAATATTTGCAGTACCTAAATCAATACCTATGTCTTTTGATGATAATGAAAACATTTTTTTAAATCTTGATCTTGCCATTTTAATTTTCCACAATCCTTTCTGCTGAAAAAATACTTGTATAACATCCGTTTCCTATAACAATGTGGTCTAACAACTGAATTCCTAAAATATCTGCAGCTGAGTACATTCTTTTAGTCATTTCAATATCAGCTGTACTTGGTGTAGAATCACCACTTGGATGATTATGTACCAAGATAATTTTAGGAATTCCTGCACGTATAGCCTCTTGCAAAACTTCCTTTGGTTCAACAACCGCAGAATTCATGCCACCTTTTGATACATCAACAATTCTGACAATAACGTTTTTAGCATTTAGAAGTAACAATTTTACATATTCAACTTTTTCAAACCTTAATTCTTCCATAAGTAAATCAGCAACATCTTGAGAAGACTTCACTTTAATTGCTCTTATATTTACCGGTAGAGCCATTCTCCTTGCCAATTCACAAACAGCCTTAAGCTGAATTGCTTTTACTTTTCCAATACCTTTAATTCTTTGAAACTCCTCAATAGATATTTCTTGAAGAGATTGAAGCAAATTATTTTTGCTATTATCATTCAATAAAGATAGCACTTTATTTGCAAGTTCTACAGACGTATTCTCTTTAGTTCCGCTTTTTATTATTATTGCCAAAAGCTCGGCATTTGATAACATTTTTTCACCATATAATTCCATTTTTTCATATGGTCTTTCTGTTTCTGGTAGTTGTTTAATTTTAATTGTCATTTAAATCCTTTCTTGCCCCAGAAATTAAAGTTTTGTTTTTATTTTAAATTACACTTTTCTATAAATAAAAATTGCTATAGCCATTCCAATTATGCTTGATATATTAATTTTAAGCATTAAAGAAAAGGTTAATTTTACAATACTTAAATCTAATTTTAATGGTTCAGATAAACCAAAACTCTCTCCGTATGATAGCCACCATAATGCATCAACTCTTGATGCTAATTGACCTATAAGTCCCCCTATTACTAGTCCAGCTAGTATAAATACTATTAAAATCCATACGTTTTTTTCTCTTGTAGCCATGTTAATTTCCTCCTTTGTTTGTCCATGTCCTAAAGGGACGTTTCTGTTTGGACATTTTTCTTTTTGTATTATATCTTGAAACAGTATTTTTTTCAATAGATTTCCATTTTTTTCCTAAAGATTTTACAAATGTAAACTTAGCATTCCAAGTACAAATCCAATAATATTACCTACAGCTGGTAATTTGCCTTTATATAATGTATTTGATTCTGGAACAAGTTCTCCAGAAACTATGTATAACATTGCACCTGCCGCAAATGATAAACAAACTGCAATAACACTTTTTGAAATTCCTCCTATTAAAGCCCCAAAGAAAGCTCCTATGCCTGTAGTTATTCCAGAAAGTAATACATAAAACACTACCTTAATTGGATTCATTCCTCCGTTTTTCATTGGAACAGCCATTGAAATTCCTTCTGGAATATCATGCATAGCAATTGCAATTGCAAGAGAATACCCTAACGTCATTGAAGCTTCAAAACCTGAACCAATTGCTAATCCTTCAGGAAAATTATGAATTGCAAGTCCAATACTTACAATTATTCCTGTTTTTAATAGGCTCTCTTTTTTATCATTTATTTTCATGTTTTTGAACTTTTTTTCAACAATTATGTCACAAAAAATCATCAATAAAATACCCAAAAGTATGCCACATAAAACAGTTAAAATTCGAGAAATTTCTAAAGCCTCTGGTATCAATTCAAAGCATACAATTGCAGTCATTAAGCCAGATGCTAAAGATAAGATAAAACTTAAAAATCTATTAGAGTTCTTCCTAAATACTACTCCAATTATTCCCCCTAAAGTTGTTCCAAAAGTTCCAAAAAATAAGCCTAATAATGTTGTTTTTAATAAATACCCCATAATAAAAAAACTCCTTTGAAATATATTTTTATAATTTTATTTCAAACGAGTTTTTTTATGATTTATTTATTTCTTGTAAAAAAGAATTTTAAAATGATAATTACAATCAACACAGCAATTACTATAAACAGATTTCTATATAGCCACATAAGAATTCGACCAATGAAAGGAATCTTCCATATCATAACTCCTTCAATGGTTGATATTGCAACCAACTCCTTATCGGCCACATTATTATTATCTCCTTTAGTTTGATACATCAAATTGCCATTTACATTTAATTCTTTTATAATTCTGTGAACAATAACAGTAGAATCATTTCTAAATGCAATTACATCTCCTACATTAAATTGATTTGAATTATTAGTAATTACAACATCACCTATTTGTATTTCAGGAATCATACTTCCAGAGATTATTACAAAAGCTTTCTTTCCAAAAAGTGATGGTGCTTTACTTGGATTTCTTACAGACTGAAAAATCAATATTGCATTTATTATAATAACAAGAAAAACAACTACATATTCAATTATATTAAAAATTTTTTTAATTTTCTCTTTATTTTTACTTTTGTTTTTCATACTTTATTTTCCTTCATTATCAACAATTTTTTCTTCTTCAACTTCCTTGTTTCCATTAATCATTTTACTAATAATAATGAAAATACAACATATTAATAGAAAAATATTTAGCATTCCGAGTGGACTTTGTATAAACATTGCAACATTACCAATTCCTTTAACTGTAAATAATACCTTGCCCATTATCTCAACATCTTCAATTTTCTCATTTGTTAACATTTTATCATTTTCTATGTGAAGATTTGTTTTTCCATTTTCATCTTCCATACTAATAACCTTTTTTATTGCTAAAACATTATTACGCTTATAAATTATAATATCATTTTCCTTAATTTTAGCTGCTTTAGTTTTATTAGCAACTACCAAATCGCCAGCACTTGAACTAGTTTCAGATGAATCGGTAGACATTATAAAAAACCTAAGCGTGAAAAAGCCCATTTTCCCACCATGCGTCATATTATTTATTCCGATTGTTAAAAAAACAAACAAAATAATTGATAAAATAATAATACATATTGTTTTTGCTCTTTCAATTTTGCTTTCTTCTTTGAATATGTTTTTCATCATTTGTAGCCTCCTTTTTTACATTCTTTATTGCAAGACTGTCCCAAAATGTTTCAAATTTGAAACAAAACAAGACCGTCCCTAAATGTGTCAAATTTAAATTTTCATACTAAGTCCTACTTTTTGTCTTTCTTGGTCTATTTTTATTACCTTAACTTTAACAACATCACCTACTGATACAATGTCTGAAGGATTTTTAACAAATTTGTCGCTTAATTCAGATATGTGCACTAATCCATCATGTTTTACACCTATATCAACAAATGCTCCAAAATCTATGACATTTCTAACTGTTCCAGTTAAAATCATTCCTTCTTTTAAATCCTCAAATTTAAGAACATCACTACGTAAAATTGGTTTTGGCATTTCATCTCTAGGGTCCCTTCCTGGTTTTGAAAGTTCGTCTATAATATCTTTTAATGTTAATTCTCCAATTTGTAGTTCTTTGGCTGTGTTTTCCACATTTACTCCACTTAGCTTAATTTTTATTTCCTTTAATTTATCTTTATCTACTAAATCAGATTTATCATATCCAATTTTCTTTAAAAGTTTTTCTGCTACATCATAACTCTCAGGGTGAACTGCAGTAATTTCTAATGGATTTTTTCCATCAAATACACGAATAAATCCTGCACATTGTTCAAATGCAACTTTTCCTAGTTTTGGAACTTTTAAAAGTTCTTTACGTTCTTTTAATTTTCCATTTTCATCTCTGTATTTAACAATATTATTGGCAATTGTTTTATTAATTCCAGATACATATGATAATAATGAAGGAGTGGCAGTATTTACATCAACACCTACTTTATTAACAGCATCTTCAACAACACCTGTTAAGCTTTCTGATAATCTTTTTTGGTTTACATCATGTTGATATTGACCTACACCTATTGCTTTTGGATCAATTTTAACTAATTCTGCAAGGGGGTCTTGAAGTCTTCTTGCAATTGATATAGCACCCCTTAAGGAAACATTTATATCTGGATATTCTTCTGTAGCAAGTTTAGATGCTGAATATACAGATGCACCTGCTTCACTTACAATAGCATAATATATTTCTTTATCTAACTCTGAAATCATATTTGAAACAAAGGTTTCAGATTCTCTAGAAGCTGTACCATTTCCTATTGCAATCATATTAATATCAAATTTATTTATTAGTTTGATAAGTTCTTTTTTTGCACCTTCGACATCGTTTTGTGGTTCAGTAGGATATACAGTTGTTGTTGCTAACAATTTTCCTGTTTCATCAATAACAGCAATTTTACACCCTGTTCTATATGCTGGATCAAATCCCATTACAGTTAGCCCTTTTAATGGAGCACCTAGTAGTAATTGTTTAGCATTTTGTCCAAATACTTTAATAGCTTGTTCTTCTGCTTTTTCTGTTAAATCTGAACGAATTTCTCTTTCGATTGATGGCTCAATTAACCTTTTAAAGCTATCTAAAATAGTATCCCTTAATATTTGTGAGAATTGAGTTTCATTTCTAATTATATCTTTTTCCATATATGCTATAATTTGTTCTTCAGGCTTCTCAATTTTTACTTTTAAAAATTCTTCTTTTTCACCTCTGTTAATTGCTAAAATTCTATGACTAGGAATTCTTGAAACCTTTTCATTAAAATCATAATACATTTCATAACTAGATTTAACTTCTTCATCACCTTTTGTAACAATTAAACCATCTCTATAACATAATCTTTTAATTTCTTTTCTATATTTTGCGTTATCTGAAATATTTTCAGCAATTATATCCATAGCTCCAGCTATTGCATCTTCCACAGTTTCAACACCTTTTTCGCTATCAATATAATCTTTTGCAATTTCATTAATATCTTTCTTTTCTTCTTGAGCAACTATAATTTCTGCTAAAGGCTCTAAACCTTTTTCTTTAGCAATAGTAGCCCTTGTTCTTTTCTTTTGTTTATAAGGTCTATAAATATCCTCAACCTCAGCTAAAATTTTTGCATTTTCTAGTGCTTGAACAATTTCATCAGTAAGCTTACCTTGTTCCTCAATTGAGTTTCTAACCTCTTCTTTTCTAGTCTCCAAATTACGCAAGTAACTTAAACGTTCGCCTAAATCACGCAACTGTTCATCACTTAATCCTCCAGTAACCTCTTTTCTATAACGTGCAATAAATGGAATAGTATTTCCCTCGTCAATAAGTTTTACTGTATTTTCAACTTGTCCATACTTTACTCCTAATTCCCCCGCAATAATTTGAATAATCTTTTCCATTTTCTTCCTCCTAACAACAAAGTATTTTCAAAATACTTCACGCACATCATATCATTAAAAAAACAAAAAAACAAGAGGTTTTCACCTCTTGCTTTATATATTAAATGTTTAATTAAAATATCCTAATACTAATCTTATAATTATTTTAGAATTCTTTTTCTAATAATTACAGCTCCTAATGAAACTATTGCTAATGCAGCAACTGCTACACCTGTGTAAACAATTGGTTCACCTGTTCTAATAGCAAGTATTACTGGTGCATCATCAATATCATCTTCACCTGGAACTTTATTGTTTGGTGTTGAATCTATATCTGGTGTTCCCCATTCATTGTAATCTTCGCTAATTTCTGCAATATTAGTTTTTAATCCTAAATTATCAGCTCCGTTGATCCATGTTAATATAACTGTTACATCAGCATATTCACCTGGTTGTAATAAAGTATTTTCTAATGCTCTAGTTACTATTTTTCCGTCAACTTCTTTCCATTGTGGGTTATCTACAGCATCAAATTTTAATCCTTCTGGAATATAATCTGAAATTTCTTTAGCATAACCTGCAATTTCACCTTGGTTGTAAATTCTAATTGAATATTGGAATTTAACTTTTACATTATTAATATTTGTATTTTTTAAATCAACTTTAACAACTGGTTCTGGATCATCCCATGGTCCATGATTTGTTTCTGTAACTTTTTCTACTCCGTTTTCATAAACGATAGCTTTTGTTACCCATTTACGTAATGCTAAGTCAAAATATCTAACTTTAACTGCATCATAATCTTGATCATCTTCACCATCAATCCATTTATTTGTTGTAGAATCTCTATCTGTAACAGGTTTACCTGTTGAATCTGTGTCATCAGTAATTTGAGCATTATTTATTAAAATTCTATCAGATGTTGTAGGTTCAACAACTTTAAATGCAGCTTTAATGTCTTTGTAATTTAACTCTGTTCCATTAAATGCTTTAATTAAATTATTATTTCCGTTTTCTAATGCTAAATATTTTGTAACAATTATTTTAGCTTCTTTAGCATTGTTTGTAACTTCATAGTTTTTACCATCAAATACAACTGATTTATCAGTTTTTTGAGCAACTTCTTTATACATTACCCATTTATATTCTTTGTTAATTTCATTTTCTGGTAAGAATACTAAACCTTCTGGAATATCATCCATTATTTCAGTAGCATAACCATCTAATTCACCTTCATTGTATACACGAATTGTATATGTAACAACATCTGTTGTGTTAACATCAACTGGGTTCTTTGGATGTGTATATGTAGCTGTTGTAGATTCACCTTTAGCTAATTTAGAAACATCAACTTTTGGTTCTCTACTTGTTGTTAATTCTTTACCATTAACTTCTGTAATAAATTTACGTAATGATAAATCAAATACTTTTCTAGTATTTGGAACAACAATTGTTAATGTTGTATTTTCTTTGTTTGTTGAGAATTTAACATCTTTACCATTAACTGTTGTTTTTTCGCTATCAATTACAAATGTTTTACCACTGAATTTAGTAGCTACTTTTACTTTGATTTCACCATTATATAAGTTGTAATCTGCAGGTGCTTTTGTTTCTTTAATTGAGTATTCATCAACTTGTTTATCATTTTTAATTTGAACACCTTTAACTAAAGTTACTTCACCATTAGCAGCTGTTGGTCCAACTTCTGTATTTCCATTAACTGAGAAATATGCTCCAGCTAATGTTGTTCCATCAGCACTATCTACTTTTTTGATTACTATATTATATTTTCCAGATAAAACTTCAACTGTTTCAAAATCATCATCATCTTGAGTTCCTGGATAATATACTAATGTTTTTCCATTTTTATCAACATAAGTTGTTGATTTAGCATTTTCATACCAACTATCTAAGTTTAATGAATCTTTAATTGTATTTTGAGCTGAATCTATATCAACATTTCCTACAGCTTTAGCTTCTTTCCAAACCATATTTCCTTGGCTATCTTTTTCTGCATAACCATAGTTTGTAATTTCACTTCTACTTGTTATATATTGAGCGTTTGAGTTTTCAACTTTACAAATTACTTTAACTTCTTGATAGTAATCATTTGTTACATTAACTTCTGATTTACCAAAGAAATCTCTTAAAGATTGTATTTCTTTATTACCATTGTAGTTAAGTACTATAACTTTACTTCCAACAGCTGATGTTGTTGAATATTGGCTTGTGCTCTTTTCAGATATTCTTAAGAAAGATAAACCTTCTGGTAAATAATCTGTAATTTCTTTAGCATATCCTAATATTTCACCTTCATTATAAACTCTAATAGTTAATTCAACTTCTGAACCTACTGTTACACCAATACTATCTTTAATATGGTAGTAAGCAGCTGTTCCTGTTTCTTTTAATACTTTAATTGATTGTTCGTTTATTATTGGTTCTCTACTTGGTTCAACTTTAACTCCATCTATTTCAGTAATATAGTTACGTAAGCTTAAATCAAATACTTTATGTGTATTTGGTACATACACTTTAATTGTTGAACCATCTAAAGTAAATTTAGCGTTTTTATTTTGTCCATCAACATTAAATGTAATTCCGTCTTTTGTTAATACATAATTATTATTAACTTTTGACATTTTAACACTTAATGTAATTGTTCCATCAAATAATTTATAATTTTCTGGAGCTTGTGTTTCTTTGATTGTATATTTTCCAACTGTTGTATCATCATTTACTGTTACATTTGAAGCAACTGCAATTTTACCATTTTCAGTTGTAGCTTCTTTTCCATTTATTTCGAATTTTGCAGGTGTTGTAATAACATTTCCATTTTCATCAACTTTATATAATTCAACATTATATACACCTGGTTTTGGTAATTCTTCATTAGGTACTGTAACTGTAATTGTTGAATTATTTTCAGCTATATCAATTTTAGCACCATTTGTAAATCCTTCTGTTTTTGTATTATCTCTATCAATAACAAAAGATTTATTTTCTTCTTTAAATTTAACATTTAATTTCATTGTTCCATCGAATTTTTTAAATCCTTCTGGAGCATTTGTTTCAACTATTTCATATGTATCTACTTGATTTGTATTTTCAATATTTTTATTATTTGCAATATTTAAAATACCATTTGTTGTTTTAACTTCATTTCCATTAACTTTGAATGTAGCTTCAGATGAAGTAATTACAGTTGTACCATCACCTTTAACTTTCTTTAAAACAACATTATATTTTCCTTCTGGAGCTTTAATAACAATGTCTTGACTATCTGTTAAGCTTGTTGCACTAACTGATTTATCAACACCCATTAAGTTTTGTTTATCTCCACCATCTAAAACATAAGCTTTTGTTGTAACATTTGAAACAACATTATTAATTTTGAAACTTACATTTTTTACTTGATCTCTATATGCGTCTAAATTAATGTAGAAACTTCCGTCATTATTTTTAACAACAACTTCTTTACCAGCTTGTACTGTAGAACCGTCATTTTTTGTAATAGTTACACTAATTGGGAATTCTGCTTTTTCAAATTCACCAAAGTTGAATGTTGTTAATTTGAATCCATTTGATTCTAAATAATAAGGTCCAACTTGATATTTAGTTTCATCAAATTTTACATTTTTCTTGTTTAATGTTACATAGTTTGAAATTGTATTTGAACTTGTTGTGTTACCTTTCATATCAGCTATTGCTGTAAAAGCATAATAAACATATTTTAATGTTTTTTGTTGATCTTGTGTTAAATTAGCACCATCAAAATATTGATTCATATTATTTCTATAAGCTGCTGATATTGAATTAACAGCATTTTTTGTATATTTCCATAATGCAATTTGTTCAACAGTTTCTAATGCATTTCTTTTTGCTGTATTTCCAATTTGAGCTTTTCTAATACTATAGATTTTTTGTGGTGTAATACCTGAAACATCAAATCCATATGAAGAAACTTTGTTTTTAACAGTATCTGTTGTTAATAAATTTGCTAAGTTCATAGCCATAATGCTTTGTGCTTGATTATTAGATAATCCGTTTGCACCTGTAATATTTGTAATATACATGTTATTAATTATCCATCTAGCACAGTTAAAATTAGTAAAATAGTTTCCTGCTTTAGAAATATCAATTGGACTGCTATATACTTTATAACTTAAATTAGCTTCCTCTTGAATACAGAATAAATTGTTGTAACCAGAAGCTTTTCCCATTTTTTCAATTGTAGTAACATTATGTCCTGCAACTTTAACTCCTGTTTCTAATGCTCTGATTTCAACTTGCTCGCTTACTTCGCCAGCTTTGTTTCTTGGTATAAAAATAATACCAGATAAAATTGCAGCAATTAAAAGAACTACTACTGCAACTCTAAACTTAACGTTTTGTAATAATAAAGACATTTTAAATTTAAACATTATTTTACATCCTCCTATTTTTATAAACTTTTGTAATATCTTTAACAATTGTATTATAGACAAATTAAAAACATACATGAGAATTTGTATGTTTACCTTTTAATTTATCTTATGTTTACCGCACTTTTACAAAGTACTTAATAATTATAACACAAAATTTGCCATAAATCAATCTTTTTTCCAATAAAAATGGGCAAAAAAGCCAAAAAAAGTACCAAAACTTGCTTGTTTTGGTACTTTTTATATAATATTAATAATTTTCAGCTTTTACTTCAAAATATGATTTTGGATGATTGCACACTGGGCAAACTTCAGGAGCTTGTTTACCAATAACAATATGTCCACAATTTCTACATTTCCAAATAGCATCTCCATCTTTGCTAAATACTAGTCCACCTTCAATGTTTTCTAATAGTTTTTTATATCTAGCTTCATGCTCTTTTTCAATTTGTCCTACTGCTTCAAATAAATATGCTATTCTGTCAAAGCCTTCTTCTCTTGCTTCTTTAGCCATTCTATCATACATGTCTGTCCATTCGTAATTTTCACCATTAGCAGCATCTGTTAAATTAACTGTTGTTGTAGGAATATCTCCTTCATGTAATAATTTGAACCATATTTTAGCATGTTCCTTTTCATTATCAGCTGTTTCTTGGAAAATAGCTGCAATTTGTTCATATCCTTCTTTTTTAGCTTTGCTAGCATAATATGTGTATTTATTTCTAGCCATTGACTCTCCTGTAAAAGCATCCATTAAATTTTTTTCTGTTTTTGTTCCCTTTAAATCTGGCATAATAAAACCTCCTAAAATAATTTGAAATCATTATAACACATTCTTCCATAAAGTCAATCCAAATATTCACAAAATTGTTTTAATTTTATACAAAACAACCTCTGTATTCAAAAAATTTAAACCTTGAGATTATGTATCATCGGAGTATTAACTATATTTTTCGATGATATATAATTTCAAGGTTTTGCGATTTATTCTAAGCAAAAATTCTATCAAACTCTTCCCCATCAATCTTCTCTTTTTCAAGAAGTACTCCAGCAACAGCATGAAGTTTATCAATGTTTTCTTTTAAAATTCTTTCAGCTGTTTTATATGCATTATCTACAATTGCTTTAACTTCTTCATCAATAATTCCAGCCGTTTCTTCTGAATACTCTTTTCCATGAGAGAAATCTCTTCCTAAGAACACTTCTTCTTGGTTGCTTCCAAGCATTATTGTTCCTATTCTTTCACTCATACCATATTTTGTAACCATTGATCTTGCAATTTGTGTTGCTCTTTCAATGTCATTACTTGCACCTGTTGAAATATCATTTAGAATAAGTTGCTCTGCTACTCTTCCACCAAGTAATGAAACAATTTGTTCTAACATTTCTGATTTTGACATAAATGATTTATCTTCTGTTGGTCTATACATTGTATATCCTCCAGCCATTCCTCTAGGTACAATTGATATTTGATGTACTGCATCTTGTGTAGGTAAAAATCTACTTACTACTGCATGACCTGCTTCATGGTATGCAACTAATTTGTTTTCTTTTTCACTTCTAACTCTTGTTTTCTTTTCAGGACCCATTGTAACTTTTACCATTGCATCCTCTATTTCTGCCATGTTAATTTCAGATTTATTTCTTCTAGCAGCCAATAATGCAGCTTCGTTTAAAACATTTTCTAAATCAGCACCTGAGAAACCTGATGTATTTTTTGCAATTGTTTTGAAGTCTACATCATCACCTAAAATTTTCTTTCTAGCATGAACTTGCAATATTTCTTCTCTTGCTTTTACGTCTGGAGCAGATACTACAATTTGTCTATCAAATCTTCCTGGGCGTAATAAAGCTTTATCTAAAATATCAGGTCTGTTTGTTGCAGCAAGAACTATTACACCTTCATTTGTTGCGAAACCATCCATTTCAACAAGTAATTGGTTCAATGTTTGTTCTCTTTCATCATGTCCACCACCAACACCTGCACCTCTTTGACGTCCAACTGCATCAATTTCATCAATGAAAATTATGCATGGAGCATTTTTCTTAGCTTGTTCAAATAAATCTCTAACGCGTGATGCACCAACGCCTACGAACATTTCAACGAAGTCTGATCCGCTTATAATAAAGAATGGAACACCTGCTTCACCTGCAACTGCTTTTGCAAGTAGTGTTTTTCCTGTACCAGGATGTCCAACTAATAAAACTCCTTTTGGAATTCTTGCTCCCATGTCTGTAAATTTCTTTGGACTTTTTAGGAACTCCACAATTTCTTGTAATTCTTCTTTTTCTTCATCAACACCTGCTACGTCGTTAAATGTTACTTTGTTTTTATCTATTTCAGTAATATTTCTAGCTTTACTTTTACCAAAAGACATAGATTTTCCAGCCCCTTGATTTCTGTTCATTAGTACAAACCAGAAAATAAAGAATAATATTAAAAGACCAAATGGTGTTAATAATCCAAGTAAAACCATAATCCATGATTCAGATTTTCTTGTAACTGTAACCTGACCATTCTTGATTGGTTCATCTAATGTATTCATAAAGTTTTCCATGTTTGGTATATTAACTTCTTTTTGGAATGACTCGTCCTTTATTTTTACATTTGCAGAATCTCCTGATGAGTTTATTTCTACACTTTCAATTTCATTTGCTTCTATTTTCTTTACTAAGTCTGAATATGAAAGCTTTCTATCACTGTTTTCTAATATTGAAGATATAAGTACAATAAATATTATACCAATTATTCCCCATACTGCTAAAGTTTTTATTGTTTTTTTCAAAATATTCCCTCCTTATGCAGAATATATTTATAAATCTATTTGAAAATATAACATATATTTTCCCCTATTTCAATACGTTTTGGCAAACTTTCAATCTACAAAATTCTACATTTTTCCCAATTATTACGGAAATAGGGGCTTTAAGTAAAAAATGTCATAAAAAAGTAATAAAACTAGAGATTGCTTAGTTCCCTAGTTTTATTGGTTTTATTAATTTAATGAAATAAATTTTACTTTTCCATCATTAACATATACTTTTATATGTTTATTAGGTGTTAAGTACTTATTCCCTATGTTTTTCTCACATAGCTTAATTATATCATCAATATGAATTTTTTCTATTCCTTGAGTATTTCCCATCACTTTATTAATAGAAGCTATAACGATTTTACTTTTAATAAATCTATTTAACTTATTAAATTTTTTTAAGTCTAATACTAATTCATTTTCGTCACTGCTTATATATAAAGTTCTCCACACTTCATCAACATATTGTTCAACAAAATCATTCTCTTCTCTTAATAATGCTGACATTTTGTTTAATGATTCAATTATGTTAGGATTAAACTCTTGCTTTATGTTTGGAATTAAAATGTTTCTGATTTTATTTCTTGTATATATGTTTTCAAAATTAGATTTATCAATTTTAGGTTCTAATTTATTTTCTTCACAATATTTTTCTATTTCATCTCTTTGGCATTCAATTAATGGTCTTATAAATTTCTGGCTTCTAATTGGTTCAATTCCTTTTAAGCCAGATGCTCCCGTGCCTCTAAATATATTCATTAATACAGTTTCAGCGTTATCATTTGCATTATGCGCTGTTGCAATTTTATTTGCATTAACTTGTTTTGCAACCTCCTCAAAAAAATCATATCTAGCTTTTCTTCCTGCTTCTTCTGTACCTATTTTTTCTTGGTTTGATTTTTCTATAACATCAATTCTTTTTATATAACATGGAATACTGTGGCTATTGCAGTAATCTTGAACATACTTTGTTTCTTCATCTGCCTCTTTACGAATCATATGATTAATATGTGCAACTGTAATTGATATATTTAGTTTTTCTTTTAAAGAATTTAAAATGCTTAATAAGCACATTGAATCTGGTCCACCTGAAACACCGATAACAATGCTATCATCTTTATTTATTAAGTTATATTTAGTTATTGTATTTAAGACTTTTTTTATCAATTTTTTTCCTCCTTGCACAATTTTGGACGCGTCCCCAGCTGTTTGTTTTTATGTTAACATTTTAGCATATTTTTGTTAAATGCGCAAGAAAAATCCCCTAATTTATAAATTAGGGGAAAAAAGAGATAAAATCAAATGAGATTAAGGAGGTAAGTATAGAATGGCTAAGTCCATTCACGATAGAAGACATGATCTCCTATCCGGTAAGTTGTCTGAAGATTAGCTCTCGCTGCTAATTCGGCATCAGGAGTATAATCAGGATTGTAATAATATAAACATCCTCCCCCTAATGCTTGTTTAGTAGGATCTTTTCCCTGTAAAGCTTCCTCCACTGCACTCATTGCATCGTCAATCATATCTTGAGGATAATTCTCAAATGATAATGGAATGCCGTTTGCGTGGCAGAAATATCCGTTAGAACAACAACTAAACTGTCCCTGGGCGAATATTACATCATATATTGATGCATAATTCCGTTCCTTAAATCTGTTAAGTACGGTTGCCGCAACAGCAACCTTGCCATCATGTGGTTGACCTCCAGCCTCTGCTAATACAAGCATTGTGAGATTATTAAAATCTGCATCACTTACTTGCATCGATTGCTCATTATTTTGAATATTACTATTATTTACAAATGCTGATTTAGTTTCAACATTTTTACCTTTATCGATTTTTCCTCCACAAAAGACAATAGCTAATATCAAAATAATAACTACAATCAAAAAATTCGAGTTTGATTCAGTATTATTATTCATGTCAATGTACCTCTTTTTATTATTTCAGGAAAATCCTGATACTTTATTATAGCATATTTTGTAATATTTTTCAAGATTTACATTTTTTACTTAAACATCAAAGTGTAGGTTTGTCAAACATATGTCACACTTATTTGATATCACTAGTGTTGAAATAC
>SAMEA3663057__coassemble_168_pt1 | contig 20700 bp, 17 predicted proteins | sample SAMEA3663057__metabat2_high_PE_009 | metagenome-assembled genome bin SAMEA3663057 (sample SAMEA3663057) | pig gut metagenome | biome: pig gut; feature: pig-associated habitat; material: faeces | place: France | collected 2012
GAAAAGAAAAAAAATACCATTAAATCTTTAACAGAAGTTGAATCTTTCCTTAGGGATTTTAAGAAAATGTCTAAATATATAAAATTATATAAATTTATGAAATAATACAATTGTAGACAGACATTTTTAGGAACTATCTCCCAAATGACTGTCTACAATTATTTCACTCATTTAATTTTAAATATTTTTCTGATAAATTTAAATTACCTAAATATTTATTTTCTTGACCATCAATTAATATTTTTACTGAATTTATTTCTGTTAATTCTGTCATTGTATTTACAATGCAATAAATTAATTTTGTTTGTTCATTGTCTGTTCCTTTATATTCACTTATAAATTCATTTGAAAAATCAATTGTTAAGCAATCACCTTCTAATTTAATATTATTTAATTTTACATTTTCTGAACAATTATTTTTCAATTTTTCATTTGTAGGTCCTTGTAGCCATAGATTAATTAATTTTTCATATGGGTCATTTAATAATATTTTTGCATCTATTAATTTACTTTCTATTTTTATATCTCCTGTTTCTTTGTCAATGTAATATAAACTTACAACTGTATTTCGTAATTGCTCGTCTGAAATTTCTTGTTCAGGGATTATTTCTTGAGGATTATTTATTACGGTTTCTTCTCTATTATAATATGACCATAACACTATTACTAATATAATTAATAAAATTCCTATAACAATAAAATATAGTTTTTTTGCCTTCATTTTTCTCTTCCTTTCCGTTTTTAATATCTTATTTTATATTATTATAGACATGCTATTTTTAGAACTATTACAGTTTGACAAATTTCGCGTTTCAATATAAAATAAGGGTTGAAATATATATTATTTTTGAGAGGAGTTTTTCTTATATGAATAAAATTTTACATGTTGGAGTTGACGTTGGTTCAACTACTGTAAAAATTGTTGTTCTTGATTCAAATTTAAATGTTATTTTTCAAGACTATCAAAGACATTATTCAGATACTAAAAATACAATTTGTACAGTTTTGGAAAGTTTGATAAATAAATATCCTGAATACAATTACACAATTGCTTTAACAGGTTCTGGAGCTATGTCTGCAGCAAGATTTTTAGATTTACCTTTTATTCAAGAGGTAGTTTCTTGTAAACGTTCTGTTGAAAAATATATTCCTCAAACTGATGTTGTTATAGAACTTGGTGGTGAGGATGCAAAAATTATTTATTTTGATAAATTTATTGAGCAACGTATGAATGGTACTTGCGCAGGTGGTACAGGTGCTTTCATTGATCAAATGGCTTCACTTTTACATACAGATGCTGCTGGATTAAATGAGCTTGCAAAAAAATATTATACTATTTATCCAATTGCATCTAGATGTGGTGTTTTTGCTAAGACTGATGTTCAACCACTTTTAAATGAAGGTGCAGCAAAAGAAGACATTGCTGTTTCAATTTTTCAAGCAGTTGTAAATCAAACAATTAGCGGTTTAGCTTGCGGACGCCCAATTAGAGGCAATGTTGCTTTTTTAGGAGGACCTTTAAATTATTTATCTGAATTAAGAAATAGATTTATTGATACATTAAATTTAAAAGACGAACAAATTATAGTTCCAAATGAAGCACATCTTTTTGTTGCGAAAGGAGCAGCTCTTGATTCCCTAACAGCACCAGAAATTAGTTCTCAAATTTTAAGTAGTAAAATAGAAGTTTTAAGAAATTCTGTTGATAAATCTTCAACATCTCTTGAACCTTTATTTTCTATTAATACTGATTATGAAATTTTTAAAACTAGACATAGTAAAGACACAGTAAAAAAAGAAGATTTAGCTACATATTCAGGGGATTGTTATATTGGAATTGACGCAGGTTCTACTACAACTAAATTAGTTTTAATTGATAAAGATGGTAATTTATTATACTCACTATATGGAAGTAATGAAGGTAATCCTTTAAAAAGCATAATTAATATGCTTAAGGATTTATATTCAAAAATTCCTGAAGGAGCTAAAATTAGATACAGCGGTGTTACAGGTTATGGAGAAAAATTAATTCAAACTGCTTTAAAAGTTGATTTAAATGAAATAGAAACAATTGCTCATTATACTGCTGCAAAAGAGTTTATGCCTAATGTTACAAGTATTGTCGACATTGGCGGTCAAGATATGAAATATATTAAAATTAAAAATGGAACAATTGATAACATTATGCTTAATGAAGCTTGTTCATCAGGATGTGGTTCATTTATTGAAACATTTGCAAAAAGCTTAAATTTATCAATTTCAGAATTTGTTAATTCTGCATTAGAAGCAAGAAATCCTGTTGACTTAGGATCAAGATGTACTGTATTTATGAATTCAAAAATTAAACAAGCTCAAAAAGAAGGATATACTGTTGGTGATATTTCTGCAGGTCTTTCTTACTCAGTAATTAAAAATGCAATTCAAAAAGTTATGAAAATTAGAGACATGAAAACTTTAGGTGACAATATTGTTGTTCAAGGTGGTACATTTTATAATGATGCAGTTTTAAGAGCTTTTGAATTAATTGTTGGTAAAAACGTTGTACGTCCTGATATTGCTGGTCTTATGGGAGCTTATGGTGTTGCACTTTTAGCTAAACAACAATATGAAGCTAACCTTGATATGGAATATCATTCAAAAATTTTAGGAATTAATGAATTAGATAATTTACAAATTCAAACATCTCATGTACGTTGTGGACGTTGCGAAAATCACTGTTTATTAACAATTAATAAATTTAGTGATGGAAGTAAATGTATCACAGGAAATAGATGTGAAAAAGGTGAAGGAATTGTAAACATATCTAAAGATTTACCAAATTTAGTTAAATATAAATATGAAAGAACTTTTGATTATACACCTTTAGATGCCACCGAAGCAAAACGTGGAACTATTGGTATCCCTAGGGTTTTAAATATGTATGAAGACTATCCTTTCTGGTTTACTTTCCTTACAAATTTAGGATTTAGGGTAATAATTTCAGAAAAAAGTAACAGAAAAACATATGAAAAAGGTATTGAATCTATGCCTTCTGAATCAGTATGTTTCCCTGCAAAACTTTCACATGGACATATAATAAGTTTAATAAATTCTGGAATTACAACAATTTTCTATCCTTGTATTCCTTATTCAAGAAAAGAATTTAAGGAATCAAATAACCGTTATAATTGTCCAATTGTAACTTCATATCCAGAAGTTCTTAAAAATAATGTCGAAGAATTGAAAACAAAGAAAATTAATTTCTTAAATCCATTTCTTCCATTCGAAGCAAAGAAATTAACTCAAACAATTCTAGACCTTCCTGAATTTGCAAGTTATAATTTCACAAAAAAAGAATTATTAAATGCTGCAAAAAAGGCTGAGGAAGAATATCAAAATTATAAAAATGATATTAGGGCAAAAGGTGAAGAAACAATAAAATATTTAAATGATAATAATTTAAAAGGTATTGTTTTAGCTGGTCGTCCATATCACATGGATCCTGAAGTTAACCATGGAATTGATACATTAATTACAAGTCTAGGTTTATCAGTTTTAACAGAAGACAGTGTTTGTCATTTAACAACTGAAAGAAAACCTTTACGTGCAGTTGACCAATGGACATATCATTCAAGATTATATAATGCTGCAGATTTTGTTGGCAGAAGCGATAATTTAGAATTAGTTCAATTAAATTCATTTGGCTGTGGTGTAGATGCTGTTACAACTGATCAAGTTGAAGAAATTCTAACAAGCTTTGGAAAAATGTATACTTTAATTAAAATAGACGAAATAAACAACTTAGGTGCTGTTAGAATTCGTATTCGTTCTTTATTAGCTAGTATGAATAAACGTTTAAATGCTAAAATCGAAAAAGGTGACGGAGATTATAGTGTAAATAGAAAAATATTTACTAAAGAAATGAAGGATAAATATACAATTTTATGCCCTCAAATGGCTCCAGTTCATTTTGAATTACTTGAGGCAGCCGTAAGGTCTTCAGGATATAATTTAGTACTTTTACGTGATTGCACAAGTCATACAGTAGAAACAGGATTAAAATATGTAAATAATGATGCTTGTTATCCATCAATTTTAGTAACTGGTCAAATGATTGAAGCTTTAGAATCTGGAAAATATGATTTAAATAAAACTGCTTTAATTATTTCACAAACAGGTGGTGGATGTAGAGCTACAAATTATATTGGATTTATTAGAAAAGCATTAAAAGATGCTGGATTTGAAAATATTCCTGTTATTTCATTTAACGTTGTTGGAATGGAAAAAATGCCAGGATTTAAAATTACTTTACCATTAATTGAAAGATTATTAAAAATGTGTATTTACGCTGATTTACTTCAAAAAATGGTTACTAAAAATAGAGCTTATGAAGTAAATAAAGGTGAATCAGATAAATTATTTAATGAATGGATGGAAAAATGTAAAAAATTAATTGAAAAATCTTCATTAAAAGAATTTAAGAAGAGCATTTATAATATTGTGGATGATTTTGAAAAAATTGAATTAGATACTTCTATTGAAAAACCTAAAGTAGGAATTGTTGGAGAAGTATTAATTAAATATCATCCATTTGGAAATAATTTTATTGTTAATAAATTAGAGCAAGATGGTGCTGAAGTTATTTTACCTGATTTTATGGGATTCATTAAATTTATTTGTACACACAAAATTACATTTAATCAATTAATTAAAACTGGTAATATTAAAGCAGGAATATTTAAAGCTGTTATTAAATTAATTGATATTTTTGAAAAAGATGTTGTTGAAGCATTAAAGAAATCAAATAAAGGATATTTACTACCTTGCAACATTTGGGAATTAGAAGGAAAAGTAAAAGATATTTTATCAATTGGAAATCAAACTGGCGAAGGATGGTTTTTAACTGCTGAAATGATTGAATATATTGAACATGGAATTCCAAATATTGTTTGTGTTCAACCTTTTGCTTGCTTACCAAATCACGTTGTTGGTAAAGGTGTTATCAAAACAATTCGTAGTAAATTCCCTGATGCAAATATTGCTCCTATTGATTACGATCCAGGAGCTAGTGAAACAAATCAAACTAATAGATTGAAGTTATTTATGACTGTTGCTAAAGATAATTTAGAAATGAAAAATAAAGAAAAGAATTCAGTTAATTTAGATAATATTGAAAATACAAGTTCTACAGTTAAAGTTTAAATAAAAAACCTCGAAAGAGGTTTTTTTATTTTTTAGGACAATTTGAGGACACATACCAGATTGTCCAAAACAAAAAAATAGCTTGCTTAAATAGCAAACTATTTTTGGCGGAGGCGAGAAGATTCGAACTTCCGCGGCCCTTAACGAACCCTAATTGTTTAGCAAACAATCCCCTTCAGCCTCTTGGGTACGCCTCCATTTGATAAAAAAATGGCGGAGAGGGTGGGATTCGAACCCACGGTAGGCTACAAACCTACGCCAATTTTCAAGACTGGTGCCATAAACCAACTCGACCACCTCTCCGTTTGTTTAACAACATATATATATTAGCATATTATTACCAAGCTTGTCAATACCTAAAAATAAAAAAAGATGGATTTTCTCCATCTTTTTATTTATTCTTTACAAGTTCCAAAATTCTTTCTAAATCGTCATTTGAAGTATATTGAATAATTATTTTGCCACTTCTTCTTCCAGCATCTAATTTTACCTTTGTTCCGAAATATCCTTGGAATGTATTTTCAATATCTTTTATTATTGCATTATGTTGACTATCTTTTTTTGCTGCTTTTCTAGGTGCCTTCATTTTCTTTAGCATTTGTACTTTTCTTTCAATATCTCTAACACTTAAGCCTTTTTCAATTATTTCCATTGCTATTTCATATTGAGTTTCAGGGTCATCAAAATATAATAGTTGTCTTGCATGTCCTTCTGAAACTTTACCTTCAACAACAAGTTGACTTACTTTAGGATCTAAGTTAATTAATCTAACTGTGTTTCCAACTGCACTAACACTTATTCCTAATGTTTCAGCAACTTCGCCGTGTGTTAGTCCATATTTATCCATTAATTCTTTGTATCCTTTTGCTTTTTCAATTGCATTTAAGTCTTCTCTTTGAATGTTTTCTATTAAAGCAATTTCTTTAATTTTTCTTTCTGAATCCTCTCTGATAATACAAGGCATTTCCTTTAATCCAGCCTTTTTTGCAGCTCTCCAACGTCTTTCACCTGCAATAATTTCATAATAATCATCTTTTTTAGTAACTATTATTGGTTGAATTACACCATAATTTTTAATAGATTCTGCTAATTCTGATAATGCATCTTCATCAAAGTTTTTTCTTGGTTGTTCTCTATTTGGCTCTATTTCAATTATTTTTATTTTATGAACAACTTCTTCCCCATCTTTTATTTCAACCTTACTTTCGTCTTCATCATCAACAAAATTATCATTAAATAATGCTCCTAAACCTTTTCCTAAACCAGTTTTTTTAGTAGCCATTTATCTTCCCCCTTATTATTTCATATGTCTTCCTTTAGACTCATTGTTTTTTATTAATTCTTTTGTGAATTTTTCATAACATTTTGAACCCTTAGAACGCGCATCATACATGCAAATAGGCATTCCATAGCTTGGTGCTTCACTTAATTTAACATTTCTTGGTATTACTGTTTTATATACCTTGTCATCAAAATAGTTTTTAACTTCTTTAACAACTTGATTTGACAAATTTGTTCTTGCATCATACATTGTAAGCAATGCACCTTCTATTGACAAACTCTTGTTCATTCTCTTTTTAACTAAATTAATTGTATTAATAAGTTGTCCAAGTCCTTCTAGCGCATAGTATTCGCATTGTATTGGTATTAAAACACTGTCTGATGCAGTAAATGCATTTAGCGTTACTAAACCTAATGATGGAGGACAATCTATAATTATGTAATCATAATTATCTTTGTACTTGTCTAATTTTTCCTTTAATCTATATTCTCTTTCTTTCACTGAAACAAGCTGAACCTCAGCTCCTGCAAGGTTTATGTTAGATGGACATACATCTAAATTTTTCATTTCTGTTTTTTGAACTGTGTTTTCAATATCTACCCCATCTACCAAAACATCATATACTGAAAATTGTACTGATTTATCTACACCAACACCACTTGTTGCATTTCCTTGTGGATCAGTATCAATTAATAATACTCTTTTTCCCTTTTTAGCTAGTGAAGCGCTTAAATTGACTGAAGTTGTAGTCTTTCCTACTCCACCTTTTTGATTTGCTACTGAAATTATCTTTCCCACTTTCCTACCTCCATTTAATTCATTTTTCTTTCTTTAATATGATATAAAAACTTTTTATATCTGTCAATATTTTTTATAAAATATATTGCAAAATATATTGACATTTTTTTGTTTATATGTTTCACATGAATAGTTATTTTGTATTCCAGTTTCTTCAATGGATTTACAGTTTTGTATTCGACATGTTTCGACATTATTCGACAAAATATGACAAATAAAAAAGAACCATTTAAACTAATGGTTCTTTTGCAGGGGTTCCTGGTTTTCTTGGATATTTTTTAGGAGTATTCCCTACTTTCTTTATAACAATAATATTTCTTCCATAATCAGTATCTGGTAAATTAAAGTTTTCAACTTCAACAATCTCACCTTTTAAAACCTCAAGTGCTTTTTTTGCTTCTTTTATTTCATTTTCAACATTTGAGCCTTTCATACATATGCAATAACCTCCAACTTTTACAAATGGAAGCATATATTCTAATAAAACATTTAATGAAGCAACTGCCCTAGATGTAGCAATATCATACATTTCTCTATATTTTGAGTTGTTAGCTAACTCTTCTGCACGACTATGTATTGTTTTTACATTATTAAGGTTATTCTCTTTAATAACTTCATCTAAAAACTTAATTCTTTTATTTAAAGAATCCATTAATGTAACATCAATATCTTCTCTAATGATACTCATTGGAATCCCTGGAAATCCGGCTCCTGTGCCAACATCAATCATCTTTGAATTATTTTTTATGTGTTTATTTATTGTTATTGAATCTACAAAATGCTTTAGAATTACTTCACTTGGTTCTGTTATCGCTGTAAGATTAATTTTTTCGTTCCACTCTAACATCATTTCCATATACTTATAAAATTTTTGTATTTGTTCATCTGTAACGCCTATATTTAGCTTATTTGCGTTACTTGATAAATTACTTGAAAAATCTTTTATATTCATTTTTTCTATCTCCTATTTTGTTCTATATAAATATGTAAAACATTAATATCAGCTGGTGAAACCCCTGATATTCTAGAGGCTTGGCCTATTGATAATGGCTTGATTTTATCTAGTTTTTGTCTAGCTTCTAGACGAAGCCCTTTAATATCTGAATATACAATATCTTCTGGAATTTTCTTTTTCTCAAGCTTTTTGAATTTTTCAACTTGAGCTTCTTGAAGTTTGATATATCCTTCATATTTAACTTGAATTTCAACTTCTTCTGCTTCAACAGGTGTTAATTCAGGTCTATCATTGTCAATTTCCTTTAATAATTCATAGTTTAACTCGCTTCTTTTAAGTAAATCAACAAGTTTAACCCCTCCGGTTAATTTTGAAGAATTATTTTTTTCTAAAAATTCATTAACTTTTTCTGTAGGTTTTACAGTTGTATGTTTTAGTCTTTCAATTTCACGTGCTATTTTTTCACGTTTTTCACAGAAGTTTTTATATCTTTCTTCTGAGATTAATCCTACTTTATATCCAATGTCTGTTAATCTCAAATCTGTGTTGTCTTGTCTTAAAAGTAGCCTGTATTCAGCTCTTGAAGTCATCATTCTATATGGTTCATTTGTTCCTTTTGTAACAATATCATCAATTAGAACTCCAATATATGCTTGTGATCTATCTAAAATTACAGGTTCTTCTCCTCTTAATTTTAAAACCGCATTAATTCCAGCTATAATACCTTGTGAAGCAGCTTCCTCATAACCTGAAGTACCATTGATTTGCCCTGCAAAGAATAGATTTTGAATTTTCTTATGCTCTAAGCTTAGTTTTAATTCTGAAGGATCAATACAATCATATTCAATTGCATATGCTGGACGAGTAAATTCAACATTTTCTAATCCAGCAATTGACCTATACATCTCAATTTGAACGTCTTCTGGTAGTGATGAACTCATACCTTGTACATACATTTCATCAGTGTTTCTTCCCATAGGTTCAATAAATATTTGATGTCTTTCTTTATCAGCAAATCTTACTACTTTGTCTTCAATTGATGGACAATATCTAGGTCCTGTACCCTCAATTTTTCCAGAATACAAAGGTGAACGATGAAGATTATTTCTAATAATTTCATGTGTTTTAGCGTTTGTATATGTTAAGTAACATGGTAATTGTTCTATCTTTTCATCTAATTCATCTTCAAATGAAAACGCTGTTAATTTACTATCTCCTTCTTGTATTTCCATTTTTGAAAAATCTACGCTTTTTCTGTTAATTCTAGCTGGTGTTCCTGTTTTAAATCTAACTAAATCAATACCTAATTTCTTTAAGGTATCTGATAACTGAACTGCTGGAAATACGCCATCTGGCCCGCTTTCGAATGATTTTTCACCTATATGAATTCTTCCCTTTAAATAAGTTCCTGTTGCTAAAATAATTGCATCTACATCATATATTGCTCCAACATTAGTTTCAATTGATTTTACCTTTCCATCTTCTACTTTAATATCCACAATCTCTGCTTGTTTCATATAAAGATTTTCTTGTTTTTCAATTGTATGTTTCATTTCCATTTGGTACATTTTTCTATCTGCTTGCGCTCTTAAAGAATAAACTGCTGGTCCTTTTGAAGTATTCAACATACGTAATTGAATTAATGTTTTATCAATATTCTTCGCCATTTCTCCACCTAAGCAATCTATTTCTCTTACTAAATGACCTTTTGAACTTCCACCTATGTGTGGATTACAAGGCATATTTGCTACTGCCTCTAGACTTATAGAAAACATTAATGTTTTCTTTCCCATTCTTGCTGCTGCTAAGGCTGCTTCACATCCTGCATGTCCAGCACCTACAACTGCTACATCGTATTTTCCTGCATAATAACTCATTTTAATTACTCCTTTTTGTCCAAAAGGGATATTTCTCTTTGGACGTATTTATGTTGATTTTTCTTTGTGTTTACATAATTTTTATTGTTTCAGTATATAAACTTTTATCTCTTGTCCATATTTTTTATTTATCTTTATTTTTCTTCAGAATCGTTTTTAAGACTTTTTTACGTTCGAAATATATAATTTATTATTAATTAAAATAAATTGTTTTATTTTTCATTCTCGTCGTTTTATTTTCCTAAACAAAACTTTGAAAAAATTTCATTAATAATATCTTCAGAAACATCTTCCCCTGTAATTGCTGATAAATCATTTAAAATCTGCTTAATTGGTATACTTACAATATCAATTGGAAGACCACTTTCATTTGATTCTATTGCTTCATTAACACTATTAATAGCCTTATCTATCTGATTTTTATGTCTTATATTTGTAATAATAATTCCATCGTTCATTTTTATTTCATTAGTTTTAAACATTTCTGCAATTTTATTATAAATATCTTCTACCCCATCTCCTGTTTTAGCAGATATTTTTATAATATTATCTTTAAATTCTTTTAAATATTCACTATTTTCCAAGCAAATATCTCCAATATCTTTTTTATTTAATAAAATAATTGATTTCTTGTTTTTTATAATATTCAAAATTTCTTTATCTTCATCATCTAATTCTTTTGATCCATCAAAAATTGCAATAATTAAATCTGCATCTTCTGATAATTTTAATGCTCTATTTACACCTATTTCTTCTATTTTATCATCTGTTTTTCTAATTCCTGCTGTATCAATTAATTTTAAAGATATACCTTGAACATTAACAAACTCTTCAATAGTGTCTCTTGTAGTTCCAGCATATTCGCTAACAATTGCCCTTTCCTCATTTAAAATAGAGTTTAATAGCGATGATTTACCTGCATTCGGCTTACCTATAATGATTGTTTTTACGCCTTCTTTAAGGATTTTCCCGTTTTCAAATGTTTGTGATAAATGTACTAAATCACCTTTTATATCATCTAATACTGTTCTTATTTTGGAATTTGTAACATCTTCTATGTCATACTCAGGATAATCAATATTTGCCTCTATATCAGCCATTACATCCAACAATTTTTCTCTTATATTTTTAATTTTTTTAGATAAATTTCCTTCTAATTGATTTATTGATGCTTTTGCTTCATTATCTGATTTTGAATTTATTAAATCAATTACAGACTCAGCTTGAGCTAAATCTATTCTGCCTCCTAAAAATGCTCTTTTTGTAAATTCCCCTGGTTCTGCTAGTTCTGCGCCATTTTCTAAACATAACTCTAATATTTTTTTCTCAACTATTACTCCACCATGTGAATTTATTTCGCACATATTTTCAGTTGTATAGCTTTTTGGTCCAATAAAATATGATACTAAAACTTCATCAATTTTTTCTTGTGTTTTTGGATTAATAATATATCCAAATTTCATTGTATAGCCTTTAATTTCTTCCTCATTTTTATTGAATGGAATAAAAATTCTATTTAAAATTTCAAATGATTTCTTTCCACTCATTCTAATTATTCCAATTCCTCCATTGCCTGTTGCCGTAGATATTGCAGCTATAGTACTCATGTTTTTACCTCCTTTTTTAAATCATTCTCGTCCCCAATTTAAAAGTCAAAGCACGAAATCAGTTTATTGTAATATTAAACTAAAATCTGAACTTTGACTTCTGATTTTATTTATGAAATTATTTTTTTGATATAACAACTTTTCTGTTTGGTTCTTCACCAATACTATGTGTTGTTACATATTTACTGTCTTGTAATTTTGTGTGAATTACTTTTCTTTCGTAGGCTCCCATTGGTTCTAATGTAATTGATTTTCCAGTTTTTGAAACTGTTTTAGAAACCTTGATAGCTAAATTTTCTAATGTTTCTTTTCTTTTATTTCTATATCCTTCTATATCTAATATTACTTTAATTCTTGATTCTATATTTTTATTTGATATTGAAGTTATTATAGTTTGTAATGAATTTAAAACTTCTCCTCTATATCCAATTAAAAAGCCTGAATCTTCTCCAGTAATGTTAATTTCTATGTTTTGATCTACTATTTTAATTTCACAATTAAATGGTTTATCAGAAACTGTTTTCAGAAAATTATTCATAAATTCTTCTACATTGTTTTTAGCTATTTCTAAGTCTTTTTCATCGACTTTTCTTTCTTCTTTTTTCTCAGTTTTTTGTGGAGTTGTATTTGTTTTTTCGTTTTCTATATTTTCTTTTAATGTTAATTCAACTTTTACAACTCTAGGTGCTAATATATCAAAAAAGCTTCTTTTCCCTTCTGTTTCAAGTACTTTAATATCAACCATATTCTTTGATACTTTTAATTCTTTTAATCCTTTTTCAATTGCTTCATTTGTTGTTTTTCCTTCAGAAATTATACTTTTTTGCATTTTTAAGCCTCCTTATTATCCATTATTTTCTTGATAATAAATCTTTCTAGTATCATTAAAACATTACTTACAAACCAATATAATGCTAAACCTAATGGAGCTATAAAAGCAATTGATAATGTCATAATTGGCATCATGTAAGACATACTTTTATTCATTTGTGACATTGCATCTGATTCATCTTTATTTTCTTCTTTATTTTTTGCTTTGTTTTGAGCATTTGTTGTTAATCTTATTGATATAAATGAAGAAATTACATATAAAATTGGAATAATATAAACTGTGAAGTCTTTAAGGTTTTCTGTTGGAACTTTGCTTAAATCAAGTCCTAAGAATTCCATATTAATATTTAATTTTTCTAATATTTCTTTTTTCTTTCCTAAATCTTCTTTTTCTTCTTGTTTATCAACATTTTCAACTGATTCTGTTTGTTCAGTTTGTTCTGTGGTTTCTGTTGTTTCTTTATTTTCAACTACTTCTTGATTATTTTCATTTTTTACTATTTCATTGTAGTCATCTCTTATACGAGCGATTGTAGCAATTTCAATGTATCTTGTTTTATTGTTATTGCTTTCTTTAATATCATTTTTATATTGTTCTACTACAGCTTTTAATTCAGGATTTTTATCATTAGCTTTTTTCATATATGTTAATGGTTGGCTAACTAAATAAAATACTGATAAAATTATTATTATTTGAACTATTGCACTTAAACATCCACTAAAAGGAGATATTTTCTCTCTTTTATATAATTCCATTGTTTCTTTATTCAACATCTCAGGGTTATTTTTGTATTTAAATTGTAAAGATTTAAGCTCCCCTTGAATTTTACTTGTTTTTTGCATAGACTTTTGTTGCTTAATAGTGACTGGCAATAAAATTATTCTTAATAATATTGAAAATAATATTATTGCAAATCCAAAATTATTATTTACTATTTCATATAAGAAATTAAGTAAATAACCAAAAAGATTTGATATTGCAGCAAACATATTTTACCTCCCTGTTATTTTAAAGGATCATATCCACCTTTTGAAAATGGATTGCACTTTAATATTCTTTTTACTCCTAAAAAAATCCCTTTTATAATTCCATATTTTTCAACAGCTTGCATCATATATTCAGAACATGTTGGATAATATTTGCAATGTATTCCACAAGCTGAAATAATTGGAGATAGTGTTTTTTTATATATTTTCAATAAGAAAATTATTATTCTTTTCATATCTTCCCTATTTCTTTAATAATTCTGCCTTTTCAAGTAAGTATTTTATTTCTTTCTTTAATTCAAAAAAATCTGCTTTTTCTATATCAACATTTTTATTCCATAAGAAAACTATATTGTTTCCTTGTACTAAATCTTCTTTTAGTAGTCTATAATTTTCTCTTATTAGCCTTTTTGCATGATTTCTTTTTACGGCTTTGCCCAATTTGGTATTTATAGCAATGCCAATTATGTTTTTATTTAGCTTATTTTTTTTGACATAGATTGTAACATATTTTCCGTGAAAATACTGGCCTTTTGACAGAACATATTTAAATTCATAATTTTTTTTTAAAGTATTAATCTTTCTCATATATCACTCTTTTTATTTTATTTTTTTAATAATAGGCGGATTTTATTCCGCCCCTAAGATATTTCGTGTTTTTTGTTTAAAAAAAGCCACATTTTTTCATTAGTGGCTTTTTCTTAAGCACATATTTTCTTTCTTCCTTTTGCACGTCTAGCTTTTAGTACGTTTCTTCCTGATCTTGTGCTCATTCTTTTTAAGAATCCGTGTTCTTTCATTCTTTGTCTATTTTTTGGTTGGAATGTTCTTTTCATCTTACTTTGCACCTCCTATTGCGCTTTTATAAATAACCGTAAACGGAATATTTCAAAAAAATTTATTAACGTTACAATTATACAACAGTTTTATCCATTATGTCAATACATAAATTAATTAAAAAATTTATTTTGTAATTTTATTGACTAATATATGTGATTTTGATATTATATACGAATAATAGGGGAGTATGGTTTTCAGCCATTATTAGATTATATATTTTTATCTTTTTTTCGAAAGTTATCCACAGCTGTGGACATTTATCAACATATGTGGATAACTCTGTGGATAACTCATGCATCCCGCTTATTTCAAGTGTTTTGGAGGATGAAAAAAGATGCAAAACGAAGCAAATGAACTTTTAACTAAAGCAAAAGAACTTTTAAAAGACGAAACAACAAAAATATCATATGAAACCTGGATAAAAAATCTTGAAATCCAAAATGCAGATAATGGTAATATTGTTTTAGTTGCTTCTTCTAGTTTTCAGAAAGAAGCAATTTATTCGCGTTATCACGATTTATTGACAAACACATTTAACTTTATTACTAATAAAGACTGCAATGTTTCTATAATATCAAAAGATGAAATTGAATCTGATGATCCGGTTTCATCAGATTTTGGCTCTAACTTGGGTAATTCTAACCCTACTTTAAATCCAAAATATACTTTTGATACTTTTGTTGTTGGTAATAACAATAGATTTGCACATGCTGCTGCATTAGCAGTTGCTGAGGCTCCTGCAACATCATATAATCCTTTGTTTTTATATGGTGGTGTTGGTCTTGGAAAAACTCACTTAATGCATGCTATTGGTAATGCTATTTTAAGAAAAAATAAAAATGCTAATATTTTATATGTTACTTCTGAAAAGTTTACAAATCAATTAATTAACTCTATTAAAGATAATACTAATGAACAATTCAGAAATAAACATAGAAATATTGACGTTTTACTTATTGATGATATTCAATTTATCGCTGGAAAAGAACGTGTTCAAGAAGAATTTTTCCATACTTTTAATGCTTTGCACGAAAGTGGAAAACAAATTATTCTTTCTAGTGATAGACCACCTAAAGAAATTCAATTATTAGAGGACAGGCTTAAATCAAGATTTGAATGGGGATTAATTGCTGATATTCAAAGTCCTGATTATGAAACACGTTTAGCAATTTTAAGAAAAAAGGCTCAATTAGATAATATTAATATTGATGGAGAAATTCTTTCAAATATTGCTACAAAAATTGATACTAATATTAGAGAATTAGAGGGAACTTTAAATAAATTGATTGCTAAAGCATCTCTAACAAATAGCCCAATTACTGCTGAAATGGCAGAAAAAGCTATTAATGATATTATTGCTCAACAAGAAAAAGTATTCTCAGCAGAATTTGTTCAAGAAACTGTTGCTAAATATTTTAATATTGATGCAAAAGATTTAAGAGGATCAAAAAGAAACAACGAAGTGGCTTTCCCAAGACAAATTGCTATGTATTTATGTAGAAAAGTTGCTCAAATGTCTTTACCACAAATAGGAAAAGACTTTGGAAAAAGAGACCACACAACAGTTATGCATGCTTGTACCAAGATAGAACAAGAAATTAAAGAAAATTTAAATACAAAACTTATTGTTGAAAGTGTTGAAAGTTTATTGTTAGCAGACAATAAAAAAGATCAACAATAAATAATCAAATTTAAGTTTTTATGTTTAATAGTTTTGTGCAATGTTTTATGAAAAATGGGGGAAAGTTATCCACATATTTATGTAAATCTGTGGATAACTCGACCGAACGCCTTATTTCCGTAGATATAAACGAAAACTACAATTTTCGACAAAAAATGTTCGACGATTTTATGTTTGAAAAATTGCCTTTACATCCAGTCATACCAATATGTGTATGAGTTATCCACAGGGGGCTGTGGATAACGTGTGGATAAAATGTGGATAACTGAGTTATCCACAGGTTTACATTCGTAACTGTGGATAACTTTCCGAGTTATCCACAAAGTTATCCACATCGGAACTCTTACGGACACAACGGTTTGATATAGTTATCCACATAATCCACAGCACCTACTACTACTACTACTAATATATATATAATATATTATATAATAATAAAGGAGAAGTGAAAAAAATGAAAATAATTTGTGACAAAGACAAAATCCTTAAAGCTATTAATTCCGTAACTAAAGCGGTAGCTTCTAAGACAACAATGCCTATATTAGAAGGTATTTTAATTCAAACTAATGATAAAGAAGTTAAATTAACAACATACGATTTAGAAATAGGAATAGAATATGTTATTGAAGCACAAGTTGAAGAACAAGGAGCTACAGTTGTTAATGCTATAATGTTTAGTGAAATTATAAGAAAATTACCTGATACAGAAATAAAGATTTATTTAAATGATAAAAATTTATTAGTTATTGAATGTGAAGGTTCATTATATAAATTAGCAACAATGAATCCTAATGAATTTCCTGAACTACCACAAATTAGTATAGAGAATTCAATTGAATTAGAACAAAATGCATTAAAAGAAATGATTAGAAAAACAATTTTCGCTGTTAGTACAGAGGAAAATAGACCAATTTTTACAGGTTGTTTATTTGAAGTAGTAGATAATAAATTAAATTTAGTAGCAGTTGATGGATTTAGATTAGCATGGAAGAGTAAATATCTTCAAACTAAGGTTAATAATTTTTCAGCAGTAATTCCAGGTAGAACTTTAAACGAAATAAATAAAATTATTTTAGATTCTTTTGATCCTATTCAAATTGGAATTGCTAAAAATCAAGCATTGTTTGAAATGGAAAATTGTAAAATAGTTACAAGATTATTAGATGGAGAATTCTTAAATTATTCAAATGTTATTCCAAGTATGTGGGATACTAGAATTAGAGTTAATAAAAATGTAATGCAAAATTGTTTTGAAAGAGTTAGCTTAATTTCTTCTTCTAGTATTGAAAAAGAAAAGAAATATCCTGTTAAAGTTTCAATTGATATTGGAAAGGTTATTATTTCTTGTACTAACCAAACAGGTGATGCTAAAGAAGAAATGTATGTTTCTACAGAAGGTAAAAATCTTGAAGCTGGATTTAATCCAAAATATTTCTTAGATGCTTTTAGAGCAATTGATGATGAAGAAGTATTTATTGATTTTGGAACAAGCATTTCACCATGTATTATAAGACCGGTTGATAATGGAGATTATATTTACATGATTTTACCTATTAGAATGAAAGATTAGTGGATAAGTTATCCACAGATAAGGAACAATATGTTGATAACTAGTTTGAAATTACAAAATTTTAGAAATTATGATGAATTGAGTTTAGATTTTAATAAAGATATTAATGTCATTTATGGAAATAATGCTCAAGGTAAGACTAATATTTTAGAATCAATTTTTGTAACTTCAATTGGTAAGTCTTTTAGGACAAGCAAGGACAAAGAGTTGATTAAATTTGGTGTAGATTTTGCCAGAATTGAAGTTGGTTTTTCTAAATCAGATAGAGATGGAACAATTAAAATTGAGATTTCTGATAAAAAAAATATTTTTGTAAATCGGAGTAAAAATAAAGAAGTTAAGTGAATTATTAGGTAATATGCATGTTGTTATTTTTACTCCTGATGATATTAATATTTTAAAAGATGGTCCTGCACAAAGACGTCGTTTTTTAGATATTTTTATTAGTCAATTACGTCCTAATTACGTTTATTGTTTAAATATGTATTTAAAAGCTTTAGAGCAGAGAAATAATTATTTAAAACAAATTAAATTTGAAAATAAATCTGAGGATTTTTTAGAAATTTGGGATGAGAAGATTGCTGATTATGCAGAAAAGGTTTTTAAATATAGATTTGAATTTATAAATAAAATAAAAAATAAAATTAAATCTGTTCATAATATTATTACTGAAAATAATGAAGATATTAATATTGAATATTTATCTGATTTTAATAATAAAGAAGAATTTTTAAAAAAATTAAAAAATAATAGAAAAATAGATGTTATTAAAGGATATACAACAAAAGGTGTTCATAGAGATGATTTTAATATTTATATTAACGATAATTTAGTTAATGTTTATGGATCTCAAGGACAACATCGTACAGCTATTTTATCTTTGAAAATGTCTGAATTAAAAGTTATTTATGATGAAACTGGTGAAAATCCTATTTTATTATTAGATGATTTTATGTCTGAATTAGATGAAAAAAGAAGAAAAAATTTTCTTGATAATATTAAGGATACACAGGTTTTAATTACTTGTACTGATAAATTTGTACTTGAAAAAAATAATTTTAACTTATATAATGTGAAGAGTGGAAAAATTTTAATTTAATTACAATTTTTTGTAATGGAAAGGAAAAGATGTAGAATGGAAAAATTTGAGCATGAGTATAATGCTGAGCAAATTCAGGTTTTGGAAGGGCTTGAGCATGTTAGAAAAAGACCTGGTATGTATATAGGAAGTGTTTCTATAAGAGGTTTACATCACTTAGTTTATGAAATTGTTGATAACTGTGTTGATGAAGCTTTAGCTGGTTATTGTACACATATTAAAGTTGAAATAGAACCTGGAAATGTTATTTGTGTTGAGGATGATGGTAGAGGTATTCCTGTTGACATACATCCAAAAACTAAAATTTCTGCAGCTGAAACTGTTTATACTAAGTTAAATGCTGGTGGAAAGTTTGGTGGAGATAGCGGATATAAGGTTTCTGGTGGACTTCATGGTGTTGGTGCATCAGTTGTTAATGCTTTATCTACTTGGGCTGAAGTTACTATTCAAAGAGATGGTGGAATTTTCCAAATGAAATTTGAAAGAGGTAAAACTGTTCAACCTTTGACTAGAATAGGTGATTCTAAAAAAACTGGTACTAAAGTTAGATTTTTAGCTGATGATACAATTTTTGAAACATTAGAATATGATTATACAACTTTGGAAAATAGATTTAGAGAGATGGCTTTCTTAACAAAAGGTTTATTTATTAGTATTGAAGATAAAAGAGGGGAAGAAACTCAAAAATCTGAATTTTGTTTTGAAGGTGGATTAAATTCTTTTGTTGAATATTTAAATAAAAATAAAGAAAAAATTAATACACAACCTGTTTACATAGAAAAAAATGATGGAGATGTTCCTGTTGAAATTGCTTTCCAATATACAACAGCATATTCAGAAAATATTTATTCTTTCGTAAATAATATTAATACTGTTGAAGGTGGAACTCATCTTGAAGGATTTAAAAGAGCTTTAACAAAAACTTTTAACGATTATGCAAAAGCTCATAATATTTTAAAAGAAAAAGATGGAAATTTACAAGGTGAAGATATAAGAGAGGGTATTACAGCTGTTATTTCAGTAAAAGTTAGAGAACCTCAATTTGAAGGTCAAACAAAAACAAAACTTGGTAATAGTAATGTTGCTGGTATAGTTCAAAGTTTAGTAAATGAAGCTTTAGGTAATTTCTTAGAAGAAAATCCTAATGTTGCAAAAGCAATTTTAGATAAATGTGTTAGTGCTTCAAGAGCAAGAGAAGCTGCAAGAAAAGCTAGGGAATTGGTAAGAAGAAAAAATGCTCTAGAGTCTACAACTTTACCAGGAAAGCTTGCTGATTGTAGTAGTAAAATTCCTGAAGAATGTGAAGTATACATAGTCGAAGGAGATTCTGCTGGAGGAAGTGCTAAACAAGGTAGAGATAGAAAATTCCAAGCAATTTTACCTTTATGGGGAAAAATGCTTAATGTTGAAAAATCAAGAGCTGATAAAATTTATAATAATGATAAATTGCAACCAGTTATTTTAGCAGTTGGTGCAGGAATTGGAAATGATTTTGATATTACAAAAATTAGATATGGTAAAGTTATTATCATGGCTGATGCCGATGTCGATGGAGCTCATATCAGAACTTTATTATTAACTTTCTTCTTCAGATATATGAGACCTTTAGTTGAAAATGGTAATGTTTTCTTAGCACAACCACCTCTTTATAAATTATCAAAAAGAGGAATGCAAGATGTTTATTGCTATAGTGATGAGGAAATGACTCAAAAATTAAACGAAATTGGTAAAGATAATGTTAATATTCAAAGATATAAAGGTTTAGGAGAGATGAATCCTGAACAATTATGGGAAACAACAATGAATCCTGAAAGTAGAATTTTAGTTCAAGTTACAATGGAAGATGCTATGAAGGCTGACGAAATATTCACTATTTTAATGGGTGATGAAATAGGCCCAAGAAGAGAGTTCATTGAAACTAATGCTAAGTATGTAAAGAATTTGGATATTTAATTTAAAAATAATAAAAAATAAAAAGCATTTTTATATGCT
>SAMEA3663057__coassemble_189_pt1 | contig 18644 bp, 27 predicted proteins | sample SAMEA3663057__metabat2_high_PE_009 | metagenome-assembled genome bin SAMEA3663057 (sample SAMEA3663057) | pig gut metagenome | biome: pig gut; feature: pig-associated habitat; material: faeces | place: France | collected 2012
TCACACTTATTGTAATTTGTTTCAAGTTTTCTTTTCCATATTCAATATTGACATTCAAAATTTTTTCTTTTTCCATAATCATTATCTCCTTGTTTTTTTTCTAAATTCTATGAATGAAAATTTTTTTTGTTTTTATATATTTTTTTATATTAGAATAATACCACCTTGGAAATTTTTAGTCAACAAATGGATTTTAAATGGATTTTCATTTTATGTGTCATTTATATAACTCAATTATTTTTCAACTTCAATTATTGATTCTTTATATGCTTTTGCAATTTTTTCTATATCTTCTTTGCTTCCTTCAAAATCTTTTATTCTAACTATATCTTCTGTTCTATCTTTTACTGTTTTTCCTTCATTATTTACTTTAGTATGATATAAATAAATATATAAATCCTTATTATCAATAAATTCATATCCAATATAAGCATCTTTTAGATCATATAATTTTACAAAATCATCTTTGATTTCTTTATTTCTATCACCACCATATTGGCTAAAGTAGTCAACTAAACGACCGTCTAATTCAATTACAGAACCTCCAGTTAAAAAACTTCCTGATCTTTCATATATTTTTATCGTATCGAATGATTTAAAAGCATATCCTTCTTGATTTGATACTGTTGAATTAATGTACCAATCTATCAAAAAACCATATCCTTTATCTTTAGATATTAATTTTGATATTTCTTCTGCACCTTGTTTTACCTTATCTTTATCTTTTGTTAATGCAACTGCGTAAAAATGAACATCAATTCCATCTACTTTTTTAACATATTCAAATCTTGACTGTGCATTATTTACATATTCACTGTAAAATTTATAATTCTCATTTTCTTCAATTGTTTTTTTCGCCTCAGTCATAAATGGTTTACCATCGATAGTTGTATATTGATCAGTTGAAACATTTATGTATATATTTGTTGAACTTGCAAAGTCTATATAAGCACCATTTGGATTATAGCCAAATGAAGCTCCTGAACATTTTCCAGCATTTAAGATTCTTCTTACTCTTATATTCTTAATATCTGTATCACCTTCTGAGTATGATAATATAGTTTTATGGTCTTCATCTAAATAGAATGAAAATTTATTTGTATCAACTTTATCAATGTTTCTAGATGAATCAGCATATGTTACACCTTTTTTTAATACTGTATTGTTTGGCTCATTAGATACATTAGTATTTTGCTCTTTTTGAGCATTATCCTCACCCTTCTTATCATTTTTTCCACAACCCGTTAAAATAATAGTTGTGCACATTATAATAATTGTTATAATTAATAAATTTAAAAATTTCTTTTTCATTTTTTCCTCCTTATTACTATTTTCTTTAACAATAAAATTTAAGAACTTGACCTTCAAAATATTTTTTCCATTTTGCTAAAATAAAAAAATAGTTATCATTTACTACTTTTAAAATCTTTTTCAAATCATTTGCAGGAATATTACTCTTATTGTTTGCCACTATTGTTCCTCCACTTTTTGTAAGCCAAATTTTTGTAGAATTGCTTGTAGGATTTCCTTTAGATATATGTTATATGAATTGGTTCATCATTTTCATTTGACCAAAAGTATATCTTATATCCCCATTGTTTCAAATATATTAGGCACTTTCAAGACCTCCTTCGCTTGCAATTTCGTAGAAATGTGCTGCACCTTTTTCAACAACTTTCTTGAATATTTCAATTTTTTCGTCTGTATAATTTCCATCATTTTCTACTATTTTATAACTAGGTAATTCAAAAATTAATGTATCAAAACCGTGTTCTGTTGGTCTCTCAAATACAACTTTTATTATTTCTTCTCCGTTTTCTCTTTTTATTATATCTGAAATTACAAGTTCTGTATTATCTGCGTATTTGCATATTGTATGCATCATTTTTTTCACGCTCCTTTTATTATTAATATACTCTTTAATGATATTATTTTATCATAGTACAATAGAAGCGGTCAAGATTTTGGATTAAAAGTCTATTAACCCCCTTTCTATCTATTGTATCTCAGCATATTGTTTTATTCCATATTATTTATAAATTCATTTATATCATAGTTATTTTTTAAAACTATTAACTTATTCTTATATCTTTCTAGTTTTTTATCTAGTTCTATTTTATCCTTTTCAAATTCATCTGACCATTTATACATCATTTTAAGCATTTCAATACTTGGTTTATAATTACTCTTTTCAATTTTAAATTTTTGTTTTAAATATCTTTTAAGTATTCTATGCTTTATTGTTTTGTTTGAAATATTTAAATATACTATTTTATCAGCATAATCAAATAAATAATAGTTTTTTCTTAGCATTCCTTCTATAATCCAATTTTTATCTTCATTTATTTTATCTATGATATCTTTTTGCTCATGAAAATTTCTTTTCTTTTTATTTATATCATCATGAACAATAGAATCTATCTCATAATAACTAATAGATAATTTATCGCTTAATCTATTTGCCAAGGTAGATTTTCCTGAAGCTACACATCCTATTATTAATATCTTCATAATGTTTCACCCACTTATTATTATATTCCCTTATAATTTTATATTGCCAAAATAACGTAGAAGTGGTCAAGAATTTTTTATTTATAGATATATTTCCAAAATTTTTTGTAAGAAATTCCATACACCTGTTTTTACTGTTAGTCCTTCATAATTATTAGAAATTCGTCTTAATAGTTCGTCTTTTGAGAAGTATTTGACTTCCGATACTTCTTCTTGTTGAATCTTTATATCTGAAATATTAATACTCTTTGTTATTAAATAACATTCATTATAATGTTTATTTATAATGTCTCCTTGATTATTTATTGATGTTGAACCTACTAAGTATTTAATATCATTATCATTTATATCAATTCCAAGTTCTTCTTTAGCTTCTCTAATTAATGCTTGTCTTCCAAATTCTCCACTATCTACATGTCCGCCAACTGTTACATCCCACATATTAGGCCATAACTTTTTATTTGCGCTTCTTTTTTGTAACAATATATTTTTATTATCATCTATAATAAATGCATATACTGCTCTGTGCCATAGGCCTTTTTTATGACATTCTTCTCTAGTTGCTACTTCTCCTGTAAATTCTCCTTGTTCATTAAGTACATCAAATATCTCTTCCATGTTATTTCCTCCTATTTTTTGTAGAATTTATTAGATTATATCATAAAAATTCTATATATCAAGAAGCAGAAATATAAAAAACTCCCAATATAAATTGAGAGTTTTTTATGGCCAGATTCGTTATGGATATGTAATATGTTTTTTTATTGCTTGGAATTCATCAACATCTTGCTCATATGTAACGATGTCTCATTTGAATAGCACTTAAACGTGCTTTGCGACGATTTTCTTCAATCTGCTTTGTTAATTCCGGAAGAGCTCTTTTTTCCCGAGCAATAAGTGCACCATGACGTGGTACACGTACTGTAGCAGATCTTGACTCGATTTTTGGCTTTTCAGCTGTTTCCATTTTTAATTACCTCCTAAATTTAGGTTGTAAAAAGTAAGCTGACCTCTTACTTATATAATTTAAGTATGGATATATATTACCATCATTTAATAGTAATGTCAATTTTATGTGACAGCTGCAATAACTATAGCATTGAAACGTAACTGATTCGTGCTGACACTTGAAAATACAATGACTATTCTATGAATTTTGTAATTTATTTTTTACATTCCGCTTCTTTATTATACTTTTTATCAGTAATTCACATTCCTACATAAGTGATATGGCTTAGCAATATCTTTTACTTTCTTTGAATATGTAAAAAGATAATCATTTATATCTATTGATTTAGCATTATCTAATTTACTAGCTATATAAACTATTACTACAAGTTGACTTGCTCTAATCTCAACCTCATATTTTGAAGATATTTCTATTTGCTTTTTCTCATCTATAATATTAGATAACTCCTCATTATACTCTAATATACCAAGTGCTCTTAAGGTTTGTGGGATCTTGTAGTCAGCACATCCTATCAAATTAGAATAATCAACTGAAATTCCTTCTAATTCTTCTTTTATATGTAATATATCAGATGTTAGTAATTGAGCTAATTTATAGAAAGATATTGTTTTACCGTTATAGGTTCTTTCATCTTTAAATGCTTCGAAATTGCTTATTATAGTATTGAATAGTTGCGTATCTATATTTATGTCTTTAATATATTTATAAAAGCTTCCATTCATCTTTTCATTAACTATTTTACTAATATCATGAATTGTTTTATATCTTTCTTTAAGCAAAGGAATTTCAATATTACCTTTTAATAATTGTTTGAATTCCTCTAAAGTCATTTCACTAAAGTCTGTGCTTTTTCTTTCTTTTACATATTTTAGCATAATATATAAAAGAGCTTCAGAACCATCTTTTTTTCCTTCGTTTGTATTAATTTTCCATTTAGGTTGTCCCCAAAAAGAATAATCAATTGATTCAAAGATTAACAAGAAGTTAATTATTGTTTCAATATCTAATTCTAATATATTATAAGGATTGTATAATATCCAATTTTTTAAGTTACTAGAATCAATGTTATTTATAAAATTATCTAGTTTACTATAATTTATCTTTACATATATGCTATTACCTACAACATACTTACATGTATTCTTGATTTTATTTAACATACTATATCTCTCTTTCTTTTTTACTTATCTGCATCATTCTCACGTTGCTTTCTACAATATTCAACTATCTTATTAACAATAAAATTTTTGCACATTCTCGAATTACTTACTATAATTATTTAAAAATTTATCTAACTCATCTTTTAATTAAACATCAAATCTATTGCTTCTCCATATAAATCCTTTGCAATTTGCTCGCCATTTTCCTGTAGCTTAATCAAATTCTCCATCATAACACCACTGTTTATTTCCATAACCATATATTGATTATTAGTCAACTTAACTATATCAATACTTACAAATTTCACTCCAATAACTTCAACAATCTTTCTTACTATCTCCATAAGTATTTCTTTTTCTTTATCATCTACATTACTTATTTTAGCACCTTTAGAAAGATTAAATCTCCATTCATATTCTATAATTTCACCTAATGCTGGAACATAGTCAGCAGAGACATTTTCATTTTTTAAATTTTCTTCTTTACTAAAATACTCTTTATTAAAATCAATAAGCAATTCTCTAACTGTATGTATTCCATCTCCTGTTATGATAGGCTTGATTTTTTTATAAATATATTGTTTATTTGGTAGATATACTATTCTATATTCATTTTCAATATTATAGAATGGACAAATATCTACACTATAGCACTTGTTTATTAATCTATTATATTCATCCTTTAGTTTGTTGAAATCACATATATGTAGTACATTGTTTCCACATGTGCCGTTATTTGGTTTTAATACAACATCATTATTATATTCATTAAAATACTTGTTTAATTTACTTTCTTCATTTTTGAATATTATATTGTGTTTTATTACTTGTATTCCTTCAGATTCTAAAACAGCATACAAAGCAAATTTATCATTGCAGATTTCTGCTGTCGCTTGTGTATTTAAATCAAATTTATATCCAACTAAAAACTTATTCTTGTTATCTTTTTTTAATTTAATAATCCAGTCATCTGATAGTTCTTCATATTGTATATTCTTTTCTTGACAGATTTGTTTTATTATCTTGTTAAATTGTTTTTCTTTATACATAACCATTCCTTCTCACTTCAAATATTTTCATTATCCCTTATTCTATCATAAAACCATTTAAATCTAACTATGATGAATTCTCATAATTAAACCTCCTTATAAAAACAATCTCATCTTTTTTTCTAACTCTTTAAATCCGATATTCTCATATAAATTAATAGCATTTATATTTTCTGACATAACATTTAGTTCTATTATTGATGCACCCGCTTCTATAGCCCATATCTTACATTGTTCTATAAGTTTAGTAGCTATTCCTTGATGTCTATATTCTTCATTAACATATAAACCATCTATTAATGCTATGTGATTTATATATGGTCCTTCATTTATTACTTTACAAAATGCATATCCTATAGTTGTATTGTCATCTTCTTTTGCTATAAATAAACAATTATTCTCGTTACTATATATATTCTCAAAATACTCTTTTACTGTATAATTATTTTTTACATTTAGATCATATCTTTTTTCACTATTTACTAATTTAGTTAACAGTTTATTACACTCAATAGCGTCATTTATATTATCTACCTTTTTTATTATCATTTTTATCTCCTATCTTCATTTTATTGTATTATACCATACATATTTGATATATCAAGAAGCGGATAATAAATTGTATGTTTATTATATAAAAAAGTCTTAGAATTAATTTTCATACAAATAAGCACCCACTTTTTAGTGAATGCTTATCCATGTTTTAGTCATTATTCAAAAAATTCATTACTAAATCAATAATAACATTTTTTTCTTTAGGATTAGATTCTGCAATTAATAGTGTTAATGCAGCTAGTGTATTATTATCAATTATTTGTTTACCGTTCTTTATATAATAGTCCATAGAAGTTTAAGAAATATATAAACAAAGTAGCAGCTATTCTTTTATTACCATCTGTAAATACATGGTTTTTTACAATTAAATATAAGAAATTAGCGCTTTTTTCTTCAATGCTTTTATACACGTCTTGTCCTGCAAAACTTTGATAGATATTTCCAATTATTGATTTTAAACCTTTGTTTCTTTCTACAGCAAATAGAGAGCTTTCTTGATTAAATCTTAATTGGTTTATTATATTAACACATTCTACATATTCTATTTTCCTGTCATCTATATTTCCTTTAATTTTCTTTAACGTTTTGTGATCGTAGTCGTCTAATATGTCTAATGCTTTTGAGTATTCTCCAATAACTTTAAGTATTTCTTTTGCATCATTGCCTTCAAGTCTGTCATCGATTCTATTGGCTATATCTATTAGTTTAACAGTTTTTTCTAAGTATTCTAGTCTTCTTTGGTTTATGGCGTAACCTTTTATAGTATATTCTTTTAATACTTTATTAGCCCATTTTCTGAACATTATACCTTTATTAGATTTAACCCTATAACCAACACTTAATATCATATCTAGATTATAGTATTCAATATTTCTTGTAACTTCTCTATTTCCTTCTTTTTGAACTGTCGCAAAATTTGCGACAGTTGGAATATCTTTAAGTTCTTCTTTTAACGCATTATTAATGTGTTTACCAATTGTCTTTACATCTCTGTCAAATAATTCAGATAGTTGTTGTCTGTTAAGCCAAACAGTCTCGTCTTTTAAATTCACCTCCAATTTCACGCCTTGATTTTCGAACAAAATGATTTCGTTCTTCTTGTCTTCTTTCATAAGAACACTTCCTTTTCTATAAGATTTAGTTCTTATTACATTTAATTGCTGCGTTTAAGGTGAATTTATTATTTCGATTGAACCATTATTAATATTATACCAAAACAGTAAAATTAAATCTATGGTTTTCAGTAAAATTTATACAAAAATGTCGATTTTTGTATAAATAAAAACAAGACTCTCAATTATATTACTGAAAGTCTTGCTTATTTTTGTTATTCTATTAACAAATTAATACATTGTTCCTGTTAAATACATTATAAAGCTAACTGTGCTTATAAATAATACGAAATAACTAAATATTGTAACTAACCATTTAGTTACAGTATTCATATTACGCATAACTACAATGTTAAGAGTTAACCATGTTGCAATAAAAGGAACTCCTAAGCTTTTTGATGGTGATCCTTCAACAAGATAGTTCCCGTTTATTTCAATCTCATAAACTGCAGCTATAATTGCTAATATTTGCAATATAATAATATACCATTTTAAAAACATATAGTATTTTCTTCTTGGTGAACTTGATATATATTTTACTCTACCATAATGTTTTTCTTCATTATATTTTACTTCTATTTCGCAGTTGTCATCAACTGTAACTGGTGTACTTATTGGAAAGTTACTTCCATCTTTTGTAATAAATAAACCATTACGAGGTATCCATGTACCTGAAAAAGCTCTCATTGTTGAAGCTGACTTATATTCATCAGGTTTTAATCTAACTGTTTTATTATAATTTCTCATATTATTTCTCCTATTCTTCATTAACATCGATTAAAGAAAATATTTCTGCTTCATTATTTAGCTCAACAATATTCATAACAACACCGCTACCTGCAACTATACCTCCTAAATCTACTATTGCTTGTTTTATTGCATCTACAGTATTTCCTGTGGCATAGATATCATCAATTATATAAAATCTATGACCACTATAATCATCATTAACTAGTTTAGGCAATTCTAATATATCTTTTCCATATTCTTTTTCATACTCAAATTGCTTTTCAACAGTTGTTGGAGGTAATTTTCCTTTTTTTCTAACTGGAATACATCCTATATTTAATTTGTTTGCAATTGCTGCCCCTAGTAAGAAACCTCTTGCTTCAGGTACAACTAAATAATCTATTTCCTTATTTTTCAATTCTTGTACAAATCTTTCTATTATTTCATTTAATACATCTTTTTGTAGAAATAGAGGCATAATGTCTATAAATTCGACTCCTTTTATAGGATAATCTTTTTCTGTTCTGATATTTAATTCATTTTTTAGTTCATTTTTTAATATTTTCATTTGTTTTTTTCTCCTTAAATAGATTTATATTTTTTCTTTAATGTTAATTTTCCGCTTCTTTATTTATATTTCGTAATTACTTAAGAATTTATCTAATTCATTTTCATCAGCGAATATTTGTTCAAAGATATTATATAAAGTATCTGTCACATCATATTCCCCAATAGCATAACATTTCTTTCCCAATCCATAAGCAATTCCTGATTCTATATGTGCAGCTTTTCCTGCTGGTAGTACAAGTAATAAGTTTTTAGAACTTTTTTCTCCTTCTAAATCATCATGGAATAGTTTTAATACAATATCACTCTTTAACCCTAGTGATTCAAATTCTTGTTGTCTTTCTTCTGGAGTTTGATTTTTATTACCATAACCCCAATCAGATTCATTTTTTATAAAACAATAGTACGAGATATTATATTTATCAAATATATCACATATCCTTAATATGTTTTCTTTGTTTCTTGCTCTTCCAGCTATAAAAAATTCGTATTTGTTGTTCATTTTAATTACCTCCATTTTTTGTATTTTATCATAAATATTTGATATATCAAGAAGCGGATATTATAAATACCACCGAAATAATCAGAACTCTTTAGCATCCGTAAATTCTGCTTCTTTAGATTTTGCTATAACATCTTCAAGTATATCTCTTATATATTCTGGTCTTTTATTTTCTTCTATATTTAAGTTCTCATCAATCTTTATATCTCTAACCTTAACACTATATTTCAGCTCTATTCCAACAAAACCTACCTTTCTGCCTCTATCTCCGGAAATAGATATTAAATTTCCAGCTTTACATTCTTCATAGTTTCCAGTAAATATTCTTTTATTCATAATACAAATCATCCTTTTATTAAATATATATACTTTTAATACTTATCAATATCAGTTCCATTTTCTAGATACACTTGTATTTGTTTTATTATATGAGGTATATTATAGTTTCCACCAAATTTGGTATTATCTAATAATAAATCCTCATTAAGTGTAACCCATTCTAATTTGTTTTTTTCTTCTACGAGAGTCACATCTTTATCTAATATACCATAATATACTTGTAAGTTATTTCCATATTTAAAATAAGCTAAATCCATAAAGTGATCTAATTTAATATCTTCTTTGGATATTCCTGTTTCTTCATATAGTTCTCTATATGCAGCATCATCGTTAGATTCACCTTCTTCAACTTTTCCACCTACAAAGTTATATAATCCTTTATATGGTTCTTTTGCTCTTATGCAGAAAAGAGCTTTATCCATTGGTTTATTAAATATTGCTATTAAATTTAGTTCTCTCATAATCATCACCTTTATTCTTTTTAATTATTTAATCTTTCCATACATCATTAATATGACTTGTTAATGCCATAATAAAAGCATCTCTTGTTAATTCAATTCTGTCAAGTACTCCATTAGTTAAAAAGCTAATTCCACCTTTGCTACTTCTTAAATCGTTTTGTTTGAATATTCTGTCCATAACTTGTCCTAAATCTGTTTTAATAATCTCATCAACATATTTATCTGGTACAGGAAAAGCAGGACTTGTACCCCATGATTCATATCCGTCTTTATTTTTTATTACAGCTACATTAATAATCATCCATTTTCCTAATAAGTTAGTTATTCCAGATTCAACACCTAAATAATATTCCGCTTCTATATTATTTTCTTTTGCGTATTTCATTAAATTGTCTACTCTGTTTTTTGCTCCTTGATATATGTCTAAGTCTACTGGCTCATCACTAACATCTGATGAAACAGGGATGCCTATTACTTCTATATCGTTAAAATAATTTTCAAATGCTTCTTTTGCTCCTTGTATTTTTCCAGGATTCTTTGTTCCAATTAGTATTTTCATAGTAATACCTCCATATATTTATTTTTATTGTTATTATTGTAACATATGTTTCTATTATATAGTATACTTTTTTATAAAAACATATAAAAAAGACAGATATTAAATCTGTCTTTAAATTATTACAAATTAGATTAATTCTTAAAAAAATATGCTTATAAGACTCTTCTGGTCATTAATCTTGATGGATCCATATCCGCCAATTTCAACTATGTCTTTGTCTCCACCGCCTGTACCGATGTATTTTACTTTTCCACCGGTAAAATATTCTATATATGCGATAAAGTTCCATACTTCAAGCGGGATATCTTTTTCATCTTTACAATGCTTGATATCCCAGTTAGTTGGTATTTCAAAGTAAAATGGGTCATAATCCTCCTGATTATATGGCCAATAAGCTATTTCTTTTCCTGTCACTTTGTGTTTATAGGCAATACATATTTTAGCCATTCCGCCGGGAATTGTACCAAGTGTATCCATGCAATTTAATGCAAGAATACGTGTTCCATTTTTTCTTAAGGCTTCTCCAACCGCAATGCAGTCAAACCATCCAAGGTCACGAACTCTTCCTGTTGTTACGCCTCTTTCACCGTTTGTATCATAGATGTACTGAGCAATTTCAGAATCTTCTTCTCCAAACTTTGTGATAAAAGGACCAGCTCCGACTTTTGATGCATATGCTTTTGCAACAATAACACTACCATTAGGAATGTCTTTTTCGGAAAGTCCAACATCAGCAAGAGCTCCAGGTACTGTTGTATGTGTTGATGTTACATAGTGGCCTGAGTTTCCATGAATCATATCTAAGCCAAATGCCTGACTGAGTTCAAGTAATCCTGCCCAGCCTTCTTTAATACACTGCTGGAAAATAACATCACTACTAACAATTCTGAGCTTTGTAACAGCTGAAAGTACTTCTTCGCAATATTCAGTGGTAATCTGATTTGCAATTTCATCTGGTAAATCCGGAGTTTGTTTAAATAACTTACACAGTTCTTCTGCTGTAGTTATATTTTTAACATCCCCAAATGTAACATGTACTCTTAAAGCTCTGTGTGCGGCTGTTGTTCCAACTCCAGAACCTGTTGTACCTATTACTGGAATACCATTTAACTTTCTTAATGATTCATAATAACCATCTAACTGCCGTTCCATTAATGTGGAAAGAGTTGCTCTTTCATCTACTAAGATGTGAACTGTGTCGGGAAGTACTTTTGCTTCTTCAGCTACTTTAATTGGATCAAGTAACATTCCAGCACCAAGTAAAATAATATCAGATTTCAATCCCCCAGAAGGAAGGTAGTGAAAATGATATTCTTTTCCTGTTTCAGAATCAATTACAGTGTGACCTGCGTTACCGCCGCCCTGACCTCTATAATTGATTATCTTGTAATTCTGATTCTTAAGCTGGTTTGCTATTGAATCTACAATTTTGCCTTTTCCTTCATCTCCAAAGTGAGCACCTGCAACAGCGTAACCTTTGGCGAAGTGTTCATTGTAATATGGCAAGAAATTATCATATGCCTCTGTAATGAACTTGTCAATATTAGCTATTGGCATACAAGCCTCCATTTCATATTCAATTGGTTAATATTCGTCAAAAGCACTTGCTTTTGGGCTTATTATATTTTATATAATAAGTACTTTGTTAGCGGAATTTAAACATTCATCTCCTTTGTAATAAATATAAGAAACTCATTCTAGAGAATTCCGGGAGGATTATATCATTTTAAGATTGAAAAATCAACAATTTGTACAAAAAAAGAGACGCCGACTATTGCCGACGTCCCTATAAGTAAGAACCTCCCCTATTTTAGGTTCGTGAAGATTTCAATCCTTATCGAATAAGAAATCGTATTCATTTTTTACATTTAAGTCATCTTTCTCTACATAGAAAGATGGGTCGATAGCATTACGGCGTTTTTGCCATCTTTTTTCTTCATGCCATTTTTTTAAATCGCCGATTGACCAGAATACAATTACTAGTAGCAGTGCTGCACAACATGCCATTCCAAATGCAGAAATGGTTGGATAACCGTATTCATCTTTGAAGAAGTTATACGTTAAAAAGGATACCAGTCCGGTAACTATAAATTTGTTAAACATAAAATTGTCTCCTTTTCTTTTATATATAAATTTTATATTTAAACTGTAATATAGGGGAATTACAGTTATTAACTAATTATAACATATTATTTATAATTTTTCAAATATGAGTCCATTTTCTCCATGAATTCTTCATTGTTTTTAGTTGTAACCATTTGAGAAATTATTTGTTCTGTTACATCAGCAACAGGTAATGAGTTTAGAGCTTTTCTTAAAGCAAATACTGTTTCTTGTTCTTTTTTACTTAATAATAAATCTTCTCTTCTTGTTCCAGACTTATTAACATCAATTGCTGGGAATATACGTTTTTCTGATAATTTTCTATCAAGAACAACTTCCATATTTCCAGTACCTTTAAATTCTTCGAATATAACTTCATCCATTCTGCTTCCTGTTTCAACTAATGATGTTGCTAATATTGTTAAGCTTCCACCGTTTTCAATGTTTCTTGCAGCCCCAAAGAATTTCTTTGGTTTATGTAATGCAGCAGGATCAAAACCTCCTGATAATGTTCTTCCAGATGATGGAATAACTAAGTTATATGCACGAGCAAGTCTTGTAATACTGTCTAGTAATATAACAACATCTTTCTTTTGCTCTGTTAATCTTTTTGCTCTTTCTAAAACCATTTCAGCTACTTTAACATGATGTTCTGGTAATTCATCAAATGTTGAATAAATTACATCTCCTTTGATTGAACGAATCATGTCTGTAACTTCTTCAGGTCTTTCATCTATTAATAATACTATTAATTCTACTTCAGGATTATTTGCTGAAATACTATTTGCAATTTTCTTTAATAAAGTAGTTTTTCCAACTTTTGGTGGAGCAACTATCATACCTCTTTGACCTTTTCCTATAGGTGAGATTAAGTCTATTATTCTTGTTGCATATTCGTTAGGACGAGTTTCTAGACGTAATCTTTCATTAGGATATATTGGTGTTAGGTCATCAAATTTAATTCTTCTATAAGCCTTTTCAGGAGCTTCTCCGTTTACTTCACCAACATATATAAGAGCTGGGAATTTTTCTCCTTCTTTTGGTGTTCTTGCAATACCTTTAATTTTATCTCCTTTATCAAGTCTAAATCTTTTGATTTGAACTGGAGAGATGTAAACATCTTTAGGGCTAGATAGATAGTTTTTACCTCTTAAAAATCCATATCCATCTGGTAAAACCTCTAAAATTCCTTCTACAATATTATCGTCTTCATTTGTTACTTTATAATTAGTGTTACTTGAAGAGTTTTCTGTAATTGTATTTTCGAAATCAGGTTGATTATCAAATTTTTCACTTTCTTTTACTTGTTTATCTCCAGAATTTTCTAAGTCTTGTAATAAAGTAATCAATTCATCTTTTTTTAATTTTGAAACGTTTTTAGTTCCTTTTTCTTTTGCTAATTGACGCAATTCAACTAATGTAAATTTTTCGTAATCCATAATAGATTCTCCTTTCAAAATATTTAAATATATAATTTTTATCTTATTGGAATTTTTAAGAATAAAATGATTGAAAAAAATTTTTGAATAAGAGGACTTGAATTATCCTCTTATTCTTATTTACTAATATCTATATATACTCTTTCGTTTGGTAAGTACATTCCTAATTTGTCTCTTGCTATTTCTTCTATGAATTCTGTTGAATTAACATTTTCTTTTTCTTCTAACAATTCAGCGTTTTTTAGCTGTTCTTGTTCAATTTGTTTTGCATAAGTTTGTTCTTCTTTTTTATATGAACTTAATACTTGTTGCCTAGAAATAAGCAAATATAAGACATAAATTATAATTCCTATAATTATAATTCGATTAAACTTTAATTTCTTTTTCATAAGTTTCTCCATTTTTATTTTTTTACCAATCTATATATCTATTTCTACATTATAACACAAAATCCTGCATTTGCCACTATTTTTTAGAAATTTTTTTGAAATTTAACAGCTTTTTTAAAATTTCTTGTGCTTTTTTAAATGGTAGAACTAATAATTTAACAATAGATTTAATTAAATTTATTATTTTGGTGTTGATTATTATAAAATATTTACTTATTGTTATTAAATAAATAAATGTGCCTAGTATCATTATGAGAATCATGTATAATCGAATTTGACCATCGGTAAAAGTAAATATGGTGAATAATGTAATTGCACCTGTTAAAATCCAAAATAACACGTCTTCAATATATACTAATATATTTGGTATTTTAAATGCTTTTCTTGAAACTCTGAAAATATCAAACAATACACCAATTAATAAACCACTTATAAAGAAAGCTACTAATATGTACATAGGGCTAGTCATCTTATTTTATCACATCCATTTATTTAAAGATTTTTCCTAAAAATGAGTTTGATGCTTTTCTTTCAAATTCTTTCTCACTATAACTTAAATTATTAATTTCGCCTTCAACAATAACTTCTTCGCTATCTAAACTAAGTTTATTAATTCTTAGATTTTCTCCTTTTACTGTTAGTAATCCAAGTCCGTGTTTCTAAGATTACTATTTGATCATCAAAACTAAGAACATCATTGACTCCTGATATACTTAGTTTTTCTCTATTCTCTAATATTAAATTCTGCATTAGAGAAGTATTTAAATTGTTTTTTCTTTCATCCATAATCATAAGTATTCTCCTTTTTTAATCCTTTACTTAAATATATGCTGTATGGACGAGTAATATTCCTTTTAAATTTAACTAGAGATATTGCTCATTCACTTTTTTCGACAAAAATCATACTATATCATAAGAGGCTTTTATTTTAAAGTCTTCTAATTTATTATAAAGAAGGTGCCTGTATTATGGACACAATTGTTATGAAATTTGGTGGTAGTTCTGTTGCAGATAATGTTAAACTAAATATTGTTGCAAATAAAATTATAGATGTTTTTAATCAAAATAATAATGTTATAGTTGTTGTATCTGCTCAACGGAAAAACTACAGATAGACTAATTAAAGAAGCTCATGAATTAGCTTTAGTTCCTAATGATAGAGAACTTGATGTTTTGCTTAGTTCAGGTGAACAAGTTTCAATTTCAAAGTTAAGTATATTACTTAATGAACTTGGTTATAATACTGTTTCTTTAACTGGATGGCAAGCTGGAATATATACTAATAATACAAACCAAAATGCTGTAATTGAAAGCATTGATACTTCAAGAGTTGAAAAAGAGCTTAGTAATAGAAATATAGTTATTATTGCTGGCTTTCAGGGTTTTAATGATAAATTAGATATTACTACACTTGGCAGAGGTGGTTCTGACACAACTGCTGTTGCTGTTGCAGCTGCGCTTAAAGCTAAACATTGTTATATCTTTTCAGATGTTGATGGAGTTTATACAACAGACCCAAATAAACATCCCGATGCTAAAAAAATAGAATCACTTTCTTATGTAGAAATGATTGATATTGCTGATGAAGGAGCAAGAGTCTTGCATAATAGATGTATTGAAATTGGAGAGAAATTTAATATTCCAATTATTACAAAATCTACTTTTAATAATAAATCTGGTAGTGTTATTAATGATAAAATTGAAGATAATGTTGTTAAGAGTATAGTTAAAAATGATGATATTCTTTTAGTTAATTTAAAGTATAGTTTATATACAGTAAAATTATTTAATCAGGTTTATGAAGCGTTGATAGATAATGATATTTTGCCTATTCAATTATTTAATAGAAGCGGAAGTTCATTTGATGTAAGCTTTTTAATTAAAGCTTCTGATATTAATAAGTTTCAAAAACTGCTTGAAAGTGATTTAAAAGAATTTGATACTTCATTTAAAAATATTAGTAAAATTGCTGTTGTTGGTTATGGCATTACATCTAATTCAATTGTTTTGAAAAAAATAATGGATATTGTAAAAGAGTTTAATGTTAATGTTTATAGTATAGACATTACAAATACAAAGATTATTATCACTTTTGATGAAAAGGTAGATAATAAGCTTTTAGAACTACTGCATAATAAAATATTTGAGCGGCTAACTTTTTAGTTAACCGCTTCTACTGTAAAATATGTTTCTATATTCATACTACTATTTAAATATATTTTATTTATATATTTATCGCTTCATAAAAAATACGCTTAATACTATCAAGGCAAACAATATAAAAGTAGCTATTTTTGCTATTCTTTTAAATAGTTTAAATCGTTCATATTGAACAACTCTTCCCTCTTCTGTTTCTTCAATATTAAAATTACTTAAAAAATTTTCTGTATTTTCAGGTGTTAAGAAATAATTTGGAAAAGATAATTCTTTTAATCTGTCAAAATTATCTGTATATCTTATTACAATACTATATATTTTTTTAGAAGGTATAAAGAAGTTGTAATCACTAAATCTAGATAAATATACATTCTTCACTTTATTATAATCAAATTTAGCTTCTTGGAATCCAAATCTAATATATAAACCATCTTTATCACATCTAAGTTTAAAATAATTAAATATAAAGAAACCTATACATGCTGCTGCAAAAAAAGCTAATACTATAAATAGCATTTTAATATCTCTTCTAAAAGTCCATACTAATAATACTATACTTATTAATACGGCAATTATTATAATATATTTTCTTTTCTTTAATGTTTTAAAAGAGTTGGATTCTAATTCTATATTTTCTTTTTTTATCCCTGTTATTTTATTATACTTTCTTTGTTTATTGCCTTTATAAATATCTTTCCATTTTAATTTCTTTTGTTCCATATACTTACACCTCTTCTTTATAATTTTTTAAATATTCATTCATAAAGCCATTTAAATCTCCATCCATAACTCCATGTACATTTCCCACTTCGTAATTTGTTCTATGGTCTTTTACAAGTGTATATGGACAAAATACATATGACCTAATTTGACTTCCCCATGCTATGTCTTTTTGTTCGCCTTTTAAATCTTCTATTTTTTCTTTATGTTCTCTTTCTTTCAAATCTAGTAATTTAGACTTAAGCATTTTCATAGCAATTTCTTTATTTTGTAGTTGTGATCTTTCTGTTTGACAAGCTACTACTATGTTAGTAGGTATATGAGTAATTCTTATAGCAGATGATGTTTTGTTTACGTGTTGACCACCTGCGCCTGATGCTCTGTATGTGTCTATTCTTAAATCATCAGGATTTATTTCTATTTCTATATCTTCTGTTATTTCTGGTAAAACTTCTACTGATGCAAATGATGTATGTCTTCTTCCACCTGCATCAAAAGGTGATATTCTTACTAGTCTGTGTACGCCTTTTTCTGATTTCATATAACCATAAGCATAATCTCCTTCAATTAGGAATGTAACACTTTTTAGTCCTGCTTCATCACCTTCTAGATAGTCTAATTCTTGTATAGAATATCCGTTCGCTATTAGCCCATCTTGTATACATTCTATATAACATTTCTGCCCAGTCTTGTGATTCTGTTCCACCAGCTCCTGGGTGTATGGTTACTATAGCATTGTTTATGTCATATTTACCTGATAGAAGTGTTTGTATTTCTAGATCATCTATTTCTTTTTGGATGTTATTTGTATTTGCTATTATGTCTGTTACTAACGAATTATCTTCTAGATTTCCATCTTCTGATTCGACTGATAATAATTCTGACATTTCTATTAGGTTTTCTATTTCTGTTGTTATTTTGTTATATTTTTCTATTTTATTTTTTAGTGTCTTTATTTTTTGCAATACTATACTAGAATTTTTAGTATCATTCCAAAATCCTTCTTGTAATGTTTGTTTTTCTAATTCTGAAAATTGTTGTTTTAATTTTGCAATGTCAAAGAGATTCACCGATTTCTTTTATTTTTTGTTGCAAGCTATTTAGTGTTCTAGTATTTTCTTCTAGCTCTAATAACATTTTTTCACGCTCCTTTTATTTTTGTTATATGTATTTTAACATATTGTTTTGTAAATTGGTATAGTTTTTTTGAATTTATCTTCAAACACAGAAGCGGAATGCAAATGAAACATTAAGGGACATACTTAATTATATGAGTTAAATTTTCTGGGGAAATAGTAAACATAAAAAACATTTAAATAAAA
>SAMEA3663057__coassemble_205_pt1 | contig 17647 bp, 21 predicted proteins | sample SAMEA3663057__metabat2_high_PE_009 | metagenome-assembled genome bin SAMEA3663057 (sample SAMEA3663057) | pig gut metagenome | biome: pig gut; feature: pig-associated habitat; material: faeces | place: France | collected 2012
GAATCACTTTTTTTCTATATTATTTTTGTTTCACATCAATTGTAACACTACAAAAATTAATTTTTATACACTTCTTCCGCTATTACCTGATTATATAAAGCTTTTTCCTTATTATAATAGAATGCCCATTCTTTATCTCCATAAGAAAAATGCCACCACTCTCCATCATATGGAGCAAATCCCTCGCTCATCATAATTTTTCTTAATTCTTCTCTATTATGCTTTGCTTTATCACTTATTTTTTCATTATGATAGTAGCAATCGTTTGAACTATAATCTAAAATTTCTGAACCATAGTCTAGGTACTCTTTGGCTTTAGTATTATATATCAATATATCTACTGCTCCACCGTGTTGGATGTCCTGATACCTCTGGAACAGCAATTTTTTCATGAATATATTCGAGTAAATCTAATTCATTATCGAATCTATCTTTAGATTTCTCATATATTTCATTAAAATATTTCACTTGTTTTTTCATATCTCTATATCCATATACAACAACTAATTTGTAGTTTTCATTTATTTTTTTTACCTTTTTAGCTGCTTCAAGCAATTTCTCATAAACAGTTTTTCTTACAGGTATGTGTTTGCTATATTCCAACATATTTCTATTATTCTTATATATACCAACTACAAGTTCATGTTCAAGTGGCAAAAAAACAAATTCTTCTTTATTAATTTCTTCATCGTACTCTTTAATCGTTAATAAATCTTTATATTTTACAAAGCTATTATTTTCCATCTTATTAATAATCCCCTTTGATATTCTTCTTTTTCTTATTTCCTTGTACTTTGTGTCTTTCAATAAGTTTCTCTTGTACATCATCTAATGTAATATTTCTATCATACATCAAAACTAAAACATGGTATACCAAATCAGATATCTCCCCTATAAGTTCATCTTTATTCGTATTCTTTGCAGCAATTACTGTTTCAGTTGCCTCTTCTCCAACTTTTTTACATATTTTATCAATACCTTCATTCAATAAATAATTTGTATATGAATTTTCTTTTGGATTTTTATCTCTATCTACTATTTGATTATATACTTCTTCAATAATACTATTATTACTGTCTCCTTCAAACTGCATTACTTCATTAAAGAAACATGTATAATTGCCTGTATGGCAGGCACCTTTCCCAAGTTGTTCAACATAAATTAATAAAGTATCTCTATCACAATCTAAATACATTCTTTTTATATTTTGAAAATCACCTGATGTTTCTCCTTTATGCCATAGTTCTTGTCTACTTCTAGAATAGAAGCAAGTTTGTTTGTTATCTATCATATATTTATAACTCTCTTCATTTACATATGCTAACATTAAAACTTCTTTTGTTTTATAATCCTGAACTATTGCAGGTATTAACTTCATTTTATTAAAATCTGGTTCCATTGATTCTTTCTCCTTTCGCAATTACGATTTTATTATTTTAATAGCATCTTCTATAGTTACTGTTTTTTGCTCTCCGTCAATCATGTTCTTTAAAGAAACTACATTATTATTAATTTCATCTTCTCCAATTACAATTACATATTGAATTCCAAGTTTATTAGCATAATTAAACTGTTTTTTTATTTTATCCTTATCTGTATATATTTGAGTATTTATACCGTTTTCTCTCAATTTTGTTGCAACTTCAATGCTTTTGTTGAAATCATCAACCATAGAAACAATCATTGCTTTTGAAATTGATATATTTCCTGCTTCTATTATTTTATTATCTGTAAGTTGGAAGAACAATCTTGTTAATCCAATAGAAATTCCAACGCCTGGCATTTTTTTATCTGAATAATAACTTGATAAGTTATCATATCTTCCTCCTGAACATACACTTCCTAATTGTCTATATTGATTTAAAAATGTTTCATAAACTGTTCCTGTATAATAATCTAATCCTCTTGCTATTGTTAAATCTATTTTATAGTTTTCTGTTGGAACACCGAATAATTTGATATTAGATGCAACTTCTTCTAGTTCATTTACACCTAAATTAAATAATTCATTATCAATGCCTAATCCTCTTAACGCATTAATTGTTTCTTCTATGTTTCCTGTAATAGAAATGAAATTCATAATTGTATCTATTTTATTGTCATCTATACCTAATTCTTGAATTTCTTTAATTACGTTTTCTTTACCAATCTTATCTATTTTATCAATAATTCTTAATATTTGAACAGAAAAATCATTTAATTCTAAAGCTTCAAATAATCCATTTAATATTTTTCTATTATTAATGCTTATAGTGAAATCATCAAATCCTAATTCTTTAAAAGTATTATAAATAATACTTGGTATTTCAGCATCATTTATTAAACTTAATTCGTTCTCTCCAATTATATCTACGTCACATTGATAGAATTCACGATATCTACCTCTTTGAGCTTTTTCCCCTCTATATACTTTTCCTATTTGATATCTTCTAAATGGGAAAGTTAAATTTGGATAATATTCTGCTACATATTTAGCTAGTGGAACTGTTAGATCAAATCTTAAAGCTAAATCTGAATCTCCTTTATTAAATCTATAAATTTGTTTTTCTGTTTCTCCACCAGCCTTTGCTAATAACACCTCTGATGATTCTATAATAGGTGTATCTAGTGGTAAAAAGCCAAACCTTTCATATGATTTTTGAATTTTTTCCTTCATTTCATTAAATAGTATCTGTTCATTTGGTAATAATTCCATAAATCCTGGTAAAGTTTTTGGTAGTACTTTTTCTTTCATAATATAATTCCTCCTTAAATTAAAATAATTTATTCTTGAATAGATTTAATAGCTCTATCTAAATCATCAACCATTTTATAAATTTCTTTGTTCTTAAATTTAATGCTAACTCTGTTAACAATTAATCTTGTACTAATATCACAAATTTCTTCTACAATTTCTAAACCGTTTGCTTTTAATGTGCTTCCTGTTTCAACAATATCTACAATTGCATCTGTCATGCCTACAACAGGTCCAAGTTCAACAGAACCTTCTAGTTTAATAATTTCAACATTTTCTTGTTTACTTTCAAAAAATTGTCTAGCAACTTTTGGGTATTTAGTTGCAATTCTTTTTCTTCTATTGAAGGTCTTTGTTCTATATGATGGATATGCTGCCAAACAAAATTTACATTTTCCTGTTCCTAAATCCAACAATTCGTAATAATCTGAAAAATTGCTTTCTATCAATGTGTCTTTGCCAACAATACCTATATCAACTATACCATGTTCAAGAAATGTTAATACATCATTTGATTTAGCAAAAATCACTTCAATATCATCTTTAGTTTTTATTTGAAGCTCTCTATCCTTATTTAAAATAGGATCAATATCATATCCAGCTGTCTTTAATAGTTCACAAAATTTTCTTTCAATTCTTCCTTTAGTTATTGCAATTTTCAACATTTCTTTCACTCTCCCTCTTACTTGCTTTTACTACACTATCCATATAATATGCGAAACCAATAGCAGGTACATCTTTTCCAAATTTTTCTAATAATTTATCATATCTACCACCTGTTATAATTGGATCAGGTACATATTCACTATATACCTTAAATATAAGTCCTGTATAATATTGCATTTTGGGTACCATAGATAAATCAAAAATAATTTCATAATCTTTATTGTTTACTCTTATTATTTCATATAATTTCTTTAGCTCATTTAAAGCTTGTAGTAATTTATCGTCATCTAAAGTGTTTATTAAATTATCTAATATAGAAACTTTACCACATAATCTTGGAAGTTTTAACAACAAATTATTTAGTTTTTCATCGAAAGTATTTTTTTCAACAAATTTACGCATTTCACTAATATTCTTTTTAGCAAGTATTGTAATTAGTTCTTCTTTTTTTCCAGTTAATTCAAACACTCTTTCAAAAAATAAAGAAGAACCCATTTCAATCTTTAGTCTTTTCAAATTCAAGTATGGTAGTGTTTCAATCAATATATCTAAAATCTCTTTTTCACCTTTAATTCCTGGAACATTGATTAATTCTATTCCTGCTTGATAGTATTCGCTCATTTTCCCCATTAATTTTTCTGGTTTTCTAAATATACTTCCAAAATAACTATATCTTCCAATATCGTCTTTTTCTTTATTTTGTGAAACATAGAATCTTGCAAGAGGAACTGTAAAATCCCATCTTAAAGCAATATTCTCTCCTTTGTCATTTATAAAATTATAAGTTTGCCCGTAATCAATATTATTATAAATATTTCTATATAAATCCATAAATTCAAATGTAGGCATTAGTGTTTCCTGATAATTATATTTAGCAAAAACTCTTCTTATGTTTTCTTCAATTCTTCTTAAATCAGAAATATTTTTAACAATTACTCCATTGCTTTCTTCTGGTATTAAAAATTTAAAATTTTCCATCTTACTCTTCCTTTCTAATAATTATGAATAGTAACTAAAACTATAACAAATCTCAAAAATTTTACAACAAAAAGAGCTACGCAAGTTTTTTATCAAAAACCTACATAGCTCTTTACTTACGCATTGTAGGCACGAATATTAGCACTCGTACCTACGTATTTATTACGCTATACAAGTGCTCCTACAATGATGATGTAATTCTATTCTTATGATATTCATTTTCATACTGATAACCTTCTTTTTTATAGTTTTATTTTATAAAATGAGAGCCAACTCCTTTGAAACTCTCTTGAGTTGGCTCAATGGTGGGATGGAATACGGGATTTGAACCCGCGACCTCTGGAGCCACAATCCAGCGCTCTAACCAACTGAGCTAATTCCACCACCGTTTAATTATAAAATACACATTTCGTGTAACCGATGTATATCATAACAGCGTTTATTTTATTTGTCAATACTTTTTTAAAAATTTTTTTATTTTTTTTTATATATCTTTTATCGGTTTTATCATTGTATTACATTATTTTTTCTTTTTTGGACAATTTTACAAAATAAAAGAGGGCATTCAATAGTAGAACCCCCTCTTTTATTCTTAAACCTTTTCTACTGTTTCTTCACTATTATCGTGAATCACAATACGAAAAGTGATATTGCTACGACAAATATTAGGTTTTTCCCAGCATCTATTGCTAGGTGGATAACATCTCTCACTTCCAAATTCCATTCCGTGGCCACCTTTGATTACTCTATGATGGTCATAAAGTTCAGATTTTTCGGTAGTCCATGTATATCCATTTCCAAAAAAGTCATAGATATTATTGCATACCCAATTAGGATTAGAACCGGTTTTAGCAAGTATACTCGATCTGGAATAATTACCTAAATCTTTTCCATTTACATATACCTGTTCAAATGTTGCAGCTCCAGTCTCAACCAGCCACATACAGATACGTCCATACTCTTCCTTTGAAATCAGATAAGCACCCATACTTTCTGCTGCAGCTAACGCTTCATAATAATTAATGTCTACCCAAGGTGTCTCATTTGCTTTTGACTGAGGGTTTTTGTCTTTTCCTTCAGATATTTCATATCTAGAAAGCCAAAAACCTCTTACATACGTACCTTCTGTGTTATAGCCAGATGGAATACGTACATACTCATTTCCGTCTATGTCTTTAATTACATAGCCAGTATCGATTGTGCCCTCCTTGTAGGAAAAGCCTTCCGGAATTGTTACATCAAACCGGACATCTGAATAAGTTGCGGACATTTCCTTGTTCATAATAGAACCCTCCTGTTTCAGACTTTTAGTATGCATGTAATGTATCAAGTGTGTTTAACACTAGATTGGAAAAATTATATTCTATTTTTGCTGATTTGTCAATACTTTTTCCGTTATTCATATTTTTTCCTATTTTCAACATTATTAATATTTAGTAGTTTCATAAGTGGTACCACTTATACTTTTTTATACAAAATTCATATTATCAAATCACTTGCATATTATATTGTTTTATGTTAATTTGAATTCATCAATCACGTGTGAACAGATTCACAAAAATCTGCAAACACTTGATATAACTAAGTTACAAATTGATATTAAAAACTGGTAACCTGTCCACACTTTCGAACACGTCCTGTGCCCAGGCACCAAAATTATTTATAACATACAAAAAAGATCAGCCCAACGCTGATCTTTTTATTTTTCCATATATATATCTTCCCCACTTAAATTCATTTCCTTAATACCTGTAGCAATATGTTTTGGCATCTTTCCATTTCCACTTATGTAATTTAAATGTTGCACTGTTTTTATATATTTGTCTTTAGGATTTGATTTCTTTTCATTTTCTGCAAGTATATTTTTCTTTTCTTCAGATAATGGTAAATATGCTATTGCTGGAATAACCTTTCCGTCAGCATACTTAAAATCATTATGTCCTCTGTATTGTTGAATACTTGTTTTTCCTTTTTGTACACTATTTAATACATCTAAAACTATATCCTTTTGAATATGTAATCTTAATGGCATGTTCATACCTGGTATATCAACACCTAATAAAATAAATTTTTTATCTTTTATTTTCTTTGTAGGATTGTCTTCAATGTATCCATAGTTGTTTATATCTTTATTTTCATTGTTTAATAATCCGATTAATAATGCTTGTAAGTTATCTGATTTTATTTTATATAGATTGTATGAAATATTTTGGAAAATCATACCTTCTTCAACATCTTCCTCTAAATTGTTTTTACTATACAATAATATTTTATCTAAGTAATCTCTATAGTCTTTACCAAATTTGCTATCTATTTCTTTTATTTTTTCTGAAATTTCATTAGGATTATTATCTTTATCTAATGAATTTTCTTTTTCTCTAAATATCTCAAACGAAATTTTTTGCAATAAATTCATTTTTAAATCTACTCCAGATAAATTCTCGTCTGAAACTTTAACTTCTACTTTTCCTTCTTCTTTCTTTTTGCTTTCATATAGTTCTGGGTGTGATAAAATATATATACTTTTTTGAATTTCATTAACGGCTTTACTAGCTCTGTTTATCCAGAATGAATTAATTGCAATTAATTGCTCTGGTGCTAATTTTTTTAATTCAGATTCTGAAAGCATTTGTTTAATTTCGTCATATGAAAATTCATATCCATTCATATATATTTTCTTAAATGTTTGGTTATAGAAACTAATACTATTATTTAAAAATCCATATTTATCTATGAATTGTACATTCTTAGTAATTGATTCAATAGTTTCTTCTTTTAGCTTTTCAGCTGATTCCTTGGTGTATTGCTTATATTGTTCTGTTAATAATTCTTTTTCGCTTTTTCCATCAAAAGCAATAATTTTTTTAATTCTTTTTTCAAGTTCAGAATCTCCTGCTGAAAAGCTTTTTATTATTGAATTAGTTTCCTTCTTGCTGGCTGTTCTGCATTTTTTTAATTCTTCATTATCATTTATATATTTATCAACTTTTTCTTTTTCTTCTCTAATTTTAGCTAACATTGCACACACTAAAATTTTTGTGTTTTCTTGCATATTATATGTATATTCTAATGATGAACTTTGATAATTTTTAAGATCTATCTCACCATTTTCTATTGCTTTAACAACATCATTATATGCTGTATTTAAATTGTATTTTGAAGATGAGAAAACTCTTTTATTTAAATAAGCTTCTATAGCCCTTATTTTAATATTTGATTTACTTTGACTTTCTAGATATTGTCTGATATCTTCCTTAATATCAGCTAATACTTCTTTTGATTTTATATCAGGATTATTAACTTGAATATCATTTATATATTCAATAAAATAATCCAATGTATCTTTTAAAATACTTTTACTTTCATTTTTTTGAGTATCATGCTCTGTAAATTCAGATAAAACCTTGAAATTCATCGTAATAACCCCTCTCTTTATTATTTTATGTTAACATATTAATTTTAACATTTTTTTCTAATAAAGTCAAATTTATTACTTTGTTTGAGTTATTAAAATGTCTCCACTTTCATCTGTTCTGTAAATTGTTGCTCCTAATTTGTTATATCTTTGCATTGTTTCTTTATGTGGGTGTCCATAATCATTGTTTTTACCACAAGAAATTATTATTAAATTTGGTTTTATTTGATTTAAAAAGTTTTGTGAAGAGCTTGTACTTGAACCATGATGTCCTGCTTTTAATACATTAGTTTGTGGCCATGAACGTTTTGATTCGTTGCATTTTTCAGCATCGCCTGTAAACAAATAACTAATTCCGTTATATTCCATTCTAATTACAATTGAACATGCATTTAAATTTTCACGATTGTCTTCTATGGACATTACTTCACATTCAGCATTTCCAACTTTAAATTTATCTCCAGCTTTTGGTACTTTAACTTTTTTCTTTTTATTTGCTATTGCATCAATAACATCCTCATATGTCTTAGTATTAGCAGTGGTTTTTGGCATATATATTGTACCTACATTTACATTATTTATAACATCATCTAAGCCTCCAATATGATCTTCATGTGGATGAGTTCCTACAACATATGTAAGTTTATCTATTCCAATTTTCTTTAGGTTGTCTACAACTATTTTACCTCCATCATTTTTTCCTGCGTCTATTAACATTGATTCACCATTGTTTACTATCAAAATACTATCAGCTTGTCCTACGTCAAAATAGTACACACGTAAAACATCTTCATTTACATTGATTTTTGATATACAGCCTGCCCCAGTTTGTACTGTGAGATTATCTAATCCTTCTACACTATATGTTTCCTTTGCTTGAGCAAATATAGAATTAAATACATCCCCACCTTTAAACATTCCAATCAATAATATAATTATTGTAACAATTACGCTTATAATTTTTTTAGCATCTAGTGTTCCACTATTTCTTTTGTTTTCCATATTCATTTGTTCCCCCTTGTTTTTTCTTTAGTCCTCAAATATATTTTTTACTTTATTACTTATTCTTTCTTCAATTTCTTGTCTTAAATCATCATCTACAATATATATTCCATTTTTATACTTTAACACATCACCTTCCTTAACATTTTCTGGCAATTCATATATATTTACATTTTTCATTTTTTGATTTTCTCTATTTTCACATACTGCATAATTTCCTTCAAACCTATCAATGACATAGATTTCTTCTTTATTTAATCTACTAAATATTTGTGAAATGAATGATTGAATATGTCTGTTTTTTTCATCCTTGGTTAATGTATTATGAGCTCCAATATTTTCAATTGTTTTTGGAGAATTTTTTATTGATTTTAGTTCTAGTTCCATAGGCACCTCCTTTTTCTAAAAATACATTATCTTACAATATTTTATAATAACAAAATTTATACGTCAATAAAACTTGCTTTTTTATGAAAAAATGATATAATTCTTTCGTTAGAGGAGGAAAAATTATGTTTTTTACAAGTGATTTTAGAATTGGTTTATCGATGTTAGGAAAAAATATTAATATTAGTAACAAAGGATTATTATCAATATTACAAGATGCTGCTGAAATGCACTCTGCAAGCATTGGTTTTGGTGTAACCGATATAGATAAAACAAATTATTCTTGGGCTTTATTAAACTGGAAAGTTAAAATAATTTCAAGACCTAAATATGGTGAAACTATAACTATAAAAACATGGTCAAGATACTCTACAAAACTTTATAGTTACAGGGATTTTGAAGTGTTAAATTCTGCCGGAGAAATAATTGCAATAGCAACTTCAAAATGGGTCTTAATTGATGTAAAAGTTGGTAGAATCGCAAAAATTGAAGATGAGCTTATAGCTAAATATCTTCCTGAAGATAAATCTGTTTTCAATATTGTTGAATTAGATAAATTAACTGAACCAGAAACCTATACAAGTACTACAGATTTTGTGATTCGTAAATCAGATATAGATGTTAATAATCATGTTAATAATTTATTTTATGTTGATATGGCTCTAGAAGCTTTCCCAGGAGATTCAAACGAGTTTAATTCATGTAGTGAATTTGAAATTTATTATAAACATCAGATACGATTAGATGACAAGATTTCATTGCATTATTCTAAAAATAGTGATGAAAATTGTATTGCAATAAAAAGTAATAATGGAGAAGTTTTACATTCCATTATTAAATTCAAATAAAATTTTAATAAAAATGTAATTTATTGCTAAATTACATTTTTATTTTTTAGAATTCAGGTACATATTTTTCTTCATTTTCATCTTCTACATAATCTTGCATATATCCATTTTTTAGGTCTAAATAATATATATAATCTTCTATGATTTGATATTCTTTTCTGTTTATCTTCCTATTTATTTTGTCATCATCACATGCTTTATAAGAAGGAAAATATTGTGTCATTACACTTACATAGATATCTTGTGGCATGTTTTCTTTTATCCATTTAAGTATATTTTTAGTATTCTGCATATAATTTGGTAATATTAAATGTCTTATAATAACACCTTTTTTTATCATTCCATTATCGTCAAACTGTGGACTTCCAACCTGTTTATACATTTCAAGAATTGCTTTGCTTGCATTTTCAAAATAATTGTTAACTTTAGAATATCTTTTGCATAAATCATTTGAATAATACTTTAAATCAGGTAAATATACATCTATATAACCCTCTAGTATTTTGATTGTCTCTATGTTTTCATAGCTACTAGTATTATATATGATAGGAATATGTAATCCGTTTTTCTTAGCAATTTTAATAGCTTGTATTATTTGTATTACATACATAGTTGGAGTTACAAGATTAATATTATGTGCTCCTCTTTCTTGTTGTTCTAAAAATATATTTGCTAACTCTTCTATGGTTACCTCATATCCTTTTCCTAAATGGCTTATTTCGTAATTTTGGCAAAATATACAATTAAGATTACAGTTTGAAAAGAAAACTGTTCCTGAGCCATTTTCACCACTAATACATGGCTCTTCAAATTTATGTAATGATACAAGTGCTATTTTGATTTTATCATTACACTTGCATCTACCTATTTCTCCGTTTGCTCTGTTTACTTTGCAATTATGCGGACATAACATACATTGTTCTAGCATTTTCTTCATCTCTTTCTATAATTAGTTATTACAATTCTTTTTTATTTGCTCTACAATTTTTTCTGCTTGCTTTTCATTTGAATCTTTTCTATTTTTCATTACTTCATTTACTTTTTCAAATAAATCAGGTACATAGTCTAAAAGCTTATCCAAACTATTATTATGTTCTACTGGTATTAATTTTACTATTCCTGATTGTATTATAATAAAAGCAACTGGTGAAATGCTTGCACCTACACCTGCTCCTCCACCAAATGGTAATCTATATTGAATTTCTTCTTCTTCATTTTGTTTTCTTAAATATCCTTCAATGGTTTCATCTTTAAATTCGCTTCCACCTGCAGCTAATCCAAATCCTACTTTTGAAACAGGTATGATAGTAATATCATTAGAAATTTCAATTGGTTCTCCTATTATTGTGTTTACATCTATCATACTTCTAATACTTTCCATAGCAGTTAACATTAAGTTTTCTATTGGATGTTCTTTCATTCTTGTCTCCTCCTATCACTTTTAACATATTAATAATATGTACTAGCTTAATGCTAAATATACTATTTAATTTCAAATAAATAAAATTTTGATTTTTATATAATGGTAGAATTTTAAAGTTAAAATTTTCAGGACTCACATTCTTTATATTTCCTCGTAATAAGTTTGGAATAATAATTGAAATTATTCCAACTAAATATGATGTAGTTATTGCGTTTTCTGTATCTAAATATATTTTTAATTTAAAAGTTGTAATTTTGCCCTTTTTACGTATCAAATCCCAAATTGTTTTTCTTTGAAATTTTACTTTATTATTTTGTATTTGAGGTAGCTCTTTAATAAGTTTTTCTATATAACTTTTTTTGATAAATTTTGAGGCTTTTTTGTTTGATAAATTGAAAAATAGTATTGGTACTTTTCCTAAAAAATATAAACCTATTTTTACATCATATTTTGTGTTAGTTTTAAATCCATAATTTGATAGCTCTACATTATTAATTTTAAACTTTAAATCAGAAAGCGAAATCATAAAAATTAGTATTAAGATGACTAACATAATAGAAAAAAATAGTAACATATTAAACCTCTTATCACAGTTTTATTATTACTATTTTTCCCATTTTATTGCTATTTATACTTATACATTTTTATTTTTTATAACAGTAATATCTCCAAATAACTCATTTTGCTCAGTTAGAACTTTATTTCTTCTAGACATTTCAAGTAAGCCTGTAAAAGCAGTTACAACTTCATTTTTGTTGTGTTTCTTTAATGAGAATAGTTTATTAAATACAAATCTTTTATTTTTAACTAATTCCCTATACATATCTTTTACTTTGCTTCCTACTGTATATGTGTCTGTAATTGCGATTTTTTGGATATTTTTAGCATTTTTGTTAATACGAACTTTGTTGTTGTTTACAACTTGTTCATATATTTGTGGAACTAAACTTTTATCGTAATCTCTTTCTAACTTTTGTTTTGGAAGTTCTATTATTTCTGGCATTTTGAAAATACGTTTAGAATTTATTTCATAAAATTCTTTAAGCTTTTTGCTTATTTCTTTGTATTTTTTATACTCAATGATTCTTTGCAATAATTCTTCTTCTGTTAATTCTTCTTCATCATCTGTTTCTTTTGGAAGAAGTGTTTTTGATTTTAAATATAAAAGTGTTGATGCCATTATTAGAAATTCACTGGTTACCTCAAGGTTCATTTGTTCCATAGCATTAATGTAATCAATATATTGATCTGTTATATCACTTATTTTTACTTCAAAAATATCTAATTTGTTTTTTTCTATTAGATGGCATAACAAATCTAATGGACCTTCAAAATTGTCTATTTTTATTTCATATTTAGTTGTCTCTAGTGTGAGTACATTTTGCATTTTTTAACACAATCCTTTCTAATTAGCTTCTGTTTAATTTTGACTATATGCTGCTTTAACACTTTCTTCTCTATAACCTTTTTTCAATAAATAATTTCTAATTTCTTCTTCTTCCATATTAGTTATTTTTTTATTGAAAATTTTACATGCAGATTTTTCTTCATATTCGTGTAATTCTTCTATATTCTTTGAGATATATTCATCTATTAAACTGCTTTTTATTCCTTTAGAATATAATTTATATTTTATTTCTCTGATAGATAAACTTTTTAAATTAGTATATTCGTTTACAGCTCTTTCTATATAGTTGTAATCATCAATATAAGAATTTTCTTTTAGTTCCTCTATTATATCATTTAAAATATTTTCTTCAAGCTCTTTTGCAAATTTTTGTCTTACTTCTTGTTCAGTTCTTTTTTTATACAATACATATTTTAAAACCTTTGATTTCATTTTATCAAATTTTTCAAATTCTTCTAATGAATATATCATAATTTATTATTCTTCCTCTTCTAGTTCGTCATCTTCTTCAGGTTGTTCATCACCTAAGCTTTTTTCAAAAGCTTTATTGAAGTTATCTCTAATTTTTTCTTCAACTTCTTTCATTATTTCTGGATTTTCTATTAAGAATTTCTTTACATTTTCTCTTCCTTGACCTATTCTTGCATCATTATAGCTAAACCATGAACCACTCTTTTCAATAATATCAAGATTAACAGCTAAGTCAACTATGTTACCTTCTTTTGAAATTCCTTTTCCATACATAATATCAAATTCTGCTTCTCTAAATGGAGGAGCTACTTTATTTTTTACTACTTTTACTCTTGCTCTATTTCCTACTACTTCACCATCTTGTTTTAGATTTTCTATTTTTCTAATATCTAGTCTAACTGATGAATAGAATTTTAACGCACGTCCTCCTGGTGTTGTTTCAGGGTTACCAAACATTATTCCAACTTTTTCTCTTAATTGGTTTATAAATACTATTACAGTTTTTGTTTTATTTATTGCACCTGCTAACTTACGTAAAGCCTGTGACATTAATCTAGCTTGTAAACCGATATGTGAATCTCCCATATCACCATCTATTTCGGCTTTTGGTACTAATGCTGCAACTGAGTCAACTACTATTATGTCTAAAGCACCGCTTCTTACCAATGCTTCAGCGATTTCTAATGCTTGTTCACCAGTATCTGGTTGAGAAACTATTAGGTTATCAATGTCTACGCCTAGATGTTTTGCATATACAGGATCTAATGCATGTTCCGCATCTATGAAAGCTGCTTCACCTCCAAGTTTTTGTGCTTCAGCAATCATGTGTAATGTTAAAGTTGTTTTACCAGAAGATTCTGGACCAAATACTTCAATAATTCTTCCTCTTGGAATTCCTCCTATACCTAAAGCAACATCTAAGCTTAATGCTCCTGTTGGTATAGCCTCTACATTCATTGCTGTAAAGTCTCCTAATTTCATAACTGAACCTTTTCCAAATTGTTTTTCAATTTGTCCAATAGCTGCCTCTAATGCTTTTCTCTTTTCTGCGTTTTCCATAATAATCTCTCCCTTTCTTAATTAAACATTTGTTTGTATTACTTTCTATAATATAACATTACATTTTATCTTTTGTCAATAACTTTTTTATAAAAAATTTTTCATTTGTTACAAATGCTTAAATTAGTGCATTATTCCCTGTTCCAAGTCTCGAATTTATTAAAAATTCCATAGCTTGTTGGTTCAAAATTACCTGCAACATTTTGATTAATTAATAGAAAATTTTTATTTCTATATAAACTAATATGTGGACAGTCTTCTTTAGTAATATTTACTAAAGCTTTATATTTATCTTCCAATTTTTTTGAATCCGAAATATTCTTAATATCTTTTAAAATATCTAATACATCATTGTTATTATAATTTGAAATATTATTCTCACCATAAAAATATGTTAAATCAGGACTATAGCTATTATACACTCCAGTTAGTAAAACCTGATAATTTTTGTTTGCTAAGTAAGCTCTATATTGGCTATCAGAAATTTCTCTGATATTAACAGGTATTCCTATTCCCTCAAGCTGAGCTTTTATATTTTTAGACACTTCGCATCTCTGTGCATTACTTGAATTAACACTAATTGTAAAAGTTAAAATACCTCCATTTTTTCTCCATCTATTATTGCTATAAACCCATCCTCCATTATTAAGTACCTCTTTTGCTTTTTCTATATTGTATCCTGAACTTGATGAATTAGATGAATATAAAAAGCTTCCATAATCTAATGGATATTGTGAAGTAATATATTTATTATTATAAATAGTAGAAACAATATTATCTTTATCTATTGCATAACTAAGTGCTTGTCTTACACTTTGATCTTGCATTAAATAATCTTTGCAGTTAAAGCTTAGGAAATCATATTCTCTTCCCTTATACTCTTTAACATAATAGCCAATTTTTCCAATGTAATTTTCATATAATACACTTGAAGTGTTCATTACATCTATATTTCCAATCTTAAAGCTATTATAAACTTCACCAATTTCTTTGAAAATGGTAACATATATTTTATTTATATTTTTGTTTTCTATATCTTGCTTTCTATAATTTTCATTTTTTTCTAAAATAATTTGGTTATCGGATTTATCAGCTATTTTATATAACCCTGTCCCAATTGGATATTGGGCTGATTTAAAGAAATCTTCCCCTCCATAATATGTTTGGCACATTATTGGAAAAATTAAATTATATTCAAAAAAGTTTGTTTCTTCACTTAGGTTAAACTTTACAGTATTGTTATCTAAAGCTTCTACGCTTGCAATATTTTTAACGTTTTCGGAATAAATGTTGTTTACTGACTTAAGTAAATCAACAGTGTATTTAACATCATTTGCACTTAAATTGCTTCCGTTTGACCACTTAATAGAATTGTCGATTTTAACAATATATGTAGTAGTAGAAGTTTTAGCATATTCTGTTGCTAAGCATAAATTTAATTTATACTCAGAATCTAATTTTAATAATGGTTCAAATATTAACTGTTCAATATCCATTAATTGCTTATTCCTTGTTAATAATGGATTTATTGTATCAAAGTTTGAAATACCTAGTCTTAAATTGTCTTGATAAGTGGATTGTTTAACAACCTCAGATTCATTGTTTGTTTTGTTGTTTCCTTTCGTAGTCACTCGAATTGCTGCAAAAATAATAATTAGTATAACAAAACCAATAAAAACAAATTTTACATTTTTAAATTTCATATTAAAACCTTTCTTTTACATCCCTTTACGTATTAATTAAAAAGTCTATAAACTTTTTTTATAATATATTATTTCATTTATTTTTTCAATATAAAACTACTATTTTTTGTAATAAAAACAAAAAGGACACACATTTTTTGTATGCCCCCTTATATTAATTTTTTATTTATTTTCTAGATTCGATAATTAGTTTTATTCCAGTTCTTTCTTCACCTTCAACTTGAACCTCTGCAAATGCTGGAACACAAACTAAGTCAACACCTGATGGTGCAACAAACCCTCTTGCTATAGCTACTGCTTTAACTGCTTGATTTAAAGCCCCTGCTCCTATTGCTTGCATTTCTGCATAATTGTTTTCCTTTACCAATCCAGCTATTGCTCCTGCTACTGAATTTGGATTTGATTTTGATGAAATTTTTAAAACTTCCATTTTTTGCCTCCTATATTTTTTATTTTTTGTTTTCTCAACTACAAATATATTTATAATATACGAGGTTCAAAAAGTCCAGTAGTTTCAAGCAAAAACAGGAAGAATCGTTCGTCAACAATTTACAGATATTTCCATTTATCGCATATTTATTCTAATAATCTTCTCTACTCGACAATTTTCGTCATTTGTTTCAAATATACATCCATTTAAAATGCAATCACCTTCAGCTAATCTGTATCTCTCTGGTAAAGAAGTTACAAATCTTTTTATAGATGCTGTAGGATCCATACCAATAACTGAATTTTTTGGACCAGTCATACCTATATCTGTTATATATGCTGTTCCATTTTCTAAAATGTGTTCATCTGCTGTTTGAACATGAGTATGTGTTCCATATAATGCTGTAATTTTTCCGTCTAAATATAATCCCATAGCAATTTTTTCAGCTGTAGCTTCAGCATGAAAATCTATAAAAATCATATCAACATCACCAATTACTTTGTTAACTAAATCGTTAGCGACTGTAAATGGATTTTCAGATAAAACGTTCATGTCTGTTCTACCTATTAAATTTATAACTGCAATTTTTTTATTCTTGCATTCGTAAATTCCTAATCCTTTTCCTACTACACCTTTAGAATAATTTGCTGGTCTTAATAATTTTGGATGGTCAATAAATGAGAAAATATCCTTTTTACCCCAAGTATGGTTTCCCATTGTTATTGCATCTACATTAAGATCTAATAAGTCTTCAAAAATTTTAGTAGTAATTCCCATTCCTCCTGCTGAATTTTCTGCATTAACTATTACAAAATCTATATTTTTTTCTTGCCTAATACGTGGCAATTCTTGTTTTAATTTTCTAACACCGTTTTCTCCAACAATGTCTCCTATTGCTAAAATTCTCAAAAAGCAACACTCCTTTCTTTTTACTTTTATATCATATCACTTAAAGATAACTTTTTCAAGACCGTCCCGGAATGTGTCAAAAATGACACAAAACAAGACCGTCCCGGAATGTGTCAAATTTGAAACAAAATAAGACCGTCCCCAAATGTGTCAAAGTGGTTCATAAATATCCCCCAGTATAACTGGGGGATTTTCATATCGGCCTATAAGGCCT
>SAMEA3663057__coassemble_223_pt1 | contig 16756 bp, 17 predicted proteins | sample SAMEA3663057__metabat2_high_PE_009 | metagenome-assembled genome bin SAMEA3663057 (sample SAMEA3663057) | pig gut metagenome | biome: pig gut; feature: pig-associated habitat; material: faeces | place: France | collected 2012
GTTTTCTATTTCCCCCAGCATAGCTGGGGGTTTTCTCTAAAGTTAAAAAGAAAAGAGTCTAGTAATACTAGACTCTTTCTTTCCCACTAAGCTTAAAATTAAGCAATGTAGCAACTTACAGTCAAGCTACCATAAGAGCATGAAGTATAGAATACTACATTATAACCAGTCGTATTTGTAAATATGAGGTTCATGCATCCATATGATACAGATGCCTCATTTCCAGGTGTTGCATAACCAACGCTTCTAGAGTGATCATGTCTTTCGACAATATTCATTCCAGCGTCTCTTGCTGCCTGGAACAAAGCAGTGGAAGTTACACAAACGCCACCACCAAAATCATAATCAACTTCAGTACCAACAAATACCGGAGCTTCCTGATAACCGTAATTTGCATTGATTGTTTGCCAACCAAGGTAGTAATCCCAGTTAAAAGTTTCTCCTGGCGCAAGTGTCATACCATTTAATGTTCCTAAAGAAAGCATAATGTTATTCCAGCTTGCACTGTCTGGTGCTGACCACAGTGTTACACTTGATAAACAAGTTCCACTATTTGAGTTTGAATATGTCTGATTGTCGTAAACGGGTTCCTGCGAATATGATGTTTTCTGTATGTAGTTATTACCTTGAGTATAATCTACATAAGGATTTGGAATAAATAATTCATCTCCTGCGCAAATAACATCATAAATTGTACAACCATTTGCCGCAGCTAGCTGATATACATCCACATCAAGATAGTTTGCAATTGCTGACCATGAATCATATTGCTGAACAACGTAATACTGATATCCGTTTTGCCAGATGATATGATTATCGCCTTCATCGTAACCTGTTTGATATGAAGTATTTTCAGTATTAACGGCATTTACAGCTGTTGCATTAGTTGCAATTTGATTTTGCTGTACTTCTACAGTTGTTACAGTAGTACTTTGTACATCAGCTTGTTCATTTGAACCTGCAGTTGTACTTTCTGTCTTATTTGAAAGACGTACTATGTAGTTCTCAGCAGAAGTTGTTGTTATCCGCTTTTCAGCTGTTTTTGTGGTAGTTTCAGTTGGTGCTGGAATAGTTCCAGAAACAATCTGAATATTGCTTTTCGCATGAACATAATTAACGTCATTTGGCGTTTTGTCGTTTTCTCCACACGAACATAAACATGCAGTCATAATAGCCAATAATCCTGTTACCTTTTTCAATGTGTTTCTCATAATTTTATCTCCTTTTGATGTAATTATTTTTTAGGTATTTTATATACCTTTTTTTAGCTTAATGAGAATTTTTAAAACTAAAATATTTAGTTTTAATATATACTATTACGTATATATTATATTATACCATATTTTACATAATGTTTCAAATTATTGGGATTTTTTATTACTAGACTTAATTAACTTTATTATAAAGCATTAAATAACGCAAAAAATACTAATCAAATATTGAATAGTAATTTACTTTTATAAAAATAAATTTTAAATTTCTGGATAATCGTTAAGATTTAAATTAGATTTTAGATTAAAATTTCTTGCTGAATGAATTATACGCAAGATATAAATTTTATTATTAAGAATTATATATATTATTTTATGTTTTCTGTATATCAATTGTCTAAACATTTGCTTCTTTTTGATATAAATAGCTTTTCCTATCAGAGGTGACTGTCTAATTGTATCAATATAATCAATCACCTCTTTAATATAATTTAAGACATAATTTGATGTATTTCCTTTTGACTTATAAAAGAAATTATATAAATCATTTCTTGCTTTGTTTGTTATTATTATTTCCAAGTATCAACATCCTTTCTAAGTTCTTCCAAAGTCATTACATTATTATTTTTAATATCATTTAATGACTCAGAAACTTGTTCAAAAAATTCTTGTTTTTCGTTAACACTATTTGCCGTGTTCACATTAATTTGACTCATATTACACTACCTCCTTTAAATATTATCTATTTTAATATTATCATATTTTAAAACAAAATAAAACACTAAATATGAAATTATTTTGACTTTTCATCGACAAAAAATAACATACTTAGCATTTAAAATCCATCTCAACATTTCCATTTGAAACTCTCAAATCCTCAATTTCCTTCATCATATACCCATTAACATTAGCCACATTTTCCTTGGCCATAACCACCTTTACACTTTTTAGAACAATCCACAAATCTAATCTAAAACTCACATTTTCCACGTACTTTAAATCCAAATCAATTTTTTTGAAAACATTAATTTTTTTTCTACCATTAACTTGAGCTAACCCCACTAAGCCGAGGGCGAACTTTAACTCTTGCTTTTTGTTTTTCGTTAAAATTTTCGTAATAACCTGTAACCCATGGACGTGGGCCTACTATTGACATTTCGCCTTTTAGAACATTGATAAATTGTGGAATTTCGTCAATAGATGTATTACGTAAAAATTGACCAATCTTTGTAACTTTACCATCTTTCATTGTTCTAAATTTTAAAATTGCAAAGTTCTTGCCGTTTAAACCAGTGCGAAGTTGTCTAAATATTATTATGTTTTTATCTATTAATTTGATTAAAATAGCAACTATTACATAAACAGGAATTAGTAGAATAATTAAAATTATTGATATTATAATGTCTAGTATTCTTTTTATGTGATATTTGTACATTTACTAATTCCCTCCTTTTTAGATAATAATTTAGGTCTCTGCCTTTTCTTATCTGTCCCTCATTTTAATTTTTAAAATTTTCTCCGTCCTCGACTTTAACTTTCGTATATTTGAATCATTTCCTTCATTACATTCTCAATCAAATATTTTTTTACTACTTCATTATTGTTTTTTATGAATTTATCAGTTGTCTTTTTATCATTTTTAATATCTATTATTTTTTTTGATAGTTGAATATAGTTATCTTGTTCAACTAGATATCCATTATACCCATCTTGAATTAATTCTTTATGTCCTCTTTCTACTGTTGCTATGCATGGTAATCCACAAAACATTGCTTCAGCCAAATGTATGCATAGACCCTCTTGCCTTGACGTTGCAACAGCTAAATTAGATATATGCATTAACTTTTCTATATCTCTTCTATAGCCTAAGAATTTAATATAATCATTTAGTTGCAAATCACTCACTATTTTTTGATAATACCCATTTAAAGAATCCAATCCTGGTAATATAACCTTAACATCTTTTATTCCATTATCCACTAATTCTTTTATTGCTCTTATTAACATTTCTTGATTTTTTCTTTTACTTAATTCCGCCGCATAAATTATAATATAGTCATTTTCACATAACCCAATTGATTTTCTTAAATCAAAACTCTCACTATCTGTTAGCTTAATATCAAATTTTTTTGAATTAACTCCAATACCATGAATACGATAAACTTTTTCGCAGTGAAATTTATTTTTCACTAAATTATAATCTTCATTATTTACTAAAATCATATCATCCGTATATTTAGATAAAACCTTCTCAACAGGATAAAAAACAAGCCAATTTTTTAACGGTGCCCCCACGAAGAAATGAAGTCCATGTGCAGTATAAATTACCCTCGTTTTATATTTCTTTCTTGCTATTCTTGCTGCAATTCTTGTTACAACAGATCCCATTGGAGTATGAGTATGAATAATATCGTATTTTTCAGTCATAATTACTTTCTTTAACATTCGAATTGCTTTTAAATTATTATACTTAAAAGGACTTCGTTCAAATGGAATTATTATTTTTTTATCACAATATGGAATATCTTCATTTCCATTTGTAGCTACATGTACCTCATAACCTTTTTCTTTAAAGTATTTTAAATAAGGTATATGAAAATGCAATATATGTGAATCCACAGTAGCTGTAAATAAGACTTTTTTCTTTATAATATTATCAACATACATTGTTGCATTTCCGCACGATTCAACATATTTTTCCTTAAATTGTCTGGTTTTCAAAACTTGTTCCTCATAATTGCAATTTAGAATTTCATCTAACAATTCATCCTCAATTCTACAAATTCCATTAGGCAACTCAGTTGTAATGTCAATGTAGCATCCCCTTGTTTCAATATACTTATCATAATCATAAGCAAAAGAAAATATTGGTCTTTCAAGAATTGAAAAATCAAACATCACACTTGAATAATCAGAAACAAGTATGTCCGCAACTTTAAGTAAATCATTCAAAGGCTCATAATCAGACACATTATAAATAAATTCATCGTAGCATATTCCTAACACACTAACGGTTTCATGATGTGCCCTAAACAATAAAACAAAATCATTTCCTAATTTTTGCTTCCATTTATTAATATCAATTGGTGGTTTTATATAACTGCCATTTTCATTTTTATTAAATTCTCTATATGTAGGCATATAAAGAATAATTTTTTTATCAAAAGGTATATTCAACTTACGTTTAATGTCATTAAGCTCTTTTTCAGATACACTATGAGCTAATTCATCATTTCTTGGCAAACCTGCTATAACTATTTTTTCCCTATCAACACCAAATGCTCTAGAAAAAACTTCAACATCATATTTACTCTGTGCAAAATAAACATCTGCTTGACTTACTTTGAATTTTACAGCTTTATTCTGATGATCTTTTTCAATTTTTTTTATAGCTGTTCCATGCCATGTATTTATGTAGATTGTTTCTTTACTTTTAAATTTAAGCCCTCTTTCTATACTAGTATTGGTAATCCAATACTTTGCTTTTAAGGCAATAATAAAATATTTTATAGAATTATTTTTTAACTTTTTCCCTTTAGGTAATACATATTTATCCATATCTTCAAAAGCCCAATATAGTTTATAATTATCATATTTCTTATTTTTCAAAATATATTCATATATATACCTTGGGCTATCATCGAATCTATTTCCTCCAAAACAACTAAACAGTATTATACTATCATCTACTTTAATAAATATCTTGCATACATTTAATATAAATCCAAACAACGCACTATATAAATTATAAAAAAACTTATTCTCTTTCAACAACATTTTTAATTTTTTCATAACCCATGTTCACCTTTTATAATTTGTTAATTTTCAACATAAATTCAATATTTTTATGCTAATTATCTATAAGTTCCTTAATTTTAGAAGTTGATATTCCTTCAGTTCTATCTAAATATGAAACTTTGCAGTAATCTTTCAAGCACTCAAATTTTTCGCTATCCTTCCAGTCTGATCCCATAGCAATAACATCAACTTTATACTTTTTTATATCTTCAACCTTCTGCTCCCAACACTTTTCAGGAATAACTAAATCTACACAACTAAGAGCCTCTACCATTTTCTTTCGAGTTTCATAATCATAAAAAGCCTTCTTGCCTTTTAATTCATTAAATTCGTCAGTGGAAACAGCCACAATAAGATAATCTCCCATCTTTTTTGCTCTTTCTAATAACCTAATATGTCCATAATGCAATAAATCAAAAGTACCATAAGTTAAAATAACTTGCTTTAACTTGCTTTTTTCGCCACACTTATTATCTACTTTCCCACAACATAATCCTAATGTCATAAAGAAAAGTGGTGCAACTTCAATAACGCTAATATTAAAGAATGCCTGTACTAAATACCCAAGAACCGGTAAAAATAAATATACTTCATTATATTTAAAACTTCTTTTTAAACCTCTAAAAACAGCATAACCATATAATAATAAATATGCAATAAGAGCAAAAATTCCTTGTGTTATAAGTATTTGTAAATATTCATTATGTGCTTTATCATATAAAAGTGTTTTAGTTTCTGTTTTTTTAGTAAGAGCAGTGCCACCGAATGCCTTATGGAAACTATCAACACCTACTCCATGCCATAAATGCTGTGGAATGATTTTTACAGTAGCCTTCCAAATATACATTCTGCTTGTACCATAACTATCATCCATATTACCTTTTGCAATTTCAGTGGCCTCACTTCCAACTTTTCCAATATCATTTAAAAGTGTGGTTTTTCCCTGTGTAAACGCTAATAATGTTATTGAGCTTAAAATTGCAGTTATAGCAAAAAACTTAATAAATAATTTATTTTTTACAACATAAACTAAAATAAATAGCATAACAAAAATTAATCCGACTGCTGCGCTAGCTGTATTGCAAATTAAAAGTGCAAACATAAACAATGCTATACATAAACTATACACAACACCTGAAATGGCTTTTTTATTATCTATAAATAATCCTAATGAATATGATAAACAAAGCAGCATATATGTTCCAAAGAAATTTGGATTATTAGTTAAACCAAGCACCCAAAGTTTTTTTCCTTTAACTAACTTATGAGAAACATCATCAATATAGCTAAACTTATGATAATATTGCTTTACATTACACCAATTGTAGCATTGACAAATTGCATATATTGCCTGGAATGCACCGCAAAGTAAAATACACTTAGCTAAAAACTTTTTATACTTTTCTGCAACAAAAGTATTTAATAACATCAAAGATAAATAATATAAAATAGAAAACAACCCTTCATATCTTCCACCGCATCCATACAAAGCTATATTTCTATCAAAAGCAAACCACGTTGAAACACAACCGAAATATTGCAACTAACACAATCCACAAATGTGCCCAATTCTTTTTATAATGCTTTTCAAAACAAATTACTAAAAAAATAAATACATTTAAAATTAAAATATTCCTTAACCCTAACGAAAATTTCTGGTAGTTAAAATTTGCATTTATTTGCTTCGTCATAAAAATGTAACTACCTAAAGTTATATATATTAAATTAGCAACCAAATATAAAACAAGTAGTTTCATTTTTGTATTTGCTACAAAAAACTTTTTTATTTTACTTGCTAAATTCATTACTTTTTCTTTCATCTACAAATTCTCCTTTTACTTTTCAGATAGCTCACAATATCTTTAAAACTCTCTTTATGAATTATCAAATTAATTGCACAAACCACAACAGTTGAAATTACAACAATGACAATACTACTAAGCAACCAAGTGAAATAACTATCAACTTTAAATTCAGGAATAAAACTAACAATCATAGCAATTATAATCATTTCAACAACAATTGCTAAAATAACCTTAATTGAATGCCATATACTTCTTTGCAAAATATGCTTAGAAGTATAACACACAAATTCAACACTTCTTATAATCATTGCAAATATTGTGCCAATAACCACTCCAACAGTTCCAAATTTATATGTTAATACAAATGAAATAATAATATTAAAAAAAACTTCAACCCACGCACCCATCTGTGTTTGTTTAAAATGCCCTGCAACATTTACTAAGTCCTGGTATGGCTGTCTTATCAACAAAACAATTCCTTCAACCACCATTAATGTGGCAAGAACTGGAGTAATATAATTTACATCATTAACTCCTTTCGTATACACCCTCACAAACGGAACTATTAAAAATAATGCTGAACTGAAAACTATTGTTGTAACACTAAAATAAAAGAATTCATATATTTTAAACCCTCTATTTAAATTCTCGCTTTCACTCTTTGCAATCATATCACCAAAAGCAGCATCAATTCCACCAACAAAAGATTTTATAATACTTTTTACCCCATCAATAATCAAACGATAAACTGAATATACAGAAACTTCTGCTAAATTTCCACATAAAGTAATAATTACTATATCAACATTAGAATTAATAACCCAAGCAATATGTTGAGCTAAAGCATCCCACTTTTGCTTAAATTTATAATTTCCATCTATTTTTCTTAAATCAACTTTGTATTTTTGCTTTACATATACATTCTGCAGAATTGGCCTTAAAACAAAAATTAAACTACTTAATAATTTTACAATGTGAATACTTGCATTAAAACGCACTAATAGAACCACGACCAAAGTGTTTAAAACTAATGTAGCAATTTGAATTACAGAAGTTACATACATTTTCTGTTCAGCATGTAAAAACAGCTTATACGTCATGCCAAAAAAGTATTCTGAAAAATTACTTATTGATATTATTATAATTAAAGAAACAGTAAACCAAACATCAAATTCTTTTGCAACAACGGCGGGCATTACACAGCATAATATAATAATATACGCAATAAACAAATATGCTATAATTCTAAAAATCTTTTCAGAGGTCTTTAAAATTTTACATATTGTTTCTCTATCTTTTTGCGCTATTGGCTTATATAATGTAGCTTTTATTACTGGACCAAACCCCGCCTCTAACAGCACAATAAAATACAAAAACTGAGTAATAGAAGAAATTAAGCCATTAACATTAGAACCATAAGAGCCTATTATTAATCTTGGAACTATAAAACCGCAAATAACTTTTGTTATTTGCAACAACACAGATGAAATTACATTTATAATAACTTTTTTACTTCTCATATTTTCTCACTCATAGCTTTTACTACACTTTATATTCATGCTTTTTTTCTAGATGAGAAATACCTATCTTTTTAAAAAGCAGTGGACTTACTCTATATAATAAAATTTTTATTTTCTCTCTTTTATGTGCCTTTGCAAAAATCATTTTAAAAGAAAATAAATTATTAAAAAGTTTCCTAGCATTTACATCTTCCAAATATTTATACACGTCTTCATTTTCTGTTAAATTTAAATATAATATTCCTCTTAGTAAAGCAACATCATTTTCAATAAATTTAGGATACGTTTTTTCTATATCATCATGTCTTTCATTCATTGCTTTATAATAATCCACAAGTCTATTAGTACTTTCTTCTCTTTTATATGCGGTTATAGCACTTTTGTGCCTAAAATAGTAATATTTAATTTGATTGCTGTATACAACTTTTGGCAATTTCATTACAATTTTATAAGTAACTAAAATATCATCTGTAGGTCTATCTTGAAAACGAATACCTTCAAAAACTTCCCTTTTAATTAATTTATTCCACATTGTAACAGCAGAGTCTTCTGATAAAATAGTTTTAATTAACATTTCCTTGCTATTTAAAACACAAATTTTTTCTTCTTCATTTTTAATTTTAAAATCATAATCAAAAATAGTAAGTGGCTTACACGTTGAAAAATCTACATTATACTTTTTACATAGGTTGTATAAATATTCTATCGTATCAGGTTCTATAAAATCATCTGCATCTATGAAATATAAATACTCACCTCTACTATTATCTATGCCAATATTTCTAGATAAAGAAAGACCTAAATTTTCAGTTGTAATAATCTTAATTCTTTTATCATTAAAGCTCTTGCATATATTAAGTGTATTATCAGTTGAGCCATCATTTATAATTAATATTTCTAAATTTTTATATGTTTGGTTTATAACACTTTCTATGCACTTTTTTATAAACTTTTCTTCATTATAAACATTTATAATTACAGTAATTAATTCTTGCATTTACGTAAATTCCTTCTTTCTCAAATAATTATAAGATTGAATCGAACCCATTAAGCTACTTAATCTAAGGTTTCCATTTCTATATCTTTTAATTTTATTCTTTAATCTTCTATTAACATACCTATACTTACCATATCTACCATTAACATCTCTTCCTAAAAACACAAAATTATTAGTGCTTTTATATATTCTTGTTTTATTGTTAAGCTGTAAATTTTCACCTTTCAAAAAAGCACTTATTTCTCTTAAGCACTGCTTCAAATACTCTTTTGAAGGATGATATAAACACGCGTCATCTTGATAGCGACAATAGTATTTTATTCTCAATTTTTCTTTAATAAAGTGATCGAGATCGTTAAGAAAATAGATAGCAAGCACTTGCGACGTCATCGAACCGAATCCCGCAAACCTGTGTCAACACTATCAATGATGTCAAAAACAATTTTCAAAGCATCTTCGTCTTTTATGTATTTTTCGAGCTTACTTTTTAAAATATCATGGTCAATACTTGCAAAAAATCTACTAATATCAAACTTCAGAATATAAAAAGTTCCATACTTAACTTTACACAAATCCATATATCTATAATGAAAACCAAGCCCCGCTCTTGTGCCCAATTTTTCTCTGCTTGCAACATTTTGCTTAATTAATTTTGGAATAAGTGCAGGCATTAAAATATATCTTGCAACCAAATGATTAATAATTTTGTCATAAATTCCTTGACTAATAATTTTTCTTTCTTTAGGCTCATATATCGTAAATTCATTATATGGTCCTACTTTATAAGTTTTATTTTTCAAATCATTGTAAATTCTTGAAATATAAACACACTTAAAATCTCTATAAGCATTTACTTTCTTCTTATTTTTCATATTTCTGCAGACCTCGTCAAAGGCTTGCAATATGTTTTCTGGCTTGTATATATTTTCATATAAATTACCTTTTCTTTTCATAGTTGCTCTCCTAGTGTTTCATTTACTCTAGAGCACATTGTGCTACATTAATTACAAAATTTCAATACCATAAAAATTATTTTAAAAAATAGCAATACAATAAAAGTACTACTATTAAAAACTGTGCTAGATTCCTATTCCCCTTCGCTTACGCTACTAACAAATGAAACCATCAATTTTTATTTTATAGTTATTTCTACAATAACTAAAGGATATAATTTGTTTCTATTTTCTCTTGTGCAATCATTAATTACACAACCTCAGTTTATAGAAGCTACAGGGACTACAGGGTAGCTGTTGTTGTTGTCGTTCGTGTTACCGTTAGAGTTCACATTGAACAAGTTGTTGTTGTTCACGTTGCCGCTGTTCAAATTGCGCACATTGAAGTTGCAGTTGTTAGAGTTAAGGTTAACGCAGCGCGAAGCAAGCCAGCAGTTTCCACAATACAACTATACCCTAATACATAATAATTATTTAACTGTTGCATTTTTCCATGCAACAATATACCTAATTATCATATCTAATCTTTCACCAAATTTGATGTACTTCTTTCCATTAATAATTTGTTTATCATAACAGAGATTAATTAGAAAATCTAAATACTTTACCATCGCAATTGCTTTTTCTTGAAGTTCAATTCTACGCTCATTATTAATTGTGGTATTTCCTTCATATACTATAAGCAATAAATTATAATTTGCTTCTTTAATTTTGTGCTTTAACTCGATTTCCTTTTTAGGGAAATTAGTTAAATTATTATCTATAAGCACAGACAATTCTTTTACCATATTAGCAATCTTAAATTTCTCAACCTTCATATAAAATTTCTTCTACCTCATTAATCTTTTCTTTTATATTTTCACTATTAATATTTTCCATAAGATAGTTGTAAATTTCAGTAATTCTATTTTTTCTACTTATATATTTGTGAGCTTTGTTATATGTTGGAATATACTTATTTTCAGATTTAAAATCCTGTTCCTCATAAACTTCATAGTTATCTGCTTTATTTACTACAAGATAGTTAATTTTCATATCTTCAATCTTAGCTTCAATTTTATTTATTGAAGTTATCGGAAAACCACAGTCATAGATGTTATCTAATTTCTTAATTGTATAATCAAACAAGTAAGAAATTATCACAGCATCCTTACCATAACAATGGTAAAACTGTCCCACTTTCAAAAAAATTATATCATTTGGATGAATTTCTTTTATGATTTTTATTGTATTTTCAATCTTCATTTTCTCCTCCACTTTTTTCTTTAGTATTTTACTCATGTGCTATACAGACATTCGCTTACGCTCTCGCCTGCATAACACATAATTCTTTGTTTCAGCCGACCATAGGCCTGCTACATTTTTCTATTCTGTTGCTGTTGCTGTTCCTGTTGCCACTTCTGGCAATGGTTCCTCTGGTGTAAATATACTAGAATCATTATTTAACATCCATATACCATTAGTTTCGTCCCTTTCCATTTGGATATTAGATTTTAGAGAAACTACAGGGACTACAGGGTAGCTGCTGCTGCCGTCGTTCGTGTAACCGTTAGAGTCCACATAGAACAAGTCGTAGTAGTACACGTTGCCGCTGCTCAAACCGCGCACATAGAAGTTGCAGCTGCCAGAGCCAAGGCTAACGCAGCGCGAAGCAAGCCAGCAGTTCATATTGCTAAAATTATTTGTATTATAACCATAATATCCAGTTGTTGCTGTACTTGTATATGTTTGACTAGGTGTATTACTATCACTTCCTGTATCTGTTATATCTAATGTTGTTGGATTCATTCCATATCTGTGATTCCATGTATATTCTGCACTATCTCCGTTTGGAGTATATTCTTCTCTTTTATTTACATCTTCTACTGTCAAACTTCTTGCACTTGTTGCATATGTTGGATTTAAATAGATTGATGCTACATTATTTAATGCTGTTATTGCATTATCATATCCATCTTTTCCCTCTAATTTTAATCTTGTTGGAGAATATGTTTTTGGCATTATTAGCACTTCTCCTGTTGTTTGGTTTACATCTAATACTTCCCAATCTCCTGCACTATCTGCATTAATTGTTCCATATAAACTTGCTCCTTCTGGCATAGTTACACTTGCCAATTTTGAACCTTCTATTGTTGCTCCCTCTGGTAATTTTATACTTGCTGTTGTTAATGTTCCTGGGTTATAGTTTACACTCTCTCCAACATGTACATTTCCAGCTTGCGCTTGTGATTGTACTGTTGGTACTGGTGCATGTAACATCTCTGTTCCAATTACAGTAATATTCATTGTTACTGTTCTTCCTTGATCTTGATTATCTCTTGTATCATATGCTGTTTTTTGTTCTGCAGTATATAGTTCATTTGTTGTTGAATCATTTCCTGTTAATTCATATGGCCAATCCCATTTTATTGTTTCAGTAAATACTCCATTTTGTCCATTAGCTACATATTTTGAAAATGTTATTCCTGTTCTAGTTCTTTCTGTTTCATCTCCTGTTTTAGCTGGTGAAATTACAGTAAAGTTTTGTTCACCTAGTCCTTTTTTAGAAAATGTGATGTTTCTTGGGCAGTTTTCTAAACTTATTGTTACATCATATTGTAAGTCTACTTCTGTTCCTGTTGTGTCAATTTCAATGTCAAATGTTCCTGATGTTCCTGGTGCTATTTTTCCATTTGCTACGTGTGCTGCTGTTGTTGCTAAGTCTATTGGATCTGAACCTAATGTTACTGTGTTTTGTCCTTTCTTTAGACTTACATTAAAGTTCCATTTTGCAACTGGTGCTGTTGCATTTCCATTTTGTGAGGAAATGTATCTTGCCCATGCATAAATTCCAATGCATGATGCTACTGTTGTTACTACTAATAGTAACGCGATTAATGCGGTTAAACCTGCATTTTTCTTTTTAGGTTGATTGTTTTCCATCTTCCCTTTCTCCTTTCATTTGTATCTACAAGGCTTCTAAACTTTTATATATATGTTTTCCGGGGGAAAATACATTTTTATTTTTTAGAAGCCGTTGTATTCTTGTTTTTTTTGATACTGTTTTATGAAAAAGTCTTTTTCATCATAAAACGCGAAAAATAGAGTAGATTTATTTAGCAATTTTTGGTTTTACTAATTATACCTACTCTATTTTCACACTCCTTTTCTAGACCTTTTTTCATACTTTTGTATCTATATGTTTATTCTAGCAAAAGGTGGGTTTTGTGTCAATATTTTACATTGAAATTTTCTTATTTCACATTCACTTTATTTTTCCCTTAAATATCTTTTCAAAAGAAAAGCTAAAAAGTATGGAAATGTGTAGAATTTTCCGTTATATCCTATGTTTTGTGAACAGAATTTAATTCCGTATTTTATGTCTTTATATTTATCACCATCTATTAAATTATTTAAAGAAGCTGTTGCACCGTTTACAGCTTTTACTTCAACTGGTATAAGTGAATTTGCATCTCTTACAAAGAAGTCCATTTCTACTGTTGATTTTTCGTTTTTATAGAAATATAGGTTATACCCAGCTTTTACCAACATATCTGCAATAATGTTTTCATAAATTGCTCCTTTATATGTGTTAAAGTTTTTATTGTTACGCAAGTCTTCTTGTGCTTCTTCATCTAGAGAACCTATTAACAAACCAGTATCTCTGAAATATACTCTATAATTATCTGGATTGTAATTTCCTTTTAATGGTAATTCTGGTTGTTCTAGGCAATAACACACATTTATAATTCCTGCATTATTTAACCAATCTATGGTTCCTACATATTCACGATTTCTTGCTCCTGACTCTACTTTTGATATTTGAAATTTTTTATTTTCGTTTCCTAAAAATGCTGGTATTTTATTATATACATTTAGTATTCTTGTTTGATCTAAACCTTCAGCATATTTTGTAATGTCTTCTTCATAGTCTGCAAGAATTTGTTTTTGTAATTTTAGTGTTCCACTATAATTTTTATTATTAATAAAATTACTTACAATTTCAGGCATTCCACCTATTACCATATATTCTTTAAAATTTTCTAACATAACTGAAAGTTCTGTATTTGTAAATGGTGTAAGTGTTTTCATATGATTGTACATATCTTCTATTTGCTCTTCTTTATAACCTTTTGCCCACAAAAATTCTTCAAAGTCAATTGAGTGCATTTCGTAGTCTTCTTTATTTCCTACACTGTTTGATTCTATTTCGTTGTAATTTATTCCCATTAAAGAACCTGAACAGATAACATCATATCTACCATCTTGTCTGAATGATTTTAATGATGTTGCACAATTTATGCAGTCTTGTAATTCATCAAAAAATATTAATGTTTCTCCAGGAACAAATTGCCATTCTGGATTTCTTAGTGATATGTTTTTTATTATTGTATCTACTTCAAATCCGTCATCAAATATATCTTTATATTGTTTTTGTAGTGCAAAATTTATGTTTATAAAGTACTTATAGTTATTTTCAGCAAATTTTTTTATTGACTCTGTCTTTCCTATTTGTCTTGCGCCCTTTATAATAAGCGGTTTTCTTTCTGGATTTTGCTTCCATTCAATTAAATATTTATCTACTTTTCTTTTTAATAATCCCATGTTTTTCACCCTCCTGTTTATATTATATCACAAAATTCCAGCCGTTTTCAACTGTTTTATCACAAAATTCCAGTCATTTTTGACCATTTTATCACAAAATTCCGGTATTTTTTACTTGATTTATCACAAAATTCCGTTTTCCGGGAAATTTTATCACATTTTCCTAACGACTTTTATTAACAACATGCTCATTTTTCTATTTATTTTTGCTTTTTACATAAAAAAACTTACTTTATTTCTAAAGTAAGTTTTTTCTTTTTTATTATAAATTATACTCTAACAACTCCACCTAATGTTCTGTTCATATCGCTGCTATCGTAACCTTCTAAAATCTTTTCTCCGCCTGCTATTGCAAGAACGTCTCCTTCTTTTACGAAGTTTTTAGCTTTTGCAATTTCAATTCCTTTTGCTATTACGTCTTTAGCTGATATGTTATTGTCTTCTACTAAAATTGGAATAACATTGTTTACTAATGCTAGTTGTCTATATGTTTTTGGATTTCTAGTTACTGCAAATATTGGGCAATATGGCATAAAGCTTGCTAATGTTTTTGGTGTGTCTCCACATTCACTGTATGCAAAAATTCCTTTTGCACCAACTTTTTTAGCTGTTACACAAATTGCTCTGTCTAAGTAAAATTCGTAATTTCCATATTCTAAATCTGAATCTCTTAATCCTAAACGTTTTTCGTAGTTGATGTCACTTTCTGCTGCTTTAGCAATTTTGGCCATTGTTTCAACACATTCTACTGGGTATTTTCCCATAGCACTTTCTCCTGAAAGCATTATTGCTCCTGTTACGTCAAATACTGCGTTTGCTACGTCTGAAACTTCTGCTCTTGTTGGACGTGGGTTGTTTGTCATTGATTCCATCATTTGAGTTGCTGTAATTACTATTTTTCCTGCATTGTTGCATTTTTTTATCATTTCTTTTTGTACAACTGGAACTTTTTCCATTGGAATTTCAACACCCATGTCTCCACGTGCTACCATTATTCCATCTGTTACTTCTAGAATTGAGTCAAAGTTTTCAATTCCTTCTGTGCTTTCTATTTTAGAAATAATTTTTATGTTGTTTCCACCGTTTTCGTCTAATACTTTACGTATTGCTAAAACATCTTCTTTACATCTGATGAATGATGCTGCTATATAGTCAAATCCGTGTTTGCATCCATCTATTAAGTCTTGAATGTCTTTATCTTTTAATGCTGGTAAGTTGATGTGTGTTCCTGGAATATTAATACTCTTTTTATTTCCTAATTCTCCACCGTTCATTATTTTACAAACAACATCTTTACCGTCTATTCTTACAACTTCTAATTCAATTTTTCCGTCATCAATTAAAATTGTTGTTCCTGGTTTTACATCATTATATAGTTCTTTATATGTTACTGTAGCTTTTGTTGCATCTCCTATTATTTCTTCATTTACTAATGTAAATTCATTTCCTGCTTCTAAAACTACTGGATTTTCAACTAATTTTCCTGTTCTTATTTCAGGGCCTTGTGTATCTAATAATGCTGCAACTGGTAATCCAACTTCTTTTCTAGCCTCTAAAAAAGGTGTGTAATATTTTTCTTGATCTTCATATGAACCATGTGAAAAATTGAATCTTCCTACATTCATTCCTGCTAACATCATTTTCTTTAAAATCTCTTTATCCATTGTTGCTGGACCTATAGTACATACAATTTTTGTTCTTTTCATTTTTATTCCTCCCATTATTATAGTATATGTAAACATGATTATTTGACACATATACCTTTTTAAACCAACGTTAAATATTATATCATTGATTATTAACATTTACAAGGATTTTTCGACATTTTTTTGCAAATAAATATCCCCCAGTATAACTGGGGGATTTTCATATCGGCCTATAAGGCCTT
>SAMEA3663057__coassemble_225_pt1 | contig 16706 bp, 19 predicted proteins | sample SAMEA3663057__metabat2_high_PE_009 | metagenome-assembled genome bin SAMEA3663057 (sample SAMEA3663057) | pig gut metagenome | biome: pig gut; feature: pig-associated habitat; material: faeces | place: France | collected 2012
ATTTGCAACTAAAATATGATATACTTTTTAGTGAAATATTTCTAAATCATTGACATTTTGAAACATTTTAACCCTGTCCCCATTTGTTTCATTTTTATATGATAAAATACTAGACTTATTTTAAAAGTTTTGATATTATATACCTATACAAAAAGATAAAACTATTTTATAGTAAATTTTAGGAGGTTCTTATTTATGAAAAAATTATTAAAATTATTCGTAGTAATAACAATTATGCTAGCTTGCATGGCTAATTTATCTGTTTTCGCTGCGCCAGCAGATGACCAAGCACAAACTGAAAGCTCTGCTTCTACAGCTGCAACAACTGACACTACTTCAACAACTCAAACAAATACAAATAAAAAATCAACAACACAAGTAACTTCTGTTGCATCAATTGATGAAGGAAAACTTACAATGTCAGATATTTTAAACATACTTTTAATTGCAACAGGTATTGTTATAATATTATTGGCAATCGCAATTTTTATTAAAGTAAAATAACTTGAATATTTATATAGTTTATGAAAAAGTTGAATTTAATTCAGCTTTTTTATTTTTTCTTGTCATTTTTTTGAATATTTTAAATTTATTTATCAATACTATTAATAAATACAACTATTTGTATTTTTATATAAAAATAACAAGGAGGAAAATTATGAAAAAAAGTATTTTTGTAATTACATTTATAATATTATCTGTACTTTTTTCATATTCATTCGTATATGCAGAAAATGCTGGTGGACAAGTTGTTAACGGTGTAAAAGATACTATGAACGGAGCCAAAAATGCAGCCGGAGATGTTGTAAATGGTACAGCAGGTGCAGTAAAAGACGGAGCAAATGCCGTAAAAGATACAGCTCAAAATGCTGCAAATGACGCAGGAGACGGAATGCAAAATGCTGGAGACAATATGCAAAACGCAGCAAATAATGCTGGAAATGATATGAAAAATGGTGCTGAAAATATGGGAAACGATATGAGAAATGGTACTAACAATGCTTTCAATGCTACTAGAACATCAACAGAAAACACAGCAAATAATGATAATAATCAAGGTTGGATGAATAGAGACATATGGACATGGATTATAGTTGGAATTATAACATTAGTAATAGTTGCTTTAATCTGGTACTATGCAAGTAGAAACAATCAATAATCATTATTGAAATAAAGAATTAAAAATAAAAGAAATCGGATTAGATATATAACATGGAGTAGAGCGCGCAGTTTGGCGCTCCCACCATTCGTCTTACTCTCAAATCGTAACGCCAGTAAGCGAACGGAATGTTATATATCTAATCCGATTTCTTTTATTTTTTAATTTTCTACATTTTTCAATGCACGTTCAATCCTTCTTTGTGCATCTTTTTTAGCAATATCTTCACGCTTATCATAAAGCTTCTTACCTTTTCCAACACCAAGTTCTACTTTTACAACGCTTCCTTTGAAATATAAACTAATTGGAACTAAAGAATATCCTTTTGTTTGGATTTTGCCAATTAATTTATTAATCTCTCTCCTATTAAGTAATAGTTTTCTATCACGTAATGGATCTTTGTTAAAAATATTTCCTTGTTCATATGGGCTAATATGCATAGAATATATAAATACTTCTCCATTTTTTATTGCAGCATAACTTTCTTTTAAGTTGACTTTGCCCTGTCTTATAGATTTTATTTCAGTTCCTGTAAGAACAATACCTGCTTCTATTGTTTCTTCAATATTATAATTATGTCTTGCTACAGGATTCTTTGCTATTAATTTGTTCATAAACACAATCATTCCTTCTGTTTTTTTATTTATTTTAACATTTATTATTATTTATATCAAGAGATAAATACGATAAGATAATATTTTAAATTGATAATATTATATTTAATTCTTGCATTAAATTTTTATATTTGATAAAAAATATATCTTTTTCTTTTAAATCAGATGAGCTACTCATTTCGTTTACAATTGTAGTAGAATTTGATATGTTAACTCCTTTGCCTTTATATTCAGATTTTTGACCAGATATATTTGAAACACTCATTTTCAAATCGCTTATTGAATTTTTTAATTGCTCCCAATCTTCCAAATCTGCATATCTATAACATACTAATAAGCTGTACTTGCTTTCAAGAACATTTTTTTCTTTATCTATGCCATACGTACCTAAAAATTCTGGCAATTGTTTGTATAAATTTATTACACCTTCTAAAGTTTGATTTTTATCTTCATTTTTAATTGCAACAGCAGTGAAATCCAAATTTCTTTCAAATTCACTTAATAATTCTTCTGAAACGCCTAATTCTTTTAAATCTCTTTCGATTGTATTCCATGTAGAATAAAAAGTTTCTATTTTACTTTTTAAATTATCCCAGTCTATTTCACTTTCTTTACCTAAAATGTTATTTGCTTTCATTGCAAAAATTTTACCATTTTTTTCTTCTTCTTTTCCGCTTTCTTTAGAATTCTTTCCTTCACTTTCTTGTTTGTCAGAACCTTGTTCACTTTTAGAATCTTCTGATTCAGCAGCTTGAATTTGAATTTCTTGAACATCTAACTTATAATTTGCATAATTAATATTGTTTAACTCGTTTGCTATAGATATTAACTCACTATCTATATATGAAATTTCTGTATTTGCCTTTTGTTCCAAGCTTTTGTTTTGTTTATTTGAATTCATGCATCCACTTAACAGCAGTATGCAAATTGCTAAAAAGCCGCTAAAAATAAGTACTTTTTTCAAAAAATCACCTCTTCAATAGTATTCTTCCCTAAAAATTTCCTTTTATTCTTTTGAATATATATTAATAAAAATAAAATAATAATAGAAAGATTATTTTGTGGAGGAAAAATATGCAGTCTATAGTACGTTTATATAGTATTTCTGAAAATGAAATTGAAAAATTTTTAACTCATTTTTATGGGAAAGATAATATTAAGAATGTTATAAAATATGATAAACAATGGCAAAAAGAATATCCTAATCCAGTGGAATTAGTTGATATAATAGGTGCTTATATTGAAAATATTGATGATTACAATTTGACAATGTGGATTAGTATTGATAGTGGTGTTTTTATTAAAGTTACCCCTGATAATGCAGATGAACTAATTCGTTATTTATATGAAAGGTTTCCTTATTAGACTTATTTAATATTTTTAACAAAAAAATCTAAAACAGTAATCCTGTTTTAGATTTTTTGAATTATTGGTTATTATTTTCATTATTAGTTTCAACATTTGCATCAGTGTTTACTTCTGCAACTGTTTCTGTTGCAACTTCGTTATTAGCTTGCTCTACAACTTCTTTTGCTTCAACTGGAACATCTGAATTATTTACTGTTTCAACAGGATTGATTTCTTCTTGTTGTGCTCCACATTTAGGACAAAATCTTGCACTTAAAGGAATTTCTGCACCACATTTTGTACATAAACGTAAGCCTTTTAATGCTCTCATTTCAGTATTCATATCTTCAATTTCTTTTGCAAAAGCATCAATTTTAGAACACTCTTCAATTAACTCGCTTTTTATATCAATGTTTTCTTCTCGTATATGTTTTTCATAAACTTTCTTTCCAATTTCAGCATAAAGTTTTTCAATTTTACCTTTGTCGTCATTAATTAGAGATTTTAATTTCATCTCTCTTGTTAATTTGTTTGTTTTTTCAGCAGTATTTCTGTAAGTTTCGCTAGCTTTTTTACTTAAATCATCAAAAAATCCCATAATATACCTCCAATATTATTATAATTATTTTTATATTAATTATTCACATTTTTATTATTCAGCTTTTTTATCTCTAGTCATAAGCATTTTTACTGCTTCTTGTGGTTTTAAATTATTATATAAAACATCATAAACAGCATTTACAATTGGCATTTCAACATTATATTTTTGAGCAAGTTCATATGCAACATCAATATTGTCTATACTTTCTATAGTCATTCCAACTTCCTGTTTAGTTTCTTCTAATGTTTTACCACTTCCAATTAATTTACCAGCTTTTCTGTTTCTACTATGTTCGCTCAAACATGTAACAAGCAAATCTCCTAGACCACTTAAACCATAAAATGTTTCCTTGCGACCACCCATTGCTACACCAAGTCTTGTAATCTCTCCAAGACCTCTTGTAAGTAGTGCTGCAAATGAATTATCACCTAATCCCATTTCTGTTGTAATTCCTGCACAGAATGCTAAAATATTTTTTAATGCTCCTCCTGCTTCAACACCTTTTACATCTTTTGAAGTATAAACCCTCATTTTCTCTGACATAAACGCATTTTGCATAATTTCTAATAATTCATCATCTTCTGAAGCAACAACCAATGCAGTTTCAATTCCTTGGCACACTTCTTCAGCATGGCTTGGCCCTGATAACACACCAATTTTTGCTGTTGGCAATTCTTGTTTAATTACTTCATCTAAAGTTGATAAGCTATCTTTTTCAAATCCTTTTGAACATATTATAATTGGTTGATTTGTTACAAATTCTTTATATTCTTTTACAATGTTTCTAGTAAATTTTGATGGTGTAACATGTAAAATAAAGTCTGTATCTTTGATTGCTTCTTCATAGCTTAATGTACACATTATTCCCTCTGGAATTGTTGCACCTGGTAAAAATTTGCATTTTCTTTCATTATTAATTAAGTCTGCTTCTTCTTTTGCAAAAGACCAAATCTTAACTTGATTACCTAGCTTTGCTAAATGAATTCCTAATGCAACTCCCCAGCTTCCACTACCTATTATTGCTACTTTACTCATATTATTCATCCTTTCTTAGTTGAAACATTTGGGGACGGTCTTGTTTTGTTTCATTTTTGAAACATTTTAAGACCGTCCCGAAATGTTTCATTATTTAAAACTTAGTCTGTTTTCTTTACCTGTATATATTCTCTTTAAATTTGATCTATGGTTGAATATTACTAAAACAGCCATTGCAATTCCGAAAATAATATATGTATAACCATCTGCGATATATCCGTCTTTAATAAATATTGTTAATACTGGGAATAATATTGCAGCCATTATTGATCCTAATGATACCATTCTTGTGAAAGCCATTACTGCTAAAGCAAAAACTAAGCAAATTAACCCAACTAAAGGATTTATGAATAATAGAACACCTAGAGATGTTGCAACACCTTTTCCCCCTTTGAATCCGAAAAAAACTGGGAATGTGTGTCCTAATACAACAAAAAATCCTGCTAATTGTACTAATATTGCTGCATTTGCCTCATCAGATATTTTTCCAATTAAGAAAGCTATTAATATTGCAACAAGTCCTTTTGCAATATCTAAAATAAGTGTTAAAGCAGCTGGTCCTTTACCAACACTTCTAAGCATGTTGGTTGTACCTGCATTTCCACTTCCTCTTTCTCTTACATCAAAACCTGCTATTCTTTTACTTATTATTACTGAAAAATTTACACTTCCTATTAAATACGCTACTAAAGCCATTAAAATATAAGTTGCTATCATAATTTAATTCCTCCTTTGTTTTTTATTCATCTCTTTTTTCTCTAACAATTATTCTAATTGGTGTTCCAGTTAATATGAACTCTTTTCTTAATTGATTTACTAAATATCTTTCATAAGAAAAATGGAATAATTGTTTATCATTAACAAATACAACGAATGTTGGTGGTTTTGTACTTGCTTGTGTCATGTAGAATATTTTTAACCTTCTTTCCTTATCTGTTGGCGGTTGAACAATTGCAATTGCCTCATTTAAAACTTGGTTTAATACTGAAGTTGGAACTCTTAAAGCATTTTGACTTGCAACTTCATTGATAAGTTCATATAGTTTATTAACTCTTTGTCCTGTTTTAGCTGAAATAAATATAATTGGAGCATAAGACAAATATGACAATTTATTGTAAATTTCTTTCTTATACTTCTCAGTTGTATTTGTATCTTTTTCATATTCATCCCATTTATTAACTGCAATTATTACACCTTTTCCAGCTTCATGAGCTTCTCCTGCAATTTTTGCATCTTGGTCTGTTACCCCTTCATTTGCATCTATCATTAATATACAAACATCAGCTCTTTCTACTGCTAATAAAGTTCTCATAACACTGTATTTCTCAAGATTTTCTGTTACTTTACTTTTTCTTCTAATTCCAGCTGTATCAATGAAAACATACTTACCAAATTCATTTTCAAACTCTGAATCTATAGCATCACGTGTTGTTCCTGCTATATTACTAACTATAACCCTGTTTTCTCCAAGAATTTTATTTACTAATGAAGATTTTCCAACATTTGGCTTTCCTATAATAGCTACTTTAATAATTTCACTATCATCTTCATCATTATTATCTTTAGGAAGTTCTTCATATATTGCATCTAAAACATCACCAATTCCTATTGCATTTACAGCTGAAACAGGATATGGATTTCCTAATCCTAAGTTATAAAATTCATATATGTCATCAGATGTTTTTCCATAATTGTCTGCTTTATTACAAGCTAAAACTATTGGCTTTTTAGATTTTTTAAGCATTAAAGCAATTTCCTTATCGGCCTCAGTTACACCTTGTTTGAAATCAGTAATAAATAGAATTACATCAGCAATTGAAATAGCAATATCTGCTTGTGTACGCATTTGAGAAATAATTACATCTTCACTTTCAGGCTCAATACCTCCTGTATCAATTAATGTAAAATCCATTCCTCTCCAATTTGTATCTGCATAAATTCTATCTCTTGTAACTCCTGGTGTATCTTCTACAATTGAAATTCTTTTACCTACTATATAATTAAAAAATGTAGACTTTCCTACATTTGGTCTACCTACTATTGCTACTGTTGGTTTTCCCACTTTCTTTCACCTCTTTTACGTTCTCTATTTTATAACATTTTGTCATTTTAGTCAAACTATTTTGACATAACTTTTATTTTTGTGCTATAATTATGTCATCTCTTTTGAGAAATTTATAAAATGGAGGTTAAACAGGATGCTTATTAACGAATTGTCCTTTGCTAAAAAGCAGGAATTAGCACGGAAACTTCGTAAAGTTATTGAACCTGAAAAAGCTCAATCAAAGCATATTATCAAAGAAACAGTGATTCGAAAGTATCTTAGCAAAGAGCATTTAACATACTACGGATTATTTGATTTAATTTCTGTGTTTAAGACAAACTATTCTAAAAAAACCATTTCAAGATTAGTTTCTAAAATACAGAAATCGATAGTATGGGACACATGTCTTTGTCATATTTCGTCTCAGGAACTTACAGATTTGTTGTTTAATTCAGATTATGGAAACATAATAACAAGATCTGTATATGATGAACTTTTAAAGCTCTCATTAACAAAAAATGATGATCCCGAAAGTTCAGAAAACGCATATCGGCTTATTACAAACATCTTAGAAGATACAGAATCTAATTTTTGTTCAATAATTGATTTACCCCCTAAAATGCTTAATAATAAATATGTTGATAATCAACTACTTATTTATTGCATGCAAAATAACTATACGTTATATACGCATGACTATGTTTTAGGTTTACGGGCAAAATCAAGAAGTATTAATGTTAAAATATTTACAAATTTTGACGAGACTAAAATTGAACAATACACTCCCACATCTACCGGAAAAAATATATTATTAGATTGCTCTTTATTAAATGAAGTATCTTTATCAGATATTCTCTCAAGAGCAAAGTCAATCAAAGGAAATAAATTTCTTTTAACCAAAAATTTTATTGAAAGCTTAGAGCCAAATTTAATAAAAAAGAATAATAGAGATTTAATTAATTTTTTTGTTCTTGACTCAGATAATACTTATACTATGTATCTTCCAGAAAATGAAACAACTAATTTAACAGAACTTGTGGAAAAATATAATGCTATCGTCTTCTCCCCTAGTATTGAACAGTGCATAACTTATAAAAACTTCTTTATTCCTTACAAAATTGTGTATCCTGCAGATACAGTAACATTTAAAAGGAATATTTTAACAACACTTAAAGCTTCACCCTATAGTGGTAACATCAATATTAGTGAAAGTGATTTGGTTGAACCTGTATCTGAAACTAGTTTAGCCAATTCAAATGATAGCCTGTCAGACATATGTTTGACTAAAAATGCAGTTCAGAAAAACACTCAGTTGTTCATGCCCCCACATTATGTTGTACAATCTCATCAGGTAAATGTTGCTAAAGTAGCACCGAATGAAAGAATGTGGGTATTAGATGAAACAGGCGCTGACATAACATCTGGAAAGGTATCAAAAATTCCGCTTCATGTATTCAGCTCTATTGTACATATCGAAAATTCTTTAAATGATTCGTACAAGCTCAATGTGTATAAAGTTGTTAATCGTAAAGCAAAATGTTGTATGAAAACTGTTTCCTTAACTTTTAGTAAAGAGACAATTGAAGCATGTGTTCCACAGGAATTTCAGTCCTTTGCTAGAATTTCTGTACAGTTAACTTAAAACCTCAAAAAGCACACCATATACTGTAGTGTGCTTTTTATTTTTGTTATTTGCTACTTTTAAAACAAATAAAAAATAACACAATAGCTAATATTGTGTTATTTTTTATTATTCAGCTTCGTTTACTGAAACTACTTGTTCTCCATTATAATATCCGCAACTTGGGCAAGCTCTGTGTTGCATCATCATTTCATGGCAGTGTGGGCATTCAACTAAGTTTTTAGCTTTTAATTGCCATGTAGATCTTTTTAAATGTGTTCTAGCTTTTGACCATCTTCTTTTTGGTTGTGCCATTGTTATTCCCTCCTTATGTCCATAGAATTGTATATTTCTATATAATTAATTTATACCTTTTTTAATGTCACTTTAAAATTATACTAGGGTTTAACAAATTTGTCAATAGTTGTATTGGAATTTTTTTATTTAGTTGTTGCCGCTTCTTTTTTCTTTTTCTCTTCTGGCTTTTTATTATATTTATCATATATCTTGCCTACTTTTTCTATGCTTTCTATTAACTCACTATATTCAATATCTTTTGCATAAAAATATGTTTTTTGATAAACCTTCCATCTTTTTTGCATATCTTCATCATTACGTAATAATTCTAAAGATTTTTTCCAATCATGTATTAAATCTATAGATTCTCTGTGTTCTGATGTTAGATTAATGGCAACTGTTAAAAGCTTTTTATTAATGTTCTCATCTTGAGTATTTATTAACATATAAACATCATAAAAATCCCTTATTCTTGTTCCGGTTATACCTCTTTTTATTACTGCTTCGAATTTCTCTGCTAAAATTGTTTCTAGGTTATATGACCATACTGGAATTTTTCTGTCTTCTAACATTAAGTTATAATCATATTCTATTTCTTTATATGTAATTGCATCACCTGTTGTAATATCTATTTTGAATATTACTGGCATTGCATTTTTGAATTTAGCTTCAAATGTTGCTCTATATCCATTATAGTCATCATCTTCCCTTATTAATTCGATTTTGTTCATTTTAAATGTAATATCATCATCTAATTCAATAGCACATATTTCTTCTAATATCTTTGTAGCATTTTCTTTAGTTAGCTCAAACCCTTTTACAGTTGTATCCATGTCCATTGTAGATCTACTAGACATTCCCAGGATTGCTGAAATTAACATACCTCCTTTTAAAATAAAGTTGTCTTTATAAGGAGATAACGCTATTCTTTCTAGTAATCTTTCTAGCATATAGACTTGTAAAACTGACTGCGGTGCTACCTTCTTTTCCTTAGATAAATTATTGATTTTTGCTTTAAAACTCATTACATTCCCTTGCATATTTTTTCCTCCGTTTATATTACGTCTTTTGTTATGACATCATTATATAATAAAAGACAAAAAATGCAACAGAATATAAAAAATGTTGGGATATTTTTTATCCCAACACTTCTAAATATGTTTTTAAAATTTTTAAAATATTAAATTGTTTTGCATATTCATATAATAAGTTTAAATTTTTATCTTTACGATTCATGTATTCTTTTAAGGCCGTGTTAAAAATCTGAGAATCTGTTTTGTTTCTATCCCTGATGATATCACATATAGTTCTTTCCATATTATAAATTCTAATTGTTGTACCATCTTCTAATTCTTTTGTAGTTAAACCTAATTCTAATTTATCTTTTGAAATATAATGAGTTTTTATCATATCATTTGAAATACGTACATTACTTGGAAATGTCATATCTAACTCAAATGGAGTTCTGTCTGTTAAATCATAAAAATATAGTGCAGTATTATGGGAAAATATACCAGATTTATACTGTTCACCCATAATATAATACTCGTTTATATCTTTATCAGGTCTAACATACATACCTCTTGATACTTTAACTGCATAGCCCTCATCAACTAATTGTTTCAAGTATTGTCTATGAATATTGTTTTCTTCTAACATTTTTGTTGTAAGTATACCATTATTCTTTTCAATTAAATTCTTAATCATATCTGTTTTTACCATAATACTCACCTCCTTTTTTGACTTTGAAATACATTTAGTTTTCGATATGTATTTGTTTGTCATTTGACTTTCTAATACATATTATACACCATATGTATTTGTTTGTCAAGTTCGAGTAATATTTTTCCATCCTAATTATATTCAGAAGAATTCCATTCTATTCATTATTTAATGCAAATGACACATTTGGGGACGGTCTTAAAATGTGTCATTTTTGACACAAAATAAGACCGTCCCCAAATGTGTCATTTTTATACTTTTTGCATATACTACAACTGGAGGTATTTATATGTGTGGAATTGTAGGTTTTGTCAACTTAACAAAAGATATATCTAACAGTAAAAATGTTATTGCAACAATGAATGAATCTATCAAAAAACGTGGTCCTGATGAGGATGGTTATTTTTATAGTAAACATGCTGTATTGGGGCATAAAAGGCTTATTGTTATAGATCCAGAGCGGTGGCAAACAACCAATGACTGTTAAATATAATAATTGTACTTATTCTATTGTTTATAATGGGCAGTTATATAACACTGATGAATTGCGAGATGAGTTGAAGGAAAATGGTTTTGAATTTGAAACATATTCTGATACTGAAGTTTTAATTAAAAGCTATGTTTTATGGGGGTATGATGTTGTTAAAAAATTGAATGGAATTTATGGGTTTGCAATATGGGATGAGGCTAAACAAGAACTATTTGTAGCTCGTGATCATTTTGGAGTTAAGCCTTTTTATTATACTGTAAATGATAATAATTTTGTCTTTGCATCTGAAATAAAAGCTATATTTAAATTTCCCGGTGTTGAGGCAAAATTAGATAAACAGGGAATTTGTGAGTTGTTCGGACTTGGTCCTGCTCATACTCCTGGAACTGTTGCTTTTAAGGATATCTACGAATTAAAACCTGGACATTTTGGTATTTATAATTCAAGTGGACTTCATACTGAAAAATACTGGTCTTTGGTAAGCAAACCTCATGAAGATAATTTAAAAACAACTTGTGAGAAAACCAGATTTTTGTTGGAAGACTCTATTAGAAGGCAACTTGTTTCTGATGTTCCATTATGTACTTTTCTTTCTGGGGGATTAGATTCTAGTATCATAACTTTATATGCTGCTAATTATTGTAAGGATAAGAATTTAGGCAATTTAACTACTTACTCTGTAGATTATAAAGATAACGATAAAAATTTCGTTAAAACAGATTTTCAGCCAAATTCTGACAACTATTATATTGATATCATGAAAAACAAACTTGGAACTAATCATAAGGTTGTTATGCTTGATACCCCAGAACTTGCTAAAGCATTGGAAGATGCTATGATTGCGAGAGATTTACCTGGTATGGCTGATGTTGATTCTTCTTTGTTATTGTTCTGTCAAAAAGTTAAACCCGAGGCTACAGTTTCTTTGACCGGAGAATGTTCTGATGAAATTTTCGGTGGATATCCTTGGTTCTTTAGAGAAGATGCTTTGAATAGTGGAACATTCCCTTGGTCAATTGCTTTATCAGAAAGACAGCAGTTATTAAATCCTGCAATTGGTGGGCAAGTAAATTTAAAAGAATATATTGATTATAGATATTATGAAAGTTTACGAGATGTTCAAATTTTAGATGAAGATTCAATGGAGACAGCTGAAAAAAGAAAAATATCACATTTGACAATGAACTGGTTTATGCAAACATTGTTAGATCGTTCAGATAGAATGGCTATGTATAATGGCTTTGAATTGCGTGTCCCATTCTGTGATTATCGTTTAGCTGAATATGTTTGGAATATCCCATGGGAAATGAAAGCTTTGAATGGACGTGAAAAGGGATTATTGCGTTATATTATGAAAGATTTATTGCCAGAAGAAATTGTAGATCGTAAAAAAAGTCCATATCCTAAGACATGGAACCCTACTTATTTGGCTACTGTTAAACAAATGCTTACTAAAATTATGGTTGATAAAAATGCACCTATTAATAATTTGCTTAATAGAGAATATATTTTGGAGATACTTGCTACTGATGGGAAGGCATTTACTAGACCATGGTTTGGTCAATTAATGACTGGACCACAACTTATGGCTTATTTGTGCCAGGTTAATATGTGGCTTGAGAAGTATCAACCTGTTATTGAAATTTAAAAGCACAATTGGGGATGTGTCCCCAACTGTGCATTTTTTTATCCTATTATTGCTCCTGCTGCTCCAAATACGCCAGCTGCTGCTAATCCCATGATAATTCCTGCAAGAATAACCCCTGCTATAACTGCAACCATGCTTTTCTTGAAATCCATATCTAAAAAGCTTGCTGCAAGTGTTCCTGTCCAAGCCCCTGTTCCAGGTAATGGAATACCTACAAATAAGAATAAAGCAAAATATAAACCTCTTCCTGCTTTTTCTTGTAATTTCTTTCCACCTTTTTCTCCTTTTTCATAACAGAAATTGAAGAACTTTCCTATAAATTTCTTATCTTTCCCCCATATTAATACTTTTCTAGCAAAGAAAAAGATAAATGGCATTGGAATCATATTTCCAAGAATACAAATAATGTAAAGTGGTACAGTTGGAAGTGGATCTCCAAGCCATGGGCTTAACCCTAAAGGCACTGCGCCTCTAAGTTCTACCAATGGTACCATTGAAACTAAAAAAACTAATATATATTTTAATAACATCTAAATTCTCTCCTTTTCATTCGAGTCTTCTTAAGCTATGAGTGTCCCTCTTTGTGTCATTTTTGACACAAAAAAAGACCGTCCCCAAATGTGTCACCCAAATGTGTCAAAATTATAAATCAAGCTTAATTTCTATATTTTTTTCATCATATTTTCTATATTTAACACCGCAATAATCAAGCATCTTTTTTGATACAATATTTCCTTCTGTACCATTATATTTATCAGACTTGTAAATTATTTCTTTAATTCCAGATTGAATAATTGCTTTTGCACATTCATTACATGGAAATAAATCAACATATATTCTTGAGCCCTCTAATTTAGAGCCTTTGTTGTTTAAAATTGCATTTAATTCTGCATGACATACATATGCATATTTAGTGTTAATGAAATCTCCTTCTCTATCCCATGGCATATGTTCATCATCATATCCATTAGGGGCTCCATTATATCCTAATGATAAAATTTTATTATCTTGGCTTACTATACATGCTCCAACTTGTGTGTTTGGATCTTTACTTCTTTGAGCTGAAAGCATTGCCACTCCCATAAAATATGTATCCCAACCTATATAATCCTCTCTCTTTTTTTGCATTAAATTCACTCCTCTTTTTTTAGTCTTAAATTATTATATTATTTTTTTTATTTATTGTAAATATCCATGTAAACATAATAAAAGCCTAAATTATATTTTAAATAATCTAGGCTTTTATAACTTATAAGTATTCTAATTAATTTCTTCCACAACATCCACAGTTAGTAAATAATAATAAGAAAACAATTATGAAAAATAATATTTCACTATTGCATCCATCTCCACCAAATAATCCACCTAAAATTCCATTATTTCCGCATCCGCAGTTTCTTCCTTCTTCTGGCATATTCCTCTACCTCCTTTTTATTTTATATGATATAGTATGCAAATTCGAAAAAATGTGTTACAATAGTATACAAAATAACTGACACATTTGGGGACGGACTTATTTTGTGTCATTTTTGACACAAAAGAAGTCCGTCCCCAAATGTGTCATAATGGAAAAAGGAGCAAAAAATGAATAAAATAGAACTATTATCACCAGTAGGTGATTTTGATTGTTTAAAGGCTGCTGTTCAGTCTGGAGCTGATTGCGTATATTTTGGTGGAGAACTTTTTAATGCTAGGGCATCTGCTAATAATTTTAATGATGATGAATTGAAACAGGCTATTGAATATGCAAAAATTAGAAATGTTAAGACTAATTTAACTTTAAACATTTTAATTAAAAATGATGAATTTGTAGCAGCTATTGAGCTTGCTAAAAAAGCGTATGAATATGGTATAGATGCAATTATTGTTCAGGATTTAGGATTAGCTAAAAAATTAATTGAGCTATTCCCTGATTTGCCAATTCATGCAAGTACTCAAATGACTGTACATAATTTAGATGGTGTTTTAGAGGCTGAAAAGCTTGGATTTAAGAGGGTTGTTCTTTCAAGAGAACTATCAATTGATGAGATTAAATATATTTGCGATAATTCAAATATTGAAATTGAAGTATTTGTTCATGGGGCTTTATGTATGTGCTATTCTGGGCAATGCTTGCTTTCAAGTATGATTGGAGCTCGTTCTGGAAACCGTGGTAAATGTGCTCAACCTTGTAGATTACCTTATGAATTGATTCGTAAAACAGCCGAAAGTTCTAAAAATGCTGAAGTTACTAATAATGTTATTGGCGGCAATAATGAAACTGTTACACTTGACAAAGGTCACTTGCTAAGTCCTAAAGACTTATGCTCTTTAGACCTACTTCCTACCCTTGTTAATTTAGGAATCACGTGTTTCAAAATTGAAGGAAGATTAAAAAATCCTGAATATGTATCAACTGTAACTAGAATTTACCGTAAATATATTGACTTAGCACTATCTAACGAACCTTATATTGTAGACGAAAAAGATAAAAAAGATTTATTACAAGTATTTAACAGAGGTGGCTTTTCCGCAGGATATCTTGATGGACAGCCTAATACAGAATTTGTGTCTAAAGCTAAACCAAATAATATGGGATTATTCCTTGGAACAGTGCATAATTTCAATGACAATAAAGGATATATCACTTTTAAATTAGAAGATGATATTTCTATTGGAGATTCAGTTAGTCTTGAAAAAGAAAAAGGATTATACACTATATCAGAATTAATGATCAACAATCAAAATGTTCCTACTGCTAAAAAAGGCGATATTGTTAAGATTGGTAGAATTAAAGGACGTATTTCTGTTAATGATAAAATTTTCAAGATAAGTTCTAAAGAATTAAGTAACTTAACTGATGAATATTTAAAAGATGAAAAAATAAAAACAAAAATAAATTGCAAAATTACTGTTCATAAAAATGAACCTATCAGCATGAAGATTTTTACTGATAATAGTGCACCAGAGCTATATAAAAGTATTGATTTTACTATGACTTCAGACTTAGTGCCTGTTGATTCAATCAACTCACCTATCACTCAAGAAAGAATTACAGATCAAATAAACAAACTTGGTGGAACACCTTTTGAATTTGATAAAATTGATGTAGATTTAGATGATAATCTATATGTGCCAAGTATTAGTAAATTAAATCAATTGCGTAGAGATTGCATTGCAAAATTAGAAGAAATTTTACTCGATAGAATTCATCGTACTTCTGAATTAAATACAGCAGATTTGACTATTGAAAGTTCAGAAAATGAAAACACTTCAAACAAAGAATTTTCTATATTATTAAACAAATTAAATCTAGAATTTGATTATACAACAATTAATAATGTTGATAGAATATATATTCCATTAAAATTCTTTATGAGTTCAGAATATTCAAACAAAATCAATGAAATAGCTGGAGTTGCACCAATATATATATACATGCCATCAATTATGAAAGACTCTGTTATTGATAGCTTCAACTCTTCTATTGATAGTATTTTAGAAAGCTTTGATATTAAAGGATTTGTAATTTCAAACATATCACATGTTAATTTATTAGCAAAATATACAAACAAATATGAAATGATAGCAAGTTATACAATGAATATTTATAACAACACAACAATTAATGAATTGAAAAAATTTAGAATTAGCACAGTTACCCTATCTCCTGAATTAGATAAATTAACTCTAAATTCATTTAGTTCATCTGTAAAAACAGAAGCTATTGTTTATGGAAATTTACCTGTTATGACTACAAATTACTGCCTACTTTCTAGAAGTAACTCTTGTTTAGAAAAATGTAAAAATAACTGTGGAAATAACAATCAAGAATACTATTTAAAAGACAGAATGAATATGGAATTTAGAGTGATTCCCGATTCATTTACAAAAACTACAACAATCCTAAATAGTAAAAAGACAAGTATTGGTATTGATGATGTTAATGTAAATTCTATTAGATTGGACTTCACAAATGAAAATATTGATGAAATTATTGATATAATTAACACTTTCAAAAACGGAGAAATCCTTGAAGGTAAAGAATTTACAAACGGAAACTTTAAAAGATTTGTTTAAAATAAATTTAATACTAAATAAATATCCCCCAGTATAACTGGGGGATTTTCATATCGGCCTATAAGGCCT
>SAMEA3663057__coassemble_244_pt1 | contig 15997 bp, 18 predicted proteins | sample SAMEA3663057__metabat2_high_PE_009 | metagenome-assembled genome bin SAMEA3663057 (sample SAMEA3663057) | pig gut metagenome | biome: pig gut; feature: pig-associated habitat; material: faeces | place: France | collected 2012
AAAAATGAGATAAAAAAGTGATAATAAAGAGATACAATAAATGAACAATAAAAATGAGATAAAAAAGTGATAATAAAGAGATACAATAAATGAACAATAAAAAATGAGATAAAAAAGTGATAATAAAGAGATACAATAAATGAACAATAAAAATGAGATAAAAAAGTGATAATAAAGAGATAAAATAAATAAACAACAAAAAAAATAAGAAAAAAATTAATCAACTGTTATTGATGAAGTATCTTCATCTTCTTCGACTTCATCATCACTAATCTCTATCGGTGCATCTCTCGTTCCACTGAAGTATCTGTTTAAAATGTTCAAATCTTCAATGGTAGCTCTTCCTTGTAATAATCTGTTATAGCTCTCCCTGGCTATAACTTCATTCTCTGCTATTATCTCTGCTAATGCATGAGATAAGTTCTCAATGGTTGGCTTACCATGATTTTCTTGTGAAGAATTCATCTTGATTTATCATTTTTAGTTGTCAAATTAGGTTTTGAATTTGAGAAGAAAGAGAGAAAGAAATGAGATGAGATGAAAGAGAAAAAAATGAGATGAGATGAAAGAGAGAAAAAAAAGAGAAAAAAACTGATAAAAATAAGAATAATGGAAGATAAAATTAATGAATTAGAGAGAGCAATGCAACATATTGAGAGAGAACAAAGATATTTGAGATTAGTAGAGAGAAGAAGACAACGCTTACATGAAGAAGTAGAAGAAGAGAAAGGATTAGATGCAGAAGTATGGGAAGGGTTACTACAAGAAGCAAAAAGAATAGAGAATGGATTTAGAAATATTGAAAAAGTACAATTAATTAAAGAAGAAAATGATTAATTTAGTGACATTTTTATTAAAAAATTGTTTTAAAAACCTAAAAAAAGAAAAAACAAAAAATTGAAGAGATAAAATAATGGGAAGAATGTATAGTGAAGAAGAGCAACACAGGGCAAGAGAAGAAAGATATCAAGCAAGGAAGAATAGAAGAAGGAACAGTAAGAAGAAAGAACAATATGATCGAATTGAAGCAGGACGTAAGTATTTAAGAGAATTACAAAAGAGAGATAAGAAGATTATATCGATACGAATGGAATACATGAAAACATTTAAAGGAGAAAGTAAAGGAACAGCAATTGATGTCGATTGGATCTTTTTAACAGACGAAGAATAGAAATAATTTAATTTTTTTTAAAATAAACCTAATTAAGAGATAAAAGTACTAAAAAAATGAGAAGAAATGGAGGGAAGAAGTATGAAAAGAAGAGAATATTTGCACAATTCAGGATATAAAGGAAGACGCTTCAGTACTCCAGTACATATGATGAGTGAACGACGTAGAAAAGAGTTAAGAAGCATTCATCATATTAGGGTACTTCTTTTAGCAGAGATCGAGATAGCAAGGACAGCAGAAGAAAGATATCAAGCCAAAGTGATTTACATAAAGAATTTTAGAGGACATCAAAGAGAATTACCAATTGATGTAGATTGGCTTTTTAATTAATTCAATTTTTTTTGAGAATAGTTTTAGTTTAAAAGAAAACTATGAAACTATAAAAGATAATAAAGAAAATGTCAGTTAGTTGGGAAGATGAACGCAAAGCATTAATATCAGTATTCAATGAGAAACTGAAAGCTAAAGATGAGAGAATTTTTTATTGGCAATGTGAATTATCACAAAGTAGTAAGAGAAATGATGAATTATGTGAACAAATTAAAGAATTGAACAGATTACTTGAAGAGAAGAATGAGAAATTAATTTCACTTCAAAATGAATTAGATCAAAAGTAAAATTTACTTTTTTCTTTTTAAAATTTTTTTAAAATTATCGTACGAAATAATATAACACATCACATAGGTTATAAAAAGAAGAACAAAAAAATTAAATAAATTTTTAATGGTTTATTTTTTTGTGACGGATAAATGAATGATGCAAAAAATAAGAATAGTAGAATACTATATGATATAGTAAAATAACATTGCAATGTAAAATAATAAGAAACGATAAGAAAAAAGTAGGTTAAAAAAAAGAGGGAAAACAGGGCAAAATAAACTAAAAAAAAATGAAGAAAAAAACATGGAGAAAGAAGAGACATTAAGCATAGTAAGTGACGGAGAAATGGAAGAGCTTCTTGCAGACCACACAGAAAGAATGATCAATGACATGATAGCTAAATATGTCAAAGGGAAATTCAAAGGAATGAATGAGAAAGAATTGCTAAAAGAGCTTAGTAGAGTAGTAGAATTATCAGATCAATCAAAGGAGAAAGGAGAAGCTAGTGGATTACAGAAACCATTCTGGTCATTAGTATATCGCTTAGCATATTCCACAGGATTACAATGGGGAAAGAAAAGCAGAGAAGAAGATAAGAAACAGAAAGATAAGAAGAAAGAGATGATGAAACCTAAAAAGAATTGAATTAATTTAAATCAAAATTGTCTATTAAACCCAATTGAAAATCTTTTAATTTTATTAAAGCATCGTCATTATTCTTAGTCAGTTTAATAAGAATATCATACATTTCATTAGATATAGCATTCATTTTATGTTCTAATTTTCCCATTCGATAAATATTGTAACAATCGATGTATCTATGTTTTAATTTTAAGTATTTAACACGTAATGTTTCCAATTTATTCAATAAATCTTTATCCATTTTAAAAATAAATAGTTTAATAAAACAAAAAAATTTTGGAAAAATTGAGGAATGCAACGTCATTACGATAATAAAAAAATGATGAGAAAAACTTTAAAATTATTAATAAAAAAATGAGCTTTATTCATAGGAAGGATGAAAACAATGAAATAGATAGAAGGAATGAAGATAAGAAGGAAGAAAGAAGAGAGAGAAGAGATCAAAAGCTAGGAAAGAGAGGTAAATTAAAAAATGAAATATTAACCAGAGTAGAAATGTTTAACAAATGGAGGTTCCAATATCAAATGAATTATTTAGAATATGATGGAATAAAAGTGATAGAATCAGTTACGAAAAGGTTAGAGAGTATTAACATGACAAATAATGATGAAGAAAATGAAGAAGAGGAAAATAGAGTATATGAAGATGTTGAGAAAATAATACGAGATGAAATGGAGAGAGTATATAAAGATTTAAGTTGTGATATTATATTAAATTCGATACAAGTTGATATAAATGAATTAGAAGAAAACGAAGAACTGGATACAAAGAGGAAGGAGGAGTTAATGATTAATTTAATAACATTTAAAGATATGATAGAAAAAGAAAAAGAGGAAAGAGAAAAAGAAGAAAAACAACTCAGAAATTTGAAAATTGATGAATATATTAGAGGTAAAAAATCAAATGCTATGCAAGAATTTAATATAACACTCAACAGAATAGGAAGAGAAAAAGAAAGAGCAGATTGGCTGAGTAAGAATGAAATCTATGAAAAAGGAATTAGAATTTATAGAGAATCAATGATAAGTAGAGCTTTAGATAATGATAAAGGTGAAGTAGATGATGTTACTAAAAGATATATAAAAGACTTACAACCAAAGGCAGATGATAGAACAAACGATATGATAGAAGAAAGACAAGAAGAAATTAAAAAGAATAGAAGAGAAAGAAGAGAAAACAATATTAAAAGAAAAGAAGTTATAGAAGTAACAAGTACTGATGAAGAGATATTAGAGAAAGAATATAAAGATGAGAAAAAAGATAATAATACGAGAAAGGAAAGAAAAGAAATTATAGAAGTAACAAGTACTCCTGAAGAAAGAAAACAATTAGCCAAAGATGCGGAAGAGATATTAGAGAAAGAATATAAAGATGAGAAAAAAGATAATAATACGAGAAAGGAAAGAAAAGAAATTATAGAAGTAACAAGTACTCCTGAAGAAAGAAAACAATTTAATAAAGATGCGGAAGAGATATTAGAGAAAGAATATAAAGATGAAAAAAAAGATAATAATACGAGAAAGGAAAGAAAAGAAAAAAGGGAACAACAAGTAAAAGAAATTAAAGAAGAAATAAAAAAAAATAATCTTCAAGAGATAGATGATATAGAGATAGGAGATGATATGGAAGAGTTAATAGAAAGAAATCATGGAGAAGAAATAATGATAAAAATAATAGAGAAGATGAAAGGAATGAACAATTATAATCAAATAAAATCCGAAATATCGAGATTAATAGGTTTATATGGAATAGAAATGAATATTGATGAGATGAATGAATTAAAGAAATATGTATTTAAAACAATTAAAATATTTTTATCTGCAATAAAAGAATATACTGATAATAATTTTACATCAATTAATGTTAAATTGAAAATAAATCCAAAATTAATGAATGAGAATAAAACATTTAAAACAACGGAAGAAATTATAAAGGAATATGATATTAGAGAATATTTTATATTTTTTATCGAAATATATATATCAAATGAAAATTATACTATTGAAAATCTCAATAATGAAATTGCTTCCATTACATATGTTATGAAAAAATTGAATGAAATATTATCAGAATTAGGAAGAATTAAAATAGATTTAGATTTTTCAAGGCAAGATGGAGATGACAGACAAGTATATGAATTACCGATAGAAAGATTTGATGTTAATAATATGTTTACAGATAAGGAAAAAGAATTTTGGGAAAGATATGAAATAATTCAAAATGATGAATATAATAAAGGTCAAACAAACTTATCTTATTATTTACCAGTTTTGATTAATTTGAATAAAATAAGATTTAGATGTAAACCAATTAATAATAAGTATAATAACGTACAAGGAAATTTTTTCCCATATACACTTAGAACAGGATATGAAATATTGAGTGAATATTTAAAACGATATCAAATATATACAGAAATAAAAGCAGAGAATTATACTGATAATTGTTTTATTCATTGTTGTAAATTAAGTGGAATATTTAAAGAAGAAGAATTAGTAGTAATGAGGAAGATGATATATGGACAGACAATTACAACAGATGGAATCAAAAGTTTAACTGAAGCTATAGATTTTTATTGTATTATTACAGTATATTATGATAGTTATCAAAAATATCAATCACATGGATATTATCAAGGTAAAAGATATGTTAAAGCAAATCCACCAACAGATGTTAGAGTATTAAAATTGATATCAATACGATATGATAAAGTATATTCACATTATATATTAGATGAGAAGACACCATTTAGAAAGATGTTTGTAGACAATATAGTAGAAATAGAGAATAATCCATTATATGAAAATAAGTCATATGAATGGAAGATAGAAATAACCAGACGAAATGTAAAGAAACATGAAGGATATAATACATGTTATTACTATTCAGGAACAAATGAAAGTCCATATGTAGATTCCAAATATTTAATAAAGAAATTATATGATGATGGAGCATTTGTAAAGATAAGTAATGAACAAATGAATATAGCATTTACAGGAATGGTAGAAATGTTACATAATGAAGAGAATTATTTGAAAGCAGGAGATATAGAATCACGATTATTAGAATATAAAGAAGAAGAAAATAAAGAACATACATTAATATTTGCTGATTTTGAATGTTTTACGAAAGAATATCATAAACCATATTGTCTATGTTATTGTATTGAAGATAAACCAGTAGAATATATATATGGAGAAGATTGTGCAGTAATATTTTTAAATAAGATAAAAGATATAAAGCATGTTATAGTATATTTTCATAATTTAGGATATGATGGAAGATTGTTAGCTAAGTATGGAGTATGTAAAATAATAATGAAGAATAGTAAAATATATCAAATGAATATAATGATAGGAGGAAAGAAAATCAAATTTAAAGATTCATTAGGAATGATACCGGATAAATTATCAAATTTTCATATATTATTTGATTTGAAAGATGATGGAGAGAAAGAAATCTATCCTTATAATTATTATACTAAAGAAACATATCTTAAAGGGAATATTAAAGATGTAGGAAAAGATGAACAACCACCATGGAATTCAGAACAAAAAAATCAATTTATAGAGAATTGTAAACGATTAAATATATTAAATGAAGAAACAGGAGAATTTGATTCTAAAAAATATTGTATATTTTATTGTAAGAGAGATGTTAATATTTTACGATATGGATTTTTAAAATTCAGACAAATGACAATAGAGAATATTGGAATAGATCCAGTAGGATCATGTACAATTTCAACATTAGCATACAAAGCATTTAATAAGAATGCGTTTGGAAATAGAAATATTTATGAATATAAAGGATGTATAAGAGATTATATTCGTAAAGCTATTATAGGAGGACGATGTATGACTCGAATGAATTTACCATGGATTATTAATGGAGAAATAGAAGAAAAGAAAATGGATAAGAATCGAGTGTATATTGAATTTAAACAGAAGAAAGATTATAAATTGATAGCAGATTTTGATGCCTGCTCATTATATCCATCAGCAATGAATCGATTATATTTACCAACAGGAAAGCCTAAAATGATAATAGGTAATAATAAGAAGTATGTAATAGAGAAATTAATGGAAGAAAAACAAATAGAACCAACTGAAGAAAAATACATTTCAGCATTTGTAGTAACAATCAAGATAACTAAAGTAGGGAAAAAAAGAGCTTTTCCATTGATAATGAAGAAAGAAGAATCCACTAATCAATATGTAAATGAATGTACAACTATGATAGTAGATCATATATATTTACAAGATTTAATAGAGTATCAAGAGATCGAATATGAGATTATAGAAGGAATATATTGGGAAGGAAAGAAAGATACATCATTAAGTGAATATATATCTAAGATATATAATTTAAGATTAGAATTTAAGAAAGCAAAGAATCCTAATCAAGCAATATATAAATTATTAATGAATAGTGCATATGGAAAGACAATTCAAAAACCGATATTAGAAGATCAACATTTTTTCCAAAATGAAGAGAAGAAGAATGTATTTTGGGATAAGAATTATGCGAATATCTTATACGGATGTCAAATTACAGATGATATTAGTTATGTAATGACAAGGAAACAAGTAGATGATTTCTATACGCCATCTATTATAGGATGTTTAATATTATCAATGAGTAAACGAATAATGAATGAAATAATGTGTTTAGCAGAGGATTTAGGTATAGAAATTTATTATCAAGATACAGATTCTATGCATATATTCAAAGACGATTTAAAACGATTATCCGAAGCATTTAAAAATAAATATCATAGAGAATTAATAGGGAATAATATGGGACAATTTCATTCAGATTTTGATCCTGTCAAAGGGAAAGAATCATATGCAAAAGCGACCATTATATTAGGAAAGAAAGCGTATATTGATTTATTAGAGAATGAAGATAAAGAAGAAATGGCACAATTTCGATTAAAAGGAATACCTAAAAATACATTACAACATTATGGAGATGAAATTTTCAAATCTAATTTATTAACATTATATTCATATCTATATCAAGGACATACCATCAAATTTAATCTATTACGAGACAATTGTTCATTTGAAATGACGAAAGATTTAAAAATACACACACGAACAACATTTGAAAGAGAAATAAAATTTAAAAAATATTCGAAAGAAGAAAAAAATAAAATAATTGAAAAATTTTTATGTTAAACTATAATTTATTTGATCTAAAAAAATTTATAAAATAAAAAAAAATGAGTAGTACAAATACAAAATCTGTTATTCCTAACAAAAGTTATAATACAAGAAAATCAAAAGCAGTATACATTGATGAAGCCAAAAAAGATATGAAGATGGAAGATAATACTCAAGAAGGTGAAAATCCTACATACGTAAATATGGTAGATGATAATTTCGAAGCTGCTGATGATGCAAAAAACAGTCCAGAAGTAGAATATGTAGAATTTATTCAAGGATCAGCTAAAGATTTATTTCAACAACCTAATGAAGATATTAATACTTATACATATAAGATACAGTATTATTTGCAAAATTTAAAAAGAAGAGTAATAAAAAAAGCAGATACATATTTTGAGAAATATGGAACAGAATCAGATATTATTTGGGAAGCTAATAACGAAAACGGAAGAGCAACAAATATACCTGTTTTGGAAGCACTTTGCGATACAGATTATACAGGACCATTAAGTGTGGAAGATGCAATAAATCTTGTAGATGATGCTGCGAATCAATTAATTCCAGGATCAGATAATTTTATGAGAGTTATCTATATTCTTAAGGCTTATAGATTTTGCAAAACATCCAAATTGAGTGAATATAATATAGAAACTAAAAAAATAAAAGATAATAAAAAGGGACCTAGTGGAGGTGTTAAAAGAGTTACAGGTACAAATAAAACAGTACAAACAATAGGTGATTTGATTGATATAAATGAATATAAATCTATTACTGAATGGAAAACCAAAAAGGCTAAATTGGCATATAAGACAAATAATTTAGAATACAAAGAAGGATATTCGTGGTCACAAATATTTTTCGGTGAAAGTTATAAAAATAATGAATTTGATATAATGTTCCAATATGGAGGTATAACAATGGCAGATTTAAATTGTTTTATGGTTCCATTTGTTAACATTAGTAATGGAAAAGATCCAATATGGAGACCAACTAAATATTTCTACGATTCTCACACGAAAAAAGTTACATTAGCACTTATTCCTTATACAGATGATGAGAAAACAGGTATGAAGGCTCAAAGAAAAGCTATAAAACTCATTAAAAAAGTTAATACTAGAGATATATTATCCGCTAATGCAACTGAATACGAAAAAGTTGAAGCGTTACTTAATAGGGCAAATGAAAAAAAGGATGAAGCATTTAAAGTAGTTAAAGAAGATAAAAAATAAAGTTTAATTTATTGAATTTAATTAATTACTTTTACTTTTTGTGTTATATTATCTATTCTAAAACATTGATGTTGTTGTTGTTCACATGAACAGTATATAGCAAAGAAAGATTTAAATTCTATTGGAACGCATGATTGCCTATACATTTGTTGCATTTGTTCTCTACTAAATCCTGGAAATACAAATAATGTTGATATTTGTGATTTTAACATAGTATTCATTGATCTCCATACATGAATATTTGCCCATACTGTACATTTAAGATGTCTTAATTTACATATCCATTGATTCCATTGATCATTATCTCTTGTAAACATAAAAGATGCATCTTCAAATAGAATAAATGTATGATGAATATCTTCTGGATTTTTTGCTTTAATATATTCTTGAAATTTCTCTTTAATTTCATCATATGTACAATAAAACATACTTAATTTTCCTTTTAAAAATCCACATAATGTATTAAATGTTTCATCATCATTACCACTTGCTACATATATAAATGTATCATATAAAGCATTCTGTGGTAATGTACATAATTTATATAATTCTTTTATAATTAATGTTGTTTTTCCACATCCTTGTTTTCCAATACATAAATTAAATGAATTATAATAGAAATTAATTTGAGGATGAATTAATTCTATTTTATTTTTCATTGATGTATCCATTTTATTAAATTGATCTTCAATATAACAATTTATTTTTTGAATATCAATTACTACTCCTGTATTGTCTCCATTGTTTGTATTGTTTTCGAAATCCATTTGGTTTAATAATTAAATTAAGATAAAAATTCTAGTTCTAATAAAAATTTTACATTCTCTGATATAATTTCTACATCAGAATTTAAATATGAAAACCAAAATTTAGCTACACTCATATTTGAATACATTTTTACATTTTTATTATTCATTTCTGTATTACAAAATGATAAAAAGTCTGTAACTGATTCACTTCCTGTTGAATAATCATTTGCTGCTAAATTAGAATGTAATATAATCATTTCTGGATCAAGAACTACTTTGATTGATGGATTTGATTTCAAATGAGAGTACATTTTATTATTTAAATTTGGATATACTTGATCATCTTTGTTGTTGTAATATGCTTTACATGATTTAATAGTAAATGATCTTCCTTTACCACTAATTGATAAACATTGTAAAGGTAAATTGAAATTTAATTTATCAATTAATACTGTTGTATTCATAATAAATTTTTTATTTAATGAAATTAATTAGTTTTAATTATTTTCTTCTTCCATAGATTCAATTCCTGATACTTCATCTGGAATGAATGTATGAATTCTTTGTTGCATTAACATAGCTTTAAATTGATCTAATTCATTTGTCTTCTGATTCAATTCTCTTCTTAATTGACTAATTTCTCTATTCTTTTCTTCAAGCATTCTTCTTAAATCTTGATTAATCAATTCCCAACTATCACTATTAATTTTCTTAATGTATGTAATTACTTTTTGATGATTTCCTTTAGTTGCTTTTGGTTTCTTATTTGATACTAAATCCATTGAAACTGTCTTACCACTCATCTTTTTATTTTTGATAATAATTAGTTCAAATTAAACCTATTTTATATCATAAAAACCCTCTAAATCAATTATTTTTTAACTTTTTTTTAAAGTGAACTAAAAACAGATTTAGCAGCATCTTTTGTACTCATAGAATGTAATGGAACAGTATTAGTTTGATTATTTTCTGGTGGTTTACTTATTGTAAAATTATTTTTAACAATTGGATTTGTAGCTATTTTTAATGGTGGTTTAGCTATTAATTGTGGTGGTTTTTTAATTTCTATACTGTCATCTTCTTCCTCCTCTTCATTTTCCTCTTCCTCCTCTTCATTTTCCTCTTCTTCCTCTTCTTCATCTTCTTTTTCATTATTCACTGTTTTAGATGATGAAGGTAAATCTATTTTTAATTGTTTTACTTTATAATCATTTGGATCTAATGGTATTTCTGGATTTAATCCATGTAACCATTTCATAATATATGGTTGTAATTTCTTATAATCTCCATTTTCAATTGCTTTACCTGCCCATTGTAATGCTCTACTTAAATATTCTCCTCCTGGTAAAATTCTTGCTATTTCATTTAAAATTCCTTTTCCATCTTTTCCTAATATCAATTTATTAAGATATCTTGCAGCTTTATCAAATGTTCCTCCATGTGTAGCAATAAATTTTACTACAGTAGGTAATAACTTATCTACAACGGGTTTAAGAATATGATCTTTAATCCATTTCAATCCTTTTCTAGTCTGTTTTTCTCTTTTTAATGCTCCAGGTGCTCCTGATTGTGACATAAATTTTATTGATAATTTAAAGTTTACTAAAAACTAAAAAATATTATAAATGACAAACGCAAGAGCAGCTAAAGCTTTAGATCAAAGAGAGACAGGTGATTTAGAAGCCTATTTCGATACATTTAATAATTTGATTGAAAAAAATTCAGGTGAACATCATTCAGCATTTATGACAAATGATTCTTATGATCCACCATGTGTTGTTTCAAATGGTGTTTATACAAAAGTAAAGATTACAGATCAAGCAATGGATTTTACAAATATTGATAAATCTTTCCTTACATTAGAAGTATCTTATGAAATTAAATTAGATGGTTTCGAATTCCCACAAGAGGATACGCCTGAAATGACAACATATAAAGATGCTATGAATTATATTTTCATAGGATTTAAATCAGGTATTCATGCTATTGATACATATAGAATTTATTTGAATGGACAACAAACAGAATGTACACAAACAGATGCTATTTATGAAAATGCTGTAGCTTATTTCATGAAATCAAAACAAGAAGTAGAAAATAGACCAAATATGTATACACCATGGAAAAATGCATTTAATTCATCTACAAGCGTATGTGGAACATATATTCCAATTTATAAATTTAAACGACACAATCCAATGAGAATCAGGTTTGAAGTTGCTATTCCATTTGATGATTTCTTACCATTGAGTGGATTTACAATTTATCCAAATTGTATTTTTGGAGATATGGAAATGCAATTAAAACAACAACTTAATAAGAATTTAGTATATTGTCAAGTATCACCAGTAGCTACATGGAATAAATTTACACATTATGAAGGAAATACAGAATTAAAGAGTGCAGCAGATGTTGGATTAAGTGATGATCTTATTTATCAAAAAACATTCTCACAAATTGGTGATTCATATATGTTTACATACTTTAAAGGAGAAGTAAGTCAAGGAGATAATACATATTCAAATGAATTTGAAATTAAGAAAATTAGATTAACATCATTATCATGTGCTTTGCTTCAATGTAGATCAAATATTAATGGCTTTAAGGTTAAAGATACAGTAAAACAAGCATTAACTGATAAATATTCAAAAGAATTTTTGATTATTCCAGCACAAATTTGTAAGAAATGTGATTTCAGTCAAGGTGTATCAAATGGAGGATTAAAATGTAATACAACAACAAGTATGGTAAATGCAAGTTCAGTTTGTTGTTTATTCCCAAGAACAGGTAATGATGTAACAGTTTCAAAAAATCCAAATTTAACAAATTTACAATTAATGATTAATAATAAACCATATCCAGATAAGAGTTTTGATACAAATAAAGCAATTCATACAGAATTTATTTTAACAAATAGTGATTTGGATACAATGTGGTGTCCACAAGAAGAAACAACATATTCATTAGAATTCCAAGAAGTAGATAAAATTACAGATATTAAAACAGGAGAAAGGAAGTTAACAGTAATGATGCCACAAGCAGATAATACCAATTATGTATATAACGTAGCAACAGAAAGAAAAGGATATGGAGAATATTGTGATGGAATTACAGCAGATTCTATTCCTGTTGTATTACAAGGTAGTCATATTACAAATGAAAAGATTAATAGATATTTATGGCCAGATGGAGAAACAATGAACAATTCATCACCTATGTTTATTATTGTTCAAGATGCTTTTTGGCAATTTGATGCTAATGGTAAGTATAGTAAATTTGTTACAAATGATAAATTTTATGCTGATTATATTTCAGGAGCTAAATCAATTGAATCAAGAAATACTGAAGATAGAATGGTGGATGAATATTATGATACAGATGATTATGATTATGAAAATATAGACTTGAAAGATAATAGAAAGAGAAAACAACAAGAACAAAACAGAATTAGTTTTAATCCTATTAATAGAAATGAGGAAAAAACTATTTCCATTCCTATGAGAGAATATATTGGTCTTAGAAGAAATCGTGATAGATATAATCGTCAATATTATCATTAAAAAAACTTTAAACTAATTATTTTTAAAATATTATTTTTTATTATGAGTAGAACAGATTTTCAAACTTTAAAAACTAACTCTTTAGATGTAGAAAATGGTGGTATAAGTTTAAATCATAGTTCTTTAATTGAATTTGAAGCAAGAGATGTTGGTAATTATCATATTCCTACCAGTTATTGTAGAGGTGTAATAAATGATTTTATAGGAGAACTTCCATTAGGATTAGGTAAAGAATATGCAGTTAGCTATGATTTATGGTTAGCTGCAACAGTTGAATTAATGAATGCAATTGGTGAACTTTCTCATAAAAATTTATCTATTGACTTAAGTTCAAAAAATACTGAAACAAACACTAAAGAAACAAATACTACAAATAATTAATTTATAGTTAAAGAACTTTTATTTATTATTTTAATGTTTCTTGGAATAAATAAAAGACTCACTGCTTTAGAAAAAAGATTTAATCCTAATGATCCTGATAATCCACCTGATAATATTCCTGGGAAAGTAGAATACATTCCTTCAGTTGGAGCTGAACATGTAATTGTAGATCCTAATAATATATACATTCATAATACTGCTCATATATTATGTCCTGAAATGATATTTGGAAATACAACTGTATCAGCAAGTTTTATACGTGGAGGAATTACAAGACTAATTACTGATTTACCTAAATTTGAAGGACCTTACTATTTTGTAAGTTATGATCTTTTTGCATATTATTATTCCTATTTTAAAAAAGCTATTAACGAGTTAAAAAAACATCAGTAAAAAAATTTTTTTATGAATCTAATTATTTTAATTTTACATATGGAACCAACTAAAAGAATTATTTGTACATATCAATTAGATGCAGAAGTAATTAATTGTAAACATATTAAATCTGAAAGTACTAGTCTAAAAGGGTGATAGTTTTAATGATCAAACATCTACTGAATTTCCAGAGAGTACGATTAAAGGAATACTTGATAAAGAAATAGAAAATATTTCATCTGATATAGCAAAGGATTATACAATTAGTTATAATTTATATATAACACATAAAAATGATTGTCTTGATAAATTAATTACAATTATTGAAAATCAGAATATTATTTCATCACAAATAAATGACTTAATTTCTAAATTGATTGAATAAAGATCTAAATATTTTTAATCTAGTTATTTTTATTAAATGTTTTTAGGTCTAAGTAAACGATTAAGTGATTTGGAGAAACGAGTAAGTAAGAATCCTGATGTAAATCCTGATAATCCTGATGTAAATCCTGATAATCCTGATGTAAATCCTGATAATCCTGATACAAATCCTGATAATCCTGATAGTAATAATAGTGTATCATTTGAAGGTAATTATAAAATTGAATATATTAAATCAGAAAATGAATGGTCTTATAACAGAATTACAGATACATATGGAAATGTATTTTATTTAGGAAAAAGAAGTGTTGATTCTTTTGCTAATTTTGGAATTGAAGGTTATAGAAATAGCTTTTCAGGCACTTACATCGAACTTCCTGGTCAAATAAATTTTAAAGCTACACCAACAGCATCAGGAAATATTCCTATTCTTTATAATATTACTGGTAATGATGGTATTCCTGATAGTGTAAAAAAATTAAAAATATGTGATGGATCTTATGCTGTTGAGATTCTAACAAAAAATAATATTAGGGAATTCGATATAGGATACTGTCAAGTACATGTACATTTTATTGGAGTTGGTCGTATTACACCAATATCCAAAGTTACTTTAAATCCTCAAATACCTGTAATAATGATTGAAAATTCAATAATATATGCATTAAATATTTGCGATCAAATTACTGATTTCATTAATACGTCAAAATTAATATTAAAGAATAGTACTTTCTTTGAATTAAAATGTTTGAAAAAAATAAATGAAGGATCTACTTGCGAAGATTGTATGGTTCGTCATTTGTATTGTCATATATCATTCTTTGAATGGTTTACAGGTGCTCAATTAAATTATCAACAAAGTAATAGTGATGGTACAGGATTAATTGTATGGATATATGGAACAAAAATGAGTTGGGATTTAACTGATACAAACAATTTAGCTGAGAAAATATGGGAACCATATAAGGCATTCTGGTGTTCATCAGAAGATATTGATACTTTTGGACAACATGCTAATAAATTTAATCCTACACATAAGTATTTCAATATTTAATTTATTATAATCTTTTTATTTTGATCTAAATATTAACATAAAAATGGAAGAGTATAATAATAAATAAATCAATTATTATCTGTATTATATTTCTTATAATATAAAAACAAAAAGCCTCCTGTAATAAATACTAATATAGTTAATGATGTTATTACCATCATAATCCTATCAGTAATAGTCTTTCTCTGTTGTTCCTGAATAATTAATGCTTCTTCTCGTGTTTGTAGCTCGATGTCTTTCATGATAGTTCTAGCAATTTAAAAAAATACAGTTTCAATTCAATTATTTATCTTCTACTTCATTACGTTCATTTTCACTTATTTTATCTTCTCCTTCACACTGTTTTCTATACACTTCTTGATGAATGATTCCACTTCGTAGCATCTCAATTGTCTTTCTTCTCTTATCATCATTGTCTTTCTTCTCAATATCCTCTTGAACTAGCTTATCAAGCAAATATTTCATTGCCTCCACTGACATCCTTCTATTTTTTTTAGTTTCTCTACACCCTTCCCCTTTTTTTCTTCATAACTTAACATTTCGCCCCATTTTTAGCCAATTTCCCATAAATTCGCCCATTTTTTTCATTATAGCCTTAAAATCGCCCCTTTATAACAAATATTACTATAATTTTTTATTTTTACAAAAACCAAAATTCTTGTGTGGCTGAACTGAACCAT
>SAMEA3663057__coassemble_251_pt1 | contig 15903 bp, 13 predicted proteins | sample SAMEA3663057__metabat2_high_PE_009 | metagenome-assembled genome bin SAMEA3663057 (sample SAMEA3663057) | pig gut metagenome | biome: pig gut; feature: pig-associated habitat; material: faeces | place: France | collected 2012
GGCCTTATAGGCCGATATGAAAATCCCCCAGTTATACTGGGGGATATTTATAAATAGTATATTTATGTAAGTACTACTTTTTAAATTCTACAATTGTAACCCCCATTTCACCCTCACCGAATGTACCTAATCTAAATGATTTTACATGTGGATGCTTTTTTAGAAAGGTATGAATACCATTGCGAAGTTTACCGGTTCCTTTACCATGAACAATTCTTGCAGTTGGTAAATTAGACAAATAACAGTCATCTAAATATTTATCAACCATGAATATTGCATCTTCAACATTTTGACCAATTACATTAATTTCAGGTGATACTGATTTTGCCTTTAATTGAGAAGCAGTTTTAAATCCTACAGATGATTTCGTTGTTCTAGCATTTTTTACTTGATTAGAAGAGTTAGTTAATTCCAAATTATTAATATTTACATTTGTTTTAGTACTACCAAATTGTACAATTACTTCATTATTCTTATTTGGTAAAGTTAAAACAGTTCCAATCATATTAAAAGGTTTTACAAAAACTTCCAAGCCAATTTTAAATTCAATATTATTTGAAGATTCATTGTTTAATTTATCTTCATGAATTAGATTACTTTTAATTTCAGCATTTAAATCATCACGCAGTTTATTTGCTTTTTTTAATGAGTTTTTATCTACTGAATCATATAAATCATTTAATTCTTTTATAATATCATTTGCATCTTCTTTCGCTTTTAGTAAAATATTTCTTGCTTCATTTTTTGCTTTTTCAATTATATCTTTTTGACGTAATTCAACATCTGATACATTATTTTCTAATTGTTTTCTAAGTAATTCGACCTGATTAGAGTTTTTTACAATTTCTTCTTTTTCTTTTTCAATTGTTAATTTATCATCATAAATGTTTTTTATAAGTTCTTCAATACTAATGTTATCTTCACTTAATAAGCTTTCTGCTCTTTCTAATATTTCCTTTGGCAATCCTAATTTTTTACTAATTGCAAAAGCATTACTTTTACCAGGAACACCAATTAAAATTTTATAGGTTGGACGTAGGTTTTCTATATCAAATTCAGAGCTTGCATTTTCAAATCCATCAGTAACTAAAGCATAGTGCTTTAATTCAGGGTAGTGTGTAGTTGAAAGTGTTAAAGTTCCTTTATTATATAAGCTTTCTAAAATACTTATTGCTAAGTTTGCTCCTTGAACTGGATCTGTTCCAGAACCCAATTCATCAATTAAAACAAGACTATTCTCAGTAGAATTTGCCAATATATCAATTATATTTTTCATATGAGAAGAAAATGTACTTAATGATTCTTGAATACTTTGTTCATCACCAATATCAGCAAAAATGTTATCAAAAACATAAATACTACTATTTTCTTTCGCTGGAATATGAAGGCCAGAACATGCCATCAAACATAATAATCCAACAGTTTTTAATGTAACAGTTTTTCCACCAGTATTTGGACCAGTTATTATTAATGATTGATAATTTTTACCAAGACTTATATCTATTGGAACTACGACTTTTGAGTCTATAAGTGGGTGTCTTGCTTGTATTAATTCTATAAATTTTTCATTATTAATTACAGGTTCAATACCATTTATTACATTAGAATAGTTTGCTTTAGCAAAAATCAAATCTATTTCACCAATAGTATTAACAGTGTTTTTAATGTTGTCAACAATTGGATATAAAGAGGTTGATAATGTTTCTAATATTTTTTCAATTTCAATTGTTTCTTCTAGTTTTATATTATTAATCTGATTGTTTAAATCAAAAACAGAAGTAGGTTCAATATATACAGTAGAGCCGCTTGCTGAAATATCATGAATTAAACCATTTACATTTTCTTTATATTCGATTTTAACAGGAATAACATATCTGTCATTTCTTATTGTAATTATTGGTTCCATTATGTATTTTGAATAACTTGAAGAATGGATAAAACTATTTAGTTTTTCCTTAATTGCTGATTCAAGTCTACGTCTATTACGTCGTAGTGAACTAAGTGTTTTTGATGCATCATCAGAAATATTATTTTCGTCAATAATTGCTTTTGTGATATTTTGATAAATTCCTGGATTAGAGTATAGTCTTTCAAATTTATCTGATAATATTAATAATTCTGCAGTTTCAATAGAGTTATAATATTCTTTAAGGTCATTTGAAATTTTCAATACTTTTGCTATTTCTAATAAAGGCTTAGTTCCTAATGGAATATAACTTTCTAAATTTTTTAAGTATGGAGTGATTTTCTCAAATTCATCTATAGGTAAATTACCGTACTTAACAATTAATTCATGCGCTTCTGAAGTTTCCTTTAATAAGTTTTGCACATCGTTTTTATTGCTAGAAGGTAATATATTGTTACAAAACTCTTTACCTATATATGTTTTGCAATAATTTGAAAGTATTTCTAATATTTTATTAAATTCTAATTTTGTTAGATTTGAGTTCATTATAAAATCTCCTTTATAAATAATGCTGTAATTATATCATAAAAAATAAAAAAATACAAAAAAACACTTGAAAAATATGGAAAAAAAGTATATAATTAAATAGCAAAATAAATAAGACACAGGAGAGTGGGAACAAATCCCACTCTTTAATTGTAAATAAAGGGGGAAATAAATCTTGGCAAGTATTGAAGAAAGAGTTGAAACTCTTGTTAAAAATCCAATTGAAAACTTGGGTTATCAATTGTATGATGTTCAATATGCAAAAGAAGGAAAAGATTACTTTTTACGTATCTTTATTGAAAACCAAAATGGTCAAATTAGTTTAGAAGATTGTGAAAAAGTAAATAATGAAATTGAAGAATTGTTAGACACAGCAGATTACATTAAAGAACAGTATTTCCTTGAAGTTTCTTCAACAGGTGTTGAAAAAATAATTAGAAAGGAAAAACATTTACAAGAAAATATTGATGAATACATAAGTATTAATTTATTTAAGCCAATAAATAACAGTAAAGAATTTATTGGAATTTTAAAAAAATTTGATGATGAAGCAATCTATATTGAAGTAAATGGTGAAGTTATTGAGTTAGAAAGAAAAAATATATCATTAATAAAAAAATATTACGATTGGGACAACGAATTATAATTATTTGTCTCACGTTGTGCAAAAAAAGGAGGAATTAATAAAATGAAAAAAGGAGCAAAAGCAAAACCAAGTAAGGCAATAGATAGTAAAGAAATGTTGCTTGCAATGGAAGAATTAGAAAAAGAAAATGGAATGGAACCAGGAAGTTTAATGGAGGCAATTGAAACAGCATTAGTTACAGCATATAAAAGGGATTTTGATTCAACAGCTGATAATGCAAAAGTTGTTGTTGATAAAGAAACTGGAGATTATCATGTATTTGTTGAAAAAGAAGTTGTAGAAGAAGTTGAAGATGGAAATATTCAAATTTCTTTAGAAGATGCTAAGAAAATTAATAAGTCACTAACAGTTGGTGATACAGCACAAATTGAAATTATGCCAAAAAACTTTGGTAGAATAGCAGCTGGAACAGCTAAACAAGTTATTATTCAAAAAATTAGAGAAGCATCAAGAGAATATTTATATAATGAATTTAGTGATAGAAAAGGTGAAATAGTTTCTGGATTAATTCAAAAAGCTGACGGAGGAATTGTTGTAGTAGATTTAGGAAGACTTGAAGGTGTAATGCCATTAAAAGAACAAGTTCCAACAGAAAATTATCATGTTAATGATAAAATTAGAGCATATGTTTTAGATGTTGAAAAAGGAGCAAAAGGTGCACCACAAGTTATAATTTCAAGAGCTCATGCTGATTTCGTAAGAAAACTATTTGAGTTAGAAATTCCTGAAATTTATGAAGGTGTTATTGAAATTAAAAGTGTTTCAAGAGATGCAGGAAGCAGAAGTAAAGTTGCAGTATATTCACCAAATGAAAACATTGACCCAGTTGGTTCATGCGTTGGACAAAAAGGAATTCGTATCCAAAACATAATTAATGAATTAGGTGGAGAAAAAATAGATGTTATAGAGTGGAATGAAGATCCAGCTATATTCATTTCAGCAGCATTATTACCAGCTCAAGTTTTAGCTGTAGATATTAAGGAAGAAGAAAAATTCGCTCAAGTTATAGTTCCAGATGATCAATTATCATTAGCAATTGGTAAATCAGGACAAAATGCAAGATTAGCTGCAAAATTAACAAATTGGAAAATAGATATTAAGAGTGAATCTCAATTTAGACAAATTTTAGCAGAAGCTCAAGCAGCTGAAGAAAATGAAAATGAAGAGGCAGTTGAGTCTTCAGAAGAATAATTAAAAGGAAGTGAGTATTTTGAAAAGTATACCACAAAGAACTTGTATAGGTTGCAATGAGAAAAAAGATAAGAAAGAATTTATACGTATAGTTAAAGATAATGAAAACAATATAAGCATAGATAGAACAGGAAAGGCAAATGGCAGAGGAGCTTATATTTGCGATGATATAGAATGCTTAGAAAAAGCAATAAAAAATAAAAGAATAGAAAAGAGCTTTAAAATGAACATAGATGAAAGCATTTATGAAAATTTAAGAAGTGTAATTAGTGGTAAATAATTTTTCAAAAGAGATTATCAAAATATAAGTGGGGGTGAAATTATTGGGTAAGATCAAAATACACGAAATTGCAAAAGAGTTAGGCTTAACCAGTAAACAAATCATAGAAAAGGCAAAAAGTTTAGGAATAGATGTTTCTAGTCATTTGAGTTCTGTTAATGAAGAAGAAGAAAAGAAAATTAAAGAAATCTTTAATGGCAAGTCTGGTAAGGTTGAAAAAGAATCAAAAGCAGTTAAAACTACAAATGCAGACAAATCAGCCAAAACAGAAAAAAATAAAAAAGGAAAAGATGACAAGAAAAATGAAACTCCTGTAATAATAAGAAGAGAAGTTATTATTAATGACGAAACTAAAAAAGAAGAAAAGCCAAAGAACAACAGAAATGATGTTGGATTTGTAGAAAGAAAGAAAAATCAAGATTACAATATTGTTTATAGAAATAAAACAACAAAACCAATGACATTTAGTGAATTATTTGGAATTAAAGACAATAAAAAAGAAAAAGCTGACTCTAAAAAAGAAACAGTAGAACAAACTGTAAGCAAATCAACTGAAAAAGTTCAAAATGTTGAAACTACTAAAGTTGTGAAAAAAGAAGAGACAGCAGATGTTGAAGAAAAGAACAATAAAACAGCTAAAGTAGAAAATAAAGTAAATAATAATGAAAAAACAACAAATAAATCAAATAATAATGTTGAGAAAAAGGAGAAACCAGAATTAACTGAAAATAAAGGTATGGAACAAGCAGTAAGAAAAGAATATGTAAATAATAACGGATACAGAAGAAACGATAATTATAATCAAAACAGGAATAATAATGATAAATTTAATTCAGGAGATAGAAACAGAAATAATAGATTCCAAAATGATAGAAATAATAATTATAATAATAGAAACAATAATGGTTATAATAATCAAGAGAGAAGAGGCAATGGTGAAAATGGATTTAATAGAAATCCAAATAATAAATTCCAAAAAGGTGGATTTAACAACAATAGAAATGACTTCAATAGAAATGGAAAAAGACCTCTTGATGAAAAAGGCATTGATAAAAACATTAAAGATATCATGTCAACAGAGATTGTTGAAAAAGAATCTCAAAGAGATTATAATAGCAGATCTATTGATAAAGCTAAACAAATTAAATTCGAAGAAAATAAAGGTAATAAAAAAGCTACAAAATCAAAGAAAAACGGAAAATTTGAAGACTTTGATGGTGGTAAATTAAAAGGATTAAAGCAAGTTAATAAATTATCTAACATGTTTGATGACCAAGAAGGTGGAATGCTTGATTATTATGATTTATCAAGCGGTAGAACTAAGAAAAATAAGAAAAAAGCTAATAAAGCTGAAGAAGGAGAGTCAAAACAAAAAATCTTTGAATTAAAAGAAATTAGTATTCCTGAAAAGATTACTGTAAAAGATTTAGCAATGGAATTAAAGAAAACAAGTAGTGAAGTAATTAAAAAATTATTTGGATTAGGAATTATGGCCACAATTAATAATGAAGTTGATTTCGATACAGCATTTTTAATTGCATCTGAATTCGGTGTTACAGCAAATAAAAAGGAAATTGTTAATGAAGAAGATATCTTATTTGATGAATCTGAAGACAGTGAAGATGAATTAGAACCAAGACCACCTGTTGTAGTTGTTATGGGACACGTTGATCATGGTAAAACTTCATTATTAGATGCAATAAGAAGTACAAATGTTATTGAAGGTGAAGCAGGAGGAATTACTCAACATATTGGTGCATATAAAGTTAATGTAAATAGTAGAGAAATTACTTTCCTAGATACACCTGGACATGAAGCTTTTACAAGCATGAGAGCTAGAGGTGCTCAAATTACTGATGTTGCTATATTAGTTGTTGCTGCAAATGATGGTGTTATGCCTCAAACAGTTGAAGCTATAAATCATGCTAAGGCTGCAAATATTCCAATTATAGTAGCAGTAAATAAAATTGATTTACCAGAAGCTAATGTTGAAAAAGTTAAACAAGAATTAATGCAATATGAATTAGTATCAGAAGAATGGGGAGGAGATACAATCTTTGTTCCAATTTCTGCTAAAAATCATACAAATCTTGATACATTATTAGAAATGGTATTATTAGTTGCTGATATGCAAGAATTAAAAGCAAATCCACATAAACAATCAAAAGGTGTGGTAATTGAAGCTCGTCTTGACAAATCAAAAGGTCCTATTGCTTCTGTATTAGTACAAAGAGGAACTTTAGATGTAGGAGATACAGTTGTTGTTGGAACATCAATTGGAAGAATTAGAGCAATGAAAAATGACAAAGGTCAAAATGTAAAAGAAGCTGGACCATCAACACCAGTTGAAATTATGGGATTAACAGAAGTTCCAGAAGCTGGAGATACATTCTATGAAGTTAAAAATGAAAAAATGGCTAAACATTTAATTGAAAAAAGACGTGCAAAAGAAAGAGAAAAAATGATTAGCACAAGTACAGTAACTTTAAGTAACCTATTTGAAAAAATGGAAAGTGAAAACTTAAAACAATTAAACTTAATTGTAAAAGCAGATGTTCAAGGTTCTGCTGAAGCTGTAAAACAATCTTTAGAAAAACTTTCAAATGATGAAGTTAAAGTTAAAGTTATACACTCAGCTCCAGGTGCAATTAATGAATCTGACGTACAACTTGCTAAAGCTGCAGGTGCTATAATCATAGGATTTAATGTAAGACCTGTTGGAACAGCAAAAGAATTAGCTGATAGAGAAGAAGTAGAAATAAAATTATATTCTATTATTTATCAAGCTATTGAAGATGTAGAAGCTGCTATGAAAGGTATGCTTGATCCAATTTATGAGGAAAAAATTATTGGTAATGCTCAAGTTAGACAAACATTTAAAGTTTCAAGTGTTGGAACAATTGCTGGATGTTATGTATTAGATGGTAGAATTGAAAGAAATGCTGGAGTAAGAGTAATTCGTGATAATGTTGTAATTCATGAAGGTAAACTTGCATCTTTAAAACGTTTCAAAGATGATGCTAAAGAAGTAACAAAGGGATTTGAATGTGGTGTTCAAATTGAGGATTATAATGATATTAAAGAAGATGACATAATTGAAGCTTTCATTATGGAAGAAGTTAAAAGATAATGAACCAGTAGGGACGTTTCATTTTGGACATTTTTATATTAAATAGCCTAAACGAAAACGTCCCAAAAGGACAAAGGGAGGAAATAATGGCTAAAAACGAGGCTCGTTTAAATAGAATAAATGAGGAGTTAAGAAAGGAACTTAGTAGCATTTTAGCATATGAGTTAAAAAATCCTAATATTACAGGAATGTTAAGCGTTACTAAGGTTAAAATTACTCCAGATTTTAAGTATGCTAAGGTATATGTTAGTATTTTAAATTCTAAGAATATTGAAAAAACTATGGAAGGTTTAAAAGAATCAGCTGGATTTATTAGAAGTAGAATTGCTAAAGAAGTAAATTTAAGAATTACTCCTGAATTGGTTTTTGAAATTGATGATTCTTTAGAATATGGTGCTAGAATTGATAATATTTTAAATGATTTGAAAAAAGGAGAATAAAAATGACTTTAGATAATATTTTAGAAGAAATAAATAGGGCAGAATCAATAGTAATATTAACACACGAAAATCCTGACGGAGATGCTATTGGAAGTAGCTTGGCATTATATAATGCTTTAATAAATTATGGAAAACAAAATGTTGATGTTATTATTCCTGAATATTCTAGATGTTTTGAATTTTTACCAGGAGCTGCTCAAATAAAAAAAGAAAGTGATGTAGCTCAATATGATTTAGCAATTTCATTAGATGCAGCAACATTAAAAATGCTTAATGGATGGGCTAAACATTTTGAAAATGCTAAAACTAGTATAGTTATTGACCATCATGGTACAAATACTATGTATGGTGATATCAACTATGTAAATCCAGATTCTCCAGCATGTGCTCAAATTTTAATAGTACTTTTAGAATATTTTAATATGGAAATCACAAAAGAAATTGGAACATGTATTTTAACAGGTATCATTACAGATACAGGTGGATTTAAATATCAAGGAACAAATGTTGAAACCTTTGAGTTTGTTGCTGAACTTTTAAACAAAGGTGTTAATGTTTCAAAAATTTATAGAAGAGTTTTAGAAACTACTACAAGAACAAGCTTTGAATTAAGAAGAATTGCTGAGTCTAGATTAGAGTTTTTCTTTAATGATAAAGCAGCTTTTACATATATTACTCTAGATGATGAAGAAAAAGTTCACAGCGAAACTGGTGATCATGAGGGAATTGTTAATATTGGTAAATGTATTGAAGGTGTTGAAGTTTCAGTCTTTATTAGAGAGTTAAAGAACGGTAAAGGATGGAAAGTTTCTTTACGTTCAAATGAATATGTAAATGTTTCTGATGTTGCTTTATTATTCGGTGGAGGCGGACATCCACGTGCTGCTGGATGTAATATTCAGGGAGATTTGCACAGCGTTAAAGATAAAATTATGAATGAGGTTAGGGCTTATTTGAAATAATGGATGGAATTATTGTTATAAATAAAGAGAAGGGATGTACTTCTCATGATGTTGTTTATAAAGTGAAGAAATTATTTGGAAAAAAGGTCGGACATACTGGGACTTTAGATCCAAATGCTACAGGAGTTTTACCTATTTTAATTGGAAAGGGAACTGAGCTTTCTCAGTTCTTGATTAATCATGATAAGAAGTATGTTGCTACTATTCAATTAGGAAAAAAGACTGATACTGCTGATGTTGAGGGAAATATAATTGAAGAAAAAGAAGTCAATATGGATTATTTAAATCATGATAAAGTAGATGCAGCTTTAAAAAGTCTGATAGGAAAGCAAAGTCAGGTTCCACCTATGTATTCTGCAATTAAGGTTAATGGGAAAAAATTATATGAATATGCTAGAAGTGGGAAAACTGTGGATATTCCTGAGCGTGAGATAGAAATATATGATTTAAATTTATTAGATGTGGATATGGCTAACAAATTGCTAATCTTTGAGATTTATTGCTCAAAAGGTACATATGTAAGAACTGTTTGTGAAAAAATTGCTGAAGCTATTGGAACTGTGGGATATATGAAAGAATTACAAAGAACTATGGTTGGAGATTTTAAAATAGAAGATGCAATTACAGTGGAAGAACTAAAAAATAGTATTAAAAATAATGATTTTGTGAATAGTAAAATAATTAGTATTGAGAAGTTTTTTGAATGTAATGATAGTATTGTATTAGAAGAAAAACAGATGAAGTTGTTTTTGAATGGTGTTATGATAAATTCTGAGGCCGAAGGCTTAGTTAAAATTTACGATGTAACACATCAGTTTATAGGTATTGGAATTGCAACAAATGGAAAACTTAAAAGAAAAATTATTTTAAAAGAATAATAACTAATTACGTGTAAATATACTAAAAAGAACACTTTTGGATTTTAGCCAAAAAGGCTTGATTAAAAAAAGTGTTCTTTTATGATTTATAATTTGCAAAAAAAAACAATATAGTATATAATATCAATGAACGAGAAAAAAGGGGAGAAAAGATGGTAAATATACTTTTATGTGGAAATAAGAAAGTTTTTGACGGAGCTTTAACACAGCTAATATCAATGACTAATAGAACTAAAGAAGATATAACATGTTATATTTTCACAATGGATGTTTCAAGACTAAATCCTGATTTTGTTTCAATAACAGATGAACAAGTGGATTTTTTAGACCAAGTAGTCAAATCAAAGAACGAAAATAATAGAGTAATAAAAGTTGATGTTACAGAAATATATGAAAGAGAATTTTCACACTGTAAAAATGAAAATGCGTACTGTACACCGTATACTTTATTACGTTTATTAGCAGATTTAGTTCCAGACATGCCAAACAAATTATTATATTTAGATATAGATATGATGATAGGAGATGACATTTCAAAATTATATAATATAGATATTAGCGATTATGAGTATGCAGCAGTAAAGGAAAAATATGGTTGTTGGTTTATTAGACCAGATTATATTAATGCAGGAATGTTATTGTTGAATATGGAAAAAATCCAAGAAACATGTTTATTAGCAAAAGCGAGAGAAAGAATTAAAAATAAAAAAATGCTTTTTGCAGATCAAGATGCAATCTATTGGTCAACAACAAAAAAATTATTGCTTCCTCGCAAATTTAATGAGCAATCAAAATTTAATAGAAAAGATACAGTAGTTTGTCATTTCTGTAAAAGACTTATGTTTTTACCATATCCTCATACAGAAAATTTCAAACAATGGCACATAAATGAAGTACATAAAGTTTTAAAATGTTTTGCCTTTGATAATGACTTAAATGAATATATAAAATTAAAAGATAAATATACAAATGAGAGGGAGAAAAATGGAAAATAATTTAGAAGTTATACCAATATTTTTTGCAATAGATGATGGATATATGCCTTTTTTAGCAGTAGCATTAGAATCACTTATAGATAATGCATCAAAGAATTATTATTATTCTATAAAAATATTATATACAAATATTAATGAAGATAATAAAAGAAAGATTAATAAATATAAAAGAGATAATGTAAATATTGAATTTGTTGATTTAAATTATTATATTGAAAAAGTTAAAGATAAATTATATACACGTGATTATTATACTAAAACTACATATTTTAGATTATTTATAGCTAATTTGTATCCACAATACAATAAAGCAATTTATCTAGATAGTGATATAGTTGTTTTAGGTGATGTATCAGAGTTATATAATATTGAATTAGGAGATAATTTAATCGCAGCAGCTCCAGACGACGTAATTCAAACAACAAGAGTATTCCAAGAATATGCTGAAAAGGTTGTTGGTGTTGCAGATTATAGAAATTATTTCAATGCTGGTATTTTATTAATGAATTTGGATGAATTTAGAAAATTTAATTTCCAAGAAAAATTTTTATATTTACTTGAAACTATCAAATTTACAGTTGCTCAAGATCAAGATTATTTAAACAGATTATGCAAAGGTAAAGTAAAAATAATTGATAAAGGTTGGGACAGAATGCCTATTGCAACTGATGATTATCCAAAAGAAAATATAAAAATAATTCATTATAATCTAGCAGATAAACCATGGCGTTATGATAATATAAAATATCAAGAATATTTTTGGAAATATGCTAAGAAAACAGAATACTATGATTTTATATGTAAATGTAAAGATGAATATACAGAGGCTCAAAGATTTGCAGATATGCAACAATATAAGAATTTAAAAGCTTTGGCACAAAAAGAATCAGACTGTGTTGGTGATGACAGATTGAATAGAAAAAATATTCAAAATGTTGAGAAATCTAGGGATAGATTAGAAGTTCTTGATAAAATAAGAAAGCTAGAAGAAAGTGGTATTTTTGATGTGGATGTAGAAGAAGATCCACCAACAATTCCATTAGAGCCAAATGATATTGATTATTTAAGAACAAGTAGAATGAGCCAAATAAAAAGTAAAATGGCAACTAGATTGGCTGAAAGATTGGTTAATGATTTGTTAAAAGATAACAAATTGATAATCAAAGATATAAAAGGAATTGAAAATTTACAAGCTGTAAATTCAGGAGCTATAATAACTTGTAATCATTTTAATCCATATGATTCTTTTACTGTGGAAAAAGTGTTTAGAGTTTCTGGACAAAGCAAAAATAAAAAATTGTTTAAAGTTATTAGAGAAGGAAATTATACTAATTTCCCGGGAATGTATGGATTCTTTTTTAGAAATTGTGATACACTTCCTTTAAGCTCTAATAAAAGAACTATGATAGAATTTATTAAAGCAGTTGATGTTATTTTGAAAAGAGGAGATTTTATTTTAGTTTATCCAGAGCAAAGTATGTGGTGGAATTATAGAAAACCAAAGCCATTAAAAAATGGTGCATTTAATCTTGCAGTTAGAAGCAAAGTTCCAGTAATTCCAATCTTTATAACAATGGAAGATAGTGATTTTGTTGGAGAAGATGGATTTCCAGTTCAAGAATATACAGTTAACATTGGTAAACCTATTTATCCAGATAGCAATTTGAGTGAAAAGGAAAATACGGTAATGATGAGAGATAAGAATTACGAAATCTGGAAAGAAATTTATGAAGATTTTTATGGAATTGAGCTTGAATATGATATTATAGATGAAAATAAGGAAACAGTTGGTGAATAAAAATATCAAGTAGGGACGTGTTTTGGAAAAATAGAAGACTCACGTCTCTATTAAATTTTATAAAATAATGCATTAATAAAAGGATTGATGTTATGAAAGAGAAAAAAATTATATATTATTCTGATGAATTAAATGATGAGTTTTCATCTGCGAAAATTACACCTAGAGTAATTGATGAAAATTATAAATATAAAATAGGAAAAGTTTGGGATTTCTTTTCTTATATTATTCAAAACATTATAAGCATGCCAATTAAGGTTGGATATGCAAAAATAAAGTTTAGAATAAAATATGTAGGTAAAGAAAAGCTAAAACAATGTAAAAATTCAGGATATTTTGTATATGTAAATCATACTCAAGCATTTGCAGATACATTTATTCCTAGTATTGCAATATTTCCTAAACGTAATTTTTTAATAGTAAACCCTGAAAATATTTCAGTTAAACCATTTGGTTGGCTTGTAGAATTATTAGGAGCAATACCTGTTCCAGGAAATAAAACCGCAATGAAGAATTTTTTGCAAACAGTGGAATATAGAATTAATAAAAATCAGTCTATCACTATTTATCCGGAAGCACATATTTGGCCATATTATACAAAAATTAGACCATTTAAATCTGTGTCATTTAAATATCCTGTTGAAATGAAAAAGCCTGTTTTTTGTATTACCAATACATATCAAAAACGAGGGAAAAATGGGGATAAAGTAAAAATTGTAAGTTATATTGATGGCCCTTTTTATCCAGAGGAAGGTTTGGGAACAGCGAGAGAACAAAAAGAAGATTTAAGAAATAGAATTTATGATCGTATGGTGGATAGAAGTAAGAATAGTAATATAGATATTATTGAATATAGAAAAAAAGAAAATTAATTAAGATTGAATTTTGGGAACTTTTCCCAGAATTCGATCTTAATTCTTAATAAATAATAACTCTATCATTACCAGACAAATCTTTAATGCATGTAGGAGTTGAGTCATTTTGGCTTAAATGTATTAAGTCAAATAGCGCATTTTTTTGATCATATCCGATTTCTAGAAAGACTTTTCCATTTTTGTTTAAATGTTTTTTAGAGTTATTTATTATTTTTTTATAAAAGTCAAGTCCATCATTACCTCCGTCCAAAGCTAAGTGAGGTTCTTTTTGAACTTCTAAGCTTAATGTAGGTATTATGTTTGTTTTTATGTATGGAGGATTTGAAACTATTATATCAAAATCTGTATCTTGTATATTTTCAAACATATCAGATTCTATGAATTTTATTTTGGTTCGTACTAAATTTTTTTCTGCATTTAATTTAGCTATTTGAATAGCTTTATGACTAATGTCTGAAGCAGTAATTTCACAATTATCAATGTATTTTCCAAGAGAAATTGCAATTGCACCACTTCCAGTACATAAATCTAAAATTTTTATTGGGGAAGAGTTTGAATTTTCTTGAGAAATTTTGTTAGCATATTTTATAACTTCTTCAACTAAAACTTCAGTATCAGGTTGAGGAATTAAGACATTTTCATCAACATAAAAATCTAGTTTCATAAATTCTTGATGGTTAGTAATATATTGAATTGGAATGTTGTTTTTTATTTTTTCAAGGCCTAATTCAAATTCAATTTCTTGTTCTTTAGTTATTTCTTGTTCGTGATTAATAATAAGTTCAAATTTATTCATTTTTAAAATCTGTTCTGCTAAAAGTCTTACTTTAAGTGGTATTTCTTCAATTCCGTGAATTCAATAAGTATTTTCTACCTTCAATTAATAAATCATTTATGTTCATTTTTTTCTCCTCAATAAAAAAAGCCCCACATTAGCCGTAAGTCCAAGTGAAATTTTAAGGACCTGCTTTCACAGGTGGGTGTCTTGTTGAATGCTCATGGGTTTCTTACATAAATGCAAGCATACACGCCACATCCAAAGGCGGACTCCCGTTTATTGTTTGTTGGTTCTAAAATTCCAATCTACACGCACTACGCAGGGAAATATTTAATATATTTTGTTTGTAACTATATAATATCATATAGATTTAAAAATATCAATAGAAATTTCTGTAAAATGAAAAATAAATTTTCAAAAAGAAAAATGCGTTCTCAAATTAATGAGAACGCATTGAAATCAAAAGATTTTCTGCTGTTTTATGATTTGCAAACCTTTTTCAAGGCCTATGAAATCAAAAACAGTTCCATCGCTTGTGACACCATAACCAGGAATGTGGATTTTTTCTCTTTCAATAGTATAAGGAGTTTTGTATTTTTTCTTCTTATAATTTGAATGAGCAGCTTCACCATTTTCAGCGTAAACGTGCATATCAAATGTACGTACTTGAATCTCAAAACATTCTCCGCCTTTTTGACGGCGAAAAATAGCGTGAAGTGATTGATAACCATTCTTTTTTGGAGCAAGAATGTAATCCTTAACACCAAATAAATATCTTGGATTTATTTGAGATTTTTTAGGAATAGTAAGTCCGGTTTTATCATCATCTATATCCATGACATTTTTTACATCATCTGCTTCACAAAGAATGTAGTTGGTATTTCCATATTTGATTATGGAATTCATTACACCGTAACACAATTCAACTAATTCTGTAGGTGAATAATTTCCGAAAATTAAAGTTCTGAAAGCTATTGTATCTCTGAGTAAATCAAGAGATTTATTTTCATTGATATTTTTAACAATTTTGCGATCAGTACTCACAATCGATTTTATTCTACCTTCAATAAGAAAGTTTAAATTTGGATATTCCTTGCTTATTAATAAATATAAGGAATTAAAGTCTTTCTTAAGTTCAGTTAAATATCTCCGATTGGTGATTTCTTCCCGATACTGTTTGAGTCGGTTTGCGTGCAATACACTGTTCTCGTCAGCTCTTTCCATAAGAAGTTCTTCATATAATTCCAAAAATTTAGGAATTGAAGTGGTTCTATCATCGTAAAGAGCTTTGTTGAATAGGTCGTTAGATGCATACGTGTTTGCCATTTGTATTTCTCCTTTTGATTTTTTATAAGATTATAGCAAAAAGCTACTCTTTATTATACCATTTTATATAATATTATGTCAAATTAGACAAAATTTGACTGTATTTAATTTATGATAAAATCACCTTGAAAGTTTATAAGCAAATATTTCAC
>SAMEA3663057__coassemble_260_pt1 | contig 15480 bp, 15 predicted proteins | sample SAMEA3663057__metabat2_high_PE_009 | metagenome-assembled genome bin SAMEA3663057 (sample SAMEA3663057) | pig gut metagenome | biome: pig gut; feature: pig-associated habitat; material: faeces | place: France | collected 2012
AAGGCCTTATAGGCCGATATGAAAATCCCCCAGTTATACTGGGGGATATTTATTACATAAATTTGACTAAATCAACATAATGTGATAAAATATATTGCATAAGAATTCATTTGAAAATGAGTGTACTCATTTTCAACGTACGAAAGAAAAAGGGGGTTACAGTAAAATGCTGGAAAGATTAATGGTCGACAAGATTGTAACTGTTGGTGGCAAAGAATATAAGCTGCGGAAAGTTACAAAACAGGAACTTTTCAACTTAAGATTAGGCAAAGAACCGGGATTAGTGTTTAAGTATGATAAAGAATTATGGTTTACGGAGTTACCAAATTCTAACATCAGATTCAGAGAAACCGAAAGAAAGAAATTACAGCATCTGTGCAGCAGCGATTATGAATGTTGTTCACGTTTATCAGCACTACCAGATCCAGAGGGATGTGCATGTGTTCGTGATGAATCATTTACTGCTCATAGAAGAAATTCAAAACACAGAGTTCATTTATGCAATATTTCTCTTAGAATCGAAAAATACGATTTTTTGGTTTATGCAATTGAGACTTTCAATATGAAGGAAGATTGTTTAAAAGTTTTAAGTTGCAAAAATTGCTGCAGATCCAGAGTAAAACCTTCTCAAATGGATATTGAAGAAAGGGAAAAAAAGATTGTAGCTTTAGCACAACATCTTGATCCATATGTTGAGAAAGTTTCTGATTTAAAGCGTTTTAACGAGCCACAAGTTTAATGCAAATAAAAAACGGGTTTCTTATTAAGAAACCCGTTTTTTACTAAAAGTATTGACAAATTACTTGGTTTGTATTATATTATATGCAAATTATATATATTATCAAGAGTGGACGAGAGATTCGGCTTTAAGACTCCACAGCAACCTGCTAGAAAGCAAGGTGCTAATACCGGCAAAGCATATGTAGCTTTGGTTGATGATTAAATTAGAATGATTAAACCTTTGCTATATAGCAAAGGTTTTTTGATGTTTTAATAGATATTCAAAAAGCAAATTAAATGTATGGGAAAGTTAAAAATAAAAATAATATATATAGTTCAAAATAAAAAGGAGGAATTATTATGAGAAAATTATTTACATCAGAAAGTGTAACAGAAGGGCATCCAGATAAATTATGTGATTACATATCAGATAATGTTTTAGATGCATACTTAAGAGAAGATTCAAAATCAAGAGTAGCTTGTGAAACAGTAGCTGGAAAGGGATTAGTTTTAGTTACTGGAGAAATTACATCAAAGGCTAATATTGATATTGAAAAAATAGTTAGAGATACAATTAAGAAAATTGGATATACAGATGAAAATACAGATATAAGCTATGAAAAATGCAAAGTAATTATTAATGTTTCAAAACAATCACCTGATATTGCACTAGGGGTTGATAAATCGTTAGAGAGCAAGACTGGTGATGAAGAAGCATCTGTAGAATCAGAAGGTGCAGGGGACCAAGGAATGGTATTTGGTTTCGCAACTGATGAAACAGATAGTTATTTACCAATGCCAATTTATTTATCACATAAATTAGCCAGAAGATTAACCGAGGTAAGAAAAAATGGCGAGATTTCATATTTGAGACCAGATGGAAAAGTTCAAGTTACTGTTGAATATGAAGATGATAAACCAGTAAGAGTAGATACTGTTGTGGTTTCAACACAACATGAAGAAAATGTTGATTTAGAGGTACTAAAAAAAGATATAAAAGAAAAGGTAATTAATACAATTATTGATGAAAAGTTATTAGATGAAAATACAAAGTATTTTATAAATCCAACAGGAAGATTTGTAATTGGTGGACCTTTAGGAGATACAGGTTTAACAGGAAGAAAAATTATTGTTGATACTTATGGAGGATTTAGCCGTCACGGTGGAGGTGCATTTTCAGGAAAAGATGCTACAAAAGTGGATAGATCTGGTTCATATATGGCTAGATATATTGCAAAAAACATTGTAGCAAATGGACTAGCTAAAAAATGCGAAATCCAAATTTCTTATGCAATTGGTGTTGCAAAACCGGTTTCAATTTTTGTGGATACATTTGGAACAGGAAAGGTTTCAGATGAAAAAATAATAGAAATTATTAACAATAATTTTGATTTAACACCAAGAGGAATTATTAATACTTTGAACTTAGAACAACCAATATATGCAGAAACAACAAACTATGGACATTTTGGAAAAGAATATCTTCCATGGGAGAAAATTTTGAAATTTGTGACAGAAAAAAATTAAAATTTTAATTGACGAATAATGTCGAATAATATATAATCCATTCAATGCCTATATGGCAAATATATTAAAGGAGTGTTCTTATGTTAAAAACTGCAACAGCTGAGGTAACTTTACCAAAAGCAATAGTAGAGGCTGATTATGCTGGGGTACAAATCTGCAGCAATGGTTTTTTCAATGTAAGAAAAAACAGAAAATGGGGGTATGTAAATGCGGAAGGTAACGAAATTACACCGCTCAAGTACGACACTCCCGCAGACTTCGAAGATGGTTTTGCAATGGTTCGCTACGATAGAAGCTTTTTCCACGTAGACGAAAATGGAAATGAACACGAGATTTAATGAGAAAAGGGTGTCCTAAAATAGGACACCCTTTTTTAAATTAGGGACGGTCCTTTTTTAAAAGTTCATATTTGCCTATTGTAAAACAGGGCTGTTTTATGGTAAAATTAGTAATGATTGGAGGCGTAATAATATGCTAGATAATTCAGAGAAATTCAAAGAATTAAGAGAGAAATATAATACTTTTATATATGATAGTTTTTCAGTAGAAAATACTAAAGAAGAGATAATCATAAAGTTCAAATTTATTATAGAAAATTTAACAACATTTGAACCAGAATTAAAGATTTTAAAAAGTAATTTAAATATCAAAATAGATGATAAATTAATAGAAAATTGTAAAAATGCAGCTTTTCACATGGGGTTAATAGAGTTAATTAGTTATTGGAAATCTGTATGTTCACCAAATGTTATTATAAAAGCTGGTTATATAAATGAAGAACAAATTAATTGGTTTAAAAAATTGTATTTTTACGGTTTGGGTGAATTGTTTTATACAAATGGTATTAAAACTAATATAGATGATTTTATGACTGTAAAATGTGAAAGTACTGAAATATATGAAGATGTAATAAATAGTGATAATAATGGATATTTGATTCCAATAGGTGGGGGAAAAGATTCTTGTGTTACTTTAGAGTGCTTAAGACACGAAAAAGACAATTATTGCTTAATAGTTAATCCAAAGCCTGTAACATTAGATTGTGCTAAAGCTGCTGGTTATGATGACAGTAGAATTGTTAAAGTAATAAGAAGAATAGATACAAATCTATTAGATTTAAATAAACAAGGATTTATCAATGGACACACTCCATTTTCATCAATGCTTGCATTTTTATCATATTTTATTGCTGATATTATTGGAAAAAAATATATAGCTCTATCAAACGAATCAAGTGCTAATGAATCAAATGTTGATGGTGAAAAAATTAATCATCAATATTCAAAAAGCGTTGAATTTGAAAATGATTTTAGATATTATTCAGCTAAATATTTAAAAAGAAATACTGAATATTTTAGCTTTTTAAGACCTTTAAATGAGTTACAAATTGCAATGGCTTTTTCTAAGTTTGAGAAGTATCATCAAATATTTAAAAGTTGTAATGTAGGAAGCAAAGGCGAAACATGGAAATGGTGCTGTAATTGTCCTAAATGCTTATTTGTGTATACAATTTTAAGCCCATTTTTATATAAACAAAAATTGGTGAATATTTTTGGAGAAGATTTATTTGAAAGAGAAGACTTGCTAACAACTTTTGTTGAACTTACTGGAAATGGCGAAACTAAACCTTTTGAATGTGTTGGAACTTTTGAAGAAGTATGTTTTGCAATTAGCAAAACAATTTCAAATTTAGAAGGAGAAGAATTACCTTATTTGTTAAAATATTATAAAGATAATTTTGAATTAAGTATTTTAGAAAATGATTTGACTAAAAATTATTATCTAGAAAATAATTTAACAGAAGACCAAACTAAAATTTTGAAAGAAGAGATTTTTAATGATTAATAATTTAATTAAGTATTTAGAAGATAAAAAAATATTGATATTAGGTTTTGGAATGGAAGGATATTCTACATATAGATTAATCAGAAGACATTTGCCTAATAAAGAGCTATTTATCTCAGATGCAAATCCTGAGGTATATAGCAAATATGAAGAATTGGGTAAAGATTCTAATGTTACAATTGTGCCTCAAGAGGTATATTTAAAGAATTTAGAACAATATGATGTGATAATGAAAACACCAGGACTTTCATTCAAAGATATAGACACATCAAAATTTATCAATAAAATAAAATCACAAATTGAATTATTCTTGGAATTTGTAAATGTTTTCACAATTGGTGTTACAGGAACAAAAGGAAAAAGTACAACAAGTTCTTTAATATATGATATTATTAGTAAACAACGTGAAGATGTTCATCTATTAGGTAACATTGGAGTGCCTCTATTTGATGAAATTGATAAGTTAACTGAAAAATCTATTGTAGTTTTAGAGTTATCATCACATCAATTAGAGTTTGTTCAAGTTGCTCCAAATATTGCAATATTATTAAACTTATTTGAAGAACATTTAGATCATTATAAATCATATGAACATTATATAAATGCTAAATTAAATATATGCAAATACCAAAAAGAAAATGATTATTTCTTATATAGTATTGATAATGAATGTTTGAAAGAGCATATAGAAAAGCTAAGAGATTTAAAGCAAAATGTGTATGAGATTAGTTTTGATGGAAATAGCAAAATTAATGATGATGATAAATTAATTTTAAGAAAAGATAATACAGCTATAACAGAGGATGGAGAAGTTTTATATATAGATTCTGAATCAAGACAGATATTAGGTGATCATAATTTTAATAATATTATGTTTGCAATGACAGTTGCTAAGATAATGAATTTAGATTTGAAAAAAGCAAATGAAGATATTTATAATTTTGTACCATTAGAGCATAGAATGGAATTTGTTGCAGAAATTGATGGTGTTAAATATTATAATGATTCAATTGCAACTATTCCTGCTTCTACAATTAATGGGGTTGAAACTTTGAAAAATGTTAATACTTTGATAATTGGTGGAAAAGATAGAGGTATTGATTATAGTGAGTTTGCTGAATTTTTAGGAAATACTAATATTGAGCATTTAATTTGTCTTCCAGATACTGGATGGAAAATTGCTGATATGGTTGTTAATGAAAATATGGAGAAGTATATTGTTCATGATATGGAAGAAGCGGTTTATTTTGCTAAGAAACTTACTAAAAAGGGTACGTGTTGTTTGTTGTCTCCTGCTGCTTCTAGTTATGGATTTTTTAAGAATTTTAAGGAAAGAGGAAATTTGTTTAAGAAGTTGGTTTTGGAGGTGTAGGAGGTAGCCGCCAAAGCCATAGAATTCAGTAATGATTGGTGGGATATATATTGCTTTAAAAATGTTTCCCAACAGCGCACAGAGAGTAATAATTTCTGAGTGTGAGGAGTCGATTACTTTTGTGGGGTGAGGAAATGTGAGAATTAATTGGGCGTAGATGTGGTCTGGGAAATTATAACTCTCTGTAGCTAGCCGGTCCCCACTTAAGCCACATTTTTAAAGTAATATATATCCCACCAATCCTTACTGAATTCTATGGCTTTGGCTACTCTGAAGACGGTAGATTTTTATTGTTTATTTTTTTTGAAAGAGGGATTAATAGTGGTAGTTTGGATTGTATTAATTGTTTTAGGATTTATTTTGTTAATTAAGGGTGCAGATTTTTTGGTAGATGGAGCAAGTAATATAGCTAAAAAGTTTCATATTCCAGATATAATAATTGGTTTGACAATAGTTTCAATTGGAACATCAATGCCTGAATTGTTTGTAAGTATTACTTCTGCAATTCATGGCTATCCTGATATGGCAATTGGAAATATAGTTGGGAGCAATATTGCAAATTTATTGTTAATTTTAGGAATGTCATCAATTATTAGATCAATCAAATTCAAAAGAGAAACAAGATTAATTGAAATTCCTATGTGTTTAGGGATTTCATTGTTATTTGTTTTACTTTGCAATTTAGGACACGATGTTACAAGATTTGATGCTGGAATATTAATTGTATTATTTGTTATGTTTATTGGATATACGATTGTTATGGCTAAAAAGGGTGAAGAGTTTGATAAAGAAGATGATGATGAAAAGGTTGTAGAAAAAACAAGGGCAAGTAAATCAACTATTAAGGATATTGTTTTCTTAATTTTAGGAGCGGTTCTTTTAAAACTTGGTGGTGACTTAACAGTTAATAATGCAGTTGAGGTTGCTAAATATTTTGGGTTAAGTGAAAAATTAATAAGTGTAACAATTTTAGCAATTGGGACAAGTTTACCAGAATTAGTTACAAGCGTTTCTGCAGCAATTAAAGGTAAAAGTGATATTGCAATTGGAAATATTTTAGGTTCAAATATTTTCAATATGTTGTTGATAATTGGTGTTTCAGCAATGATTAAGCCAATTGTATATAACACAAGTTATAATTTAGATATGATATTCTTGATTGGTGGTACTTTAGTACTATCATTGTTTCCAATTATTCCTCCTAAAAATAAGATGAGTAGGGGGAATGGTTTGGTGTATGTTATTATTTATATTGGATATTTAATTAGTTTATTTGTGAAGTGATATTTTGTTTAAAATTAGCCTATTGCAACTCAAAGTTGCAAAGAAAAATTAAGTTGCAAATTATAGTTGGTAGAAAAATATGTACCGCAACTTTAAAATTAATTATAGGAGGTGCATAAAATGAGTTTATCAGAAAACTTACAAAATTTAAGAAAAATTAAAAATATGTCACAGGAGGAACTAGCAGAAAAATTAAATGTATCAAGACAGGCAGTTTCAAAGTGGGAAAGTGGTAACGGATTTCCAGAAACGGAAAAAATAATTAATATATGTGATATTTTCGATTGTAGTATGGATGAGTTAGTTAAAGGAAAAATTTCAGAAGATATTAAATCAGAAAAAAATAACTACGATTTAATAATGACAAAAACATCAAAAGGAATTGCAATAGGAGTTGCATTAATATTAATAGGAGTATCTATTATGCTTACTATTTTAGGGTTAGCTCCAAATGAACAAGCAGAGAATCAATACAGTTTAATAGGAGTAATTGCCATATTAATAGGAGTAGTTTTTGCAGTACCATTATTTATAATAAATGGTACAAAAGTGGATGACTTTAAGAAGAAAAATCCGGTAATTGCAAATGTGTATTCAGAAGATGAATTAGACGAAGGAAAATCAAAATATACGAAATTTATAGCATTGGGAATTTCTATAATATTAATAGGTGTTGTTGTTTTGATGGCTTTGCTAGGATTTAAAGTATTTGAAAACGAGACTATGCCAGTAGCTGTATTAATGTATTTTGTTACAATTGGTGCTTCATTAATTGTTTATTCAGGAAAGATGCAAGATAAATTTGATATAGAAAAATATAACAAAGAAAACTCTGATGAATATAAACAAAACGATGAAAAAGTTAGTAAAATATGCGGAGTTATTATGATACTAGCAACTATTATTTACCTTGTTTGGGGATTTGCCTTAAAAATGTGGAATATAAATTGGATTGTATTCCCAGTAGGTGGAATGTTGTGTGGAATAACAGCAATAATTTTGGGAAAAGATGGTAAATAATTGTAATATACTGAGCAAGATTATTGTGTTTTAAAATTTACAGCAACAAGTGGAAGATATTATTGTGATTTAAAAACAGAGAGTTTTGATATTAAGTAATTGCTAAATTGCAATTAGTAAAAGTACTCAAAAATTAATACAAATAATGTTGAAATGTAAAGAAAATCATGATATAATACAAACAATAGTTCATAAATAGTAATTAATGTAAAATAAAAAAATAATAAAAGAAGCAAGAACTAAATTTCAAATAAGAAAGGAGGTTTTTGCTTTTTTGCGTGCAATAAAAATTAAAACAAAAGGAGGAATGATATGGAAGAAAATACATTAATTAATTTGAATATTGAAGATATTAAAGATTTAATTTATACAATAAGAGGAAAGCAGGTTATGTTAGATAGTGATGTAGCAAGCTTATATCATTATAAGACTAAGTCATTAAATTTGGCAGTAAAAAGGAACATAGATAGATTTCCGGAAGAATTCTGTTTTCAACTTACAGAGAAGGAATTTGAATCTTTAAGGTTTCAAATTGAAACCTTAAAGATTCAAAATGGAAGAGGACAGCATAGAAAATATTTGCCATATGTTTTTACAGAACAAGGAATTGCAATGTTAGCGGGTATATTAAGAAGTGATATAGCAGTGAAAGTAAGTATTAATATTATAAAAGCCTTTATCGAAATGAGAAAGTTTTTGTTAATGAATGGGCAAGTATTTGAAAGATTAACTAAAATAGAGTATCAATTATTAGAACATGATAAGAAAATTGATGAAGTATTTAACCAGTTAGATATGAAAGAAAATATAAAGCAACGAATATTTTTTGATGGACAAATATGGGATAGTTATAATTTAATAGTGAATATTATCAAAAGAGCAGATAGTAAGATGGTAATAATAGACAATTATATAGATGATAGTATATTAGAAATGTTATCCAAAAAGAAAAAGGGAGTAGAAGTTGTTATTTTGACATCTAATAATTCTAATATTATAAAGTTAGATGTTCAGAAGTTTAACAAAGAATATCCGACTTTAAAAATTGCTAAAACTGATAAATTTCATGATAGATTCATTGTTATTGATGGTAAAGAACTCTATCATTGTGGAGCATCTTTAAAAGATTTGGGCAAGAAATGTTTTGCAATTTCTAAAATTGATGATTACGATTTTTTTAATCAAATAAAGAAAAGTGTAAATGATGTCTAAAGTTTAATAAGGAGGAATATAAAAATGAAAGTTATTTATCCAGTATTATTTTATGAAGAAAAAGAAGGCGGATATTCGGTTTTTGTTCCAGATTTAGAAAAAGCATTAAATTGTAGTGCCTCAACATGTGGGAGCACATTAGAAGAAGCAATGGAAATGGCAGAAGATTTAATTGCGGGTTTAATAATAGACCAAATGGAAGCTGATAATAAAATTCCAAAAGCAAGTAAAATTGAAGATGTAAAATTTGAAGATTTGGAAGAAAAATTAGATATAGAAAACTGGGATTATGTTTCAAAATTCAAAACATATATAGTAGTTGATATAAGTACTTTTGTTGAAAAGTGGAAAAATACTAAATTATAAAATAAAAACTAGCTTAAGTGTAAAAACTTTAGCTAGTTTTTTATATTTTTAGAAATCACAATTTCCAGGTGTTCTTGGGAAAGGAATTACATCACGAATATTTTGCATACCAGTAATATACATTAATAATCTTTCAAATCCTAATCCAAATCCTGAGTGTACTGTAGAACCAAATCTACGTAATTGTAAATACCAATCTAATTCTTCAGTATCCATTCCTAATTCTTTCATACGATTTACTAATTTATCGTAATCTTCTTCTCTTTGAGAACCACCCATAATTTCACCTGCACCAGGTACTTCCAAGTCAACTGCTGCAACTGTTTTTTCGTCTGGGTTAAGTTTCATATAGAATGCTTTAATATCCTTAGGCCAGTTTTTAACAAATACAGGACCATTGAAATATTCTGTAATATATTTTTCGTGTTCTTTTGCTAAATCTTCACCATATTCTGGTTCAAATTCCCATTCTCTATCAGCTTTTTTAAGAATATCTATTGCTTCTTTATGATCTAATCTTGTAAAAGAAGAGTTTAGTACTTTTTGTAATTTTTCAATTAATCCATTTTCAATAAATTTATCACAGAATTCTAATTCTTCTGGACATTTTTCTAAAACAACTTTTACAACATATTTTAAGAAATCTTCTTCAATATTCATTAACTGTTCTAAATCACAGAAACAGATTTCTGGTTCTACCATCCAGAATTCATTAGCATGTGTTTTAGTGTTTGAATTTTCTGATCTTAATGTTGGTCCAAATGTATATATTTTTCCAAATGCGTGTGCAAATGTTTCTCCGTGTAATTGTCCTGAACCTGTTATAAATGCTTTTTTACCAAAGATGTCTTGTGTAAAATCAGTTTGTCCATCTTTTTGTGGTAATGGTTTATCTAAATCTAATGTTGTTAATTTGAACATTTCAGCTGAACCTTCACAGTCTGCACATGTGATAATAGGGCTGTTTAAATAAACATATCCATTATTTTGGAAATACTCATGTATTGCAAAAGCTGCAACGCTTCTAATTCTAAATATTGCGTTAAATGTATTTGTTCTTGGACGTAAATGTGCAACAGTTCTTAAATATTCAAAAGTATGTCTTTTCTTTTGAAGTGGATAATCTTGTGAACTTAAGTTGTCAATTGTTACGCTTGTTGCTTGTATTTCAAAGGGTTGTTTAGCATCTGGTGTTAAAACTAATTTACCTGTTACAGCAATTGAAGAACCGATTGTTAATTTGCAGATTTCTTCAAAGTTTGTTAAATTGTCATTAAAAACAACTTGTACATTATTGAAAAATGAACCATCATTTAATTCAATAAATCCAAAAGTTTTTGAGTCACGAACAGTTCTAACCCAACCTTCAATTTTAATTTCTTGGTTTTCAAAAGATTTAGTATTTCTAAATAAATCTTTAATTAATGTTGTTTCCATAAGCTATTTTTTGTTAGATAAAATTTCTAACAATCTCCTTTCTGAAAAATTCTCTTAAATCTAGAAAAATCTAGACTGTCAACTATTTCTAAATTATACAACCAAATGGCTAAAAAATCAATAATATGGGGCGAAAATTGTTTACATTATTTTTAAAAGTTGATATAATCTAAGATATATATAGTATATGGAGGGCCAATATGAGTAAATTTGATAGTTTTAGCAAAACAGGAAAAAATCATTTAAGCAAGGAAATAGATAATCAAGATGCATTTTCAACAGGAAGCAATGATAGGTTTGATGCTATCATTTTAGCTGATGGTGTATCTAGTTGTAAAAAAGGTGGAGAAGGTGCAGAAATAACGGTTCAAACGGTTAAAAAAATCTTCCTTGAAAATGGAGATATAATAATTAAATCAGATGTAAAAGAAAGTTCAGCTGCAGTACTTTCTGTATTATTAAATGAATTAGAAAAAAAGGCTAAACAAGATAATGAGGTTGTTGAAGAATATGCTAGTACTTTAGCTGCGGTTTTAATAGACAGAAAAACAAAAAATGCATTTGCAATGAATTTGGGAGATAGCATGATTATGGGAATTAAAGGAATTGATATTGGAATTGTTGGAATGCCATGTGATTCAAGTAGAGGAATTCCTTCAACAATTACAAATCTTTCTAATCATTTTACGGATTCAATAATGATTAATTCAAAAGACGGAGACTTTAAATATGATACATATATCTTATGCTCTGATGGTGCTTGGAGAGAAATGTTTCAGAAGGGTAAGTTGCGTAATGATGTTAAAGAAATGATGTTAAAAAGAGATTTTAATAGATTAAGAAAATTTCTTAAAGATAAAAATACATTTGATGATTGTACATTTATAGCATTAGATACTGAAAGAGAAAATGAATGGGATAAAGATACAGATGAATTTGAAAGATAGAAAGCTTGAATAATTAGTTAAATGGCTGAAAGCCAGAAGGGAAGGATACGAATGAAAACAGAACGAAATATTTTAATTGCTTTTATTTTGAATTTGGGATTTTCAATATTTGAATTTTTTGGAGGATTTTTTACGAATTCGGTAGCAATTTTAACAGATTCAATTCATGACATGGGAGACGCGTTAAGTATTGGAATTTCTTATTTTTTAGAGAAGAAGAGTAAGAAAAAGGTTGATAATAAATATACTTATGGTTATATAAGATATTCTGTTTTAGGAGGTCTTATAACAACAGTTATATTAACAGTTGGCTCAATTCTTGTAATTTACAATGCTATTGGAAGAATTATTAATCCTGTTGAAGTTAATTATGATGGTATGATAATTTTTGCAGTTATTGGAGTGGTTTTAAATTTTATTGCAGCTTATGTAACAAGAGAAGGAGATTCAATTAATCAAAAAAGTGTTAATCTTCATATGTTAGAAGATGTGCTTGGCTGGGTTATAGTTCTAATTGGTGCTGTGGTTATGAAGTTTACAGATATTAGAATAATAGATCCAATTATGAGTATTGGAGTAGCAGTGTTCATTTTGATTAATGCTGTTAAGAATTTGAAACAAGTTTTGGATTTATTTTTAGAAAAAACTCCAAAGGATGTAGATATTGAGCATTTAAAAGAACATCTATTAGAAATAGATGAAGTTGATGATATTCATCATATTCATGTTTGGAGCATAGATGGTTTTAATAATTATGCTACAATGCATATTGTTACAAAAAGTGATGATGTGAAGGCTTTGAAAAAGGCAATTAGAGAAGAGTTAGAAGAACATAATATTTGTCATGCAATATTAGAAACTGAAGATGAAGTTTGTGAAGATAAAGAGTGTAATCCACATCTTCATCATTGTGAAGGACATCATCATCACCATCATCATTAGATTTCGCCAAAGGGGACGCGGCATTTTGGCATAAAAAAATTGTGTCAAATTGCCCCGTCCTTTTTGTTACATTATTGAAGGAGATTATTTTGTAAAGAAAGGGAAATTTTATGGAATTACCAATAGAGTTAAGAAGTTTAATTGAAGAAAAATTAGAAGGAACTAATATAAAAGAATTACAAACAAGTTCTGAACAAGTAAGTTTAAAGTATAGAGATGATGAACGTGCTGGTAAAAGATTAGTTACAGAAGAAATTGAAGCATTGGCATATGCTGCTGTTAGAATGCCTGCAACTTATGGAGCAATTCATACATCATTAAAAAATACGTTAGAAATTTATAATCCGCCAATTGATTCTGTATTAGATGTCGGAGCTGGAACGGGAGCAGGAATATGGGCAGTTAGTAATTTAGTTGATTTTAAAGAGGCAACATGTCTTGAAAGAGAAGATGTTATGAAGAATCTTGGTAAATTCTTTATGCAAAAGTCTGGAATTCAGCAGTTAGAAAATGTTAAATGGGAAAAGTTTGATTTAGTTAATTCAGAGCTAACTCAAAAAGCGGATTTAGTTATTTGTTCATATGTTTTAAATGAACTAAGTGAATCAGATAGGAAACAAGCTTTGGAAAAATTATGGAAATCTACTAATAAAATTCTTCTAATAATAGAACCAGGAACACCAGCTGGGTTTGATGAGATAAGACTACTTAGAAAATCTTTAAAAGAATTAGGAGGAAGCATAATTTCACCATGTCCAAATATAGAAATATGTCCAATGCCAGAAAACGATTGGTGCCACACAACTTGCAGAGTTTCAAGAACTAAGATACATAAGCTGCTTAAAAATGGAGATGTTCCATATGAAGATGAAAAATTTTCATACATAGCAGTAAGCAAGGAAACAATAGAAAAGACAGATTTTTCAAGAGTTTTAAGACATCCAAAAGTTGAAAGTGGAAAAATAACTTTACAGATATGTTCAAAAGATGGAATTAGTGAGCAAGTTGTAACCAAAAAAGATAAAGAGTTATTCAAAAAAGCTAGAAAAGTTGGATGTGGAGATAAAATCAGCTTTCTGCATATAAAATAGTAAATTATATGCAGATTAAAAAATACATAAAAAAGTTTGTAAAAATATAGTAATAATTGTTGAAATAGAGGATTTTATATGATATAATGCAAACAATAGTTCGCAAGTAATAATAAATATATAGTATAAAAATAATAAATGAAGCAAGAACTAAAATTCAAATTGAAGGGAGGTTTCTTGCATTTTTTTTAATAATTAAATTAGTTAAAGAGGTGGTTTTATTTGAGCAATATAGAAAATTTAAGAGATTTAATTATATATCAAAGCCAAAATAATAAAAACATTAGAGTTGAAGTTTTATACAATGAAGAGGATTTTTGGTTAACTCAAAAATCCATGGCAGAGTTATTTGGTATAGAAGTTAATACTATTAACTATCATTTGAAAGAAATTTTTAAAATCCAAGAATTACAAGAGGAATCAGTTATTCGAAAAATTCGAATAACTGCAAACGATGGAAAAAAGTATAATACAAATTTTTACAGCTTAGATGCAATTATAGCGGTGGGATATAGAGTAAATTCAAAAGAAGCTACAGAATTTAGAATTTGGGCTACTAAAACGTTAAAAGAATATATAAAAAAGGGATTTGTAGTTAATACAAAAATGTTTGAAATACCAGCAATAAAAAGCATGCAATATGTTCTTTGGCAAGTTGTTGCAATTGGAGGAAATGTTGTAGGATTTGATAGTTCTGCGGAGCTATTGGAGCATTCTTTAACGGATAAACCGAAGGACTTACTGATTACAGAAGGAGAGATAGTTGAAGAAATAAAAAATGATTCTCAGTTTAAAACTAGATTGAATGAGATTGTTAAAGAATATGGAAAAAACAAATTAGAATTTAATACGGAAAATGGTAAAAAATTGAGTTTACAATTTGATAATAGTGATTTATATTTTTCAATACACAAAGCAGATATAAAGGTTATTGGGAAAAAAGAAAATGATAAATGGAATTTGGAAATAGAATTAATAGATACATATGATTACAGTGAGTTTAAAAAAATTAAAGAGTATATTAAGGATGCCAATAGTGTTCCTAAGAGTATGTTTTCAAGTTTTATATATAATTTAGCTCATATATCTTCTATGTTTGGTGTAATTAAAGAATATAAAGTTATAGTTAGATTTACCATTGATGATTACGAGGTGATTTAATGAAAAGAAAATCACCGATTATAATTACAATCGTAATTTCTATAATTGCTTGTTGCTTTATAGGAATTTATATTTTTTTAGACATTAAATTTGGATGGCAGATATGGATATCAAGAAGAATAAAGATTTTTGTCCCATTATCAGTAGAAGTGGAATACAAAGATAATCACGGTGGATTTCATGGCGATGGAGAGTGTCTCGTAAAGGTATATTTCTCTAAAGAGCAGGCACAAAAGTTTAAAGAAAAAATAGAAAAAAATAGTCATTGGAAACAATTACCTATGTCAGATAGATTTCGAAATCAACTTATTTTAGGTATAGAGAAAGAGATGGAAATTCCTGTGATTAAAAACGGATACTATTTTTTCTTGGATAGACACTCACAGGCTGATGATAAATATAATCCGTATGAAATGGACGAAGAATTTAGAGGATCTTGGAATTATACAGTGGCAGTTTTTGATACAAATGAAAATATATTATATTTTTATGAATTAGATACATATATGAGTTAAATTTTCTGGGGAAATAGTAAACATAAAAAACATTTAAATAA